>CWGQ01000023.1_pt1 | contig 118370 bp, 128 predicted proteins | sample 672311 | NCBI WGS metagenome assembly CWGQ01 (sample SAMEA3735795, study PRJEB9488) | human gut metagenome | biome: ENVO:mammalia-associated habitat; material: ENVO:feces | place: Malawi | collected 2009-02-27
CAACCCATGCCGCGGGAGGCTCGGCAAGCAGCGGCGGCAGATCCTGCGGCAGGGCTGCCGCCAGCGCCTGGCGCTGGCCGTCAGGCAGACGCTGCGGATCCAGTACGCTCGGATCGCCCCAGACGGCGGCATCGGCCTTGCGCAATTGCGCCTCAGGGGAGAGCAGGAAATTGGCCACTACTTTGGCGCCAGCGACAGCGCGGGCGTTAGCCGGGATGGTAACGAAATGGACGTTGCCGAGGGTCCCCGCGGTAAAGCCGAAGCTGTAGCTGTCCGTCGGTAATTCGCCGCTGGCGGCTTTCTGCCGGGCGTGCAGCGGGTTAAACGTCAGCGACAGGCGGAGGGTGCCCTGGTTGAGCATGGCGTCCATCCGCGCCGGCGACGCCGGGAAATCCTTGCCCGCCCGCCACAGGGCCGGGTGCAGCGCATCGAGATAGCGCCACAGCGGGGCGGTGACCGCCGCGAAGGTCGCCGGCTGCGGCGGCTGGCGCAGGGCGGCTGGCTGGTCGGTGAGCGCGATCAGCAGTTGCTCCAGCAGGGCGGTACCGGTGAAGTCCGGCGGCCGCGGGTAGGTTACGCTGCCCGGATGGGCTCTGGCGAAGGCCAGCAGGGCCTGCGGGCTGCTGGGCGGCTGCGGCGTTTGTCCGCGGCGGGCGATAAACGTCAGCTGGGCGCTGCCCCACGGCGACTCCGCGCCCTCGGTGGCGACTGAAAAATCTTCCCGTACCGGCTTTTGCAGATCGACATAGCGCCAGTTGGGCAGCGATTCGGCCCAGCCGGTGAGCAGCAGGTTGGCCTGCTTAAGCGTGCGAAAGTTTTCGCCGTTGATCCACAGCAGATCCACTGACCCGCCCTGGCGACGACCGGCCTGCGCCTCGGTCTGGATGCGTTTCACTGCGTCGGCGGCGTCGGCGACAGGCACAATACGCAGGTCGATTGCGTAATAGCGTTTGACCTCTTCGCTGACCCACGCCAGATAGCGATTGACGGCCGGGTCGCCGCCCCAGGCGTTAAACCAGACGGTCTGTCCGTGGGCTTCCGTCTGAATCTGCCGCCAGCTGTCGTCGGCATTAACCGCCAGCGGCCAGAGCAGCAGCAGGCACAGACAGAGGCTGTAATCACGCAAACGGCGCATCGTTACTCCTTATTCTGCGAGGAAGAGGTGGGTATCTGGCACAACCCCTGAGCCGGGATCGCCATCGCGGCATTGAACCGCGCTGATAAATTTTGCAGGCCGATCAGGGCGGTCAGCTCGGTGAGCGCCCGGGCGTCAAAATGCGCGGCCATCGCCCTACGCAGGGCATCATCCACCGCCGGCGGCGTCTGGGTGGCGGCTTCGGCATAGGCCAGCGCCAGGCGCTCTTTTTCGCTGAACAGCGTACTGCTGCGCCAGTCGGCGACCGCCAGCAGCTTGTCCTGGCTCCCGCTCCGCGCCGCGAGGGTCATGCTGGTGATATCGATACAGAATTCGCAGTGGCACAGCTGGGCGATGCGGGCGCTGACCAGCGAGCGCAGCACCGGATCCAGCGGCGAGCGGCGGCGTTCAATATAGCCCACGAACAGCGAAACCAGGTAAAACAGCCATGGGATCCGTCCCCACCAGCGAATGGGGCTCAGCACCTGGCCGTAATGCCGGCGGTGCAGCCAGGCCTGCGGACGAAGGATCAGGGGGACAGAATCCAGCGGGGGTAAGCTCATGGCGACGATCTCTTATGACGTTCACGGTAAATATTTTTGGCGATAGAGATGACCACCGCCAGGGCAAAAAGCAGCGAAAGCCCGGTGGCCAGCCAGAAGGTGCCCCCGGTGAGCAGACTCCCGGCCCAGGAATAAACGATAGTCGCCGGGAGCTGGCCCACGCCGGTGGCCAGCATAAAGGGCCAGAAGCGCAGCGAGGTTAGTCCGGCGGCATAGCTGACCGGGTCAAACGGGACAAACGGCAGCAGGCGGCAGACCAGGATCGTCTGCGGGCCAAAGCGGGTGAAATAGCCGTCGGCACTGCGCAGCACCGCGCGGCCGGTGAGTTTCTCCACCACTTCGCGCCCCAGCGCTCTGGCGATGCAGAAGCAGAGCCCGGCCCCGACCATAGCGCTGAACCACGACAGCGCCCCGCCCCAGAAGGCGCCGAACAGGGCGGCGTTCGCCAGGGTAATCAGGAAAGCCGGCAGCGGAGCGACGATCGCCTGGAGGATCATCAGCGCAAATGAGACCAGCGCGGCCTGCGGCCCCCAGGCGGCGATAAACCCTCTGACCTGCTGCGGATCCAGGGAGGCTAACGCCGTCAGACTCTGCTGCAGAAAGGTACGCCCGCCAGGGAACCACAGCCAGGCGGCCAGAGCGGCGGCGACCACGACGGCAAGGGCCAGCCGGGCGCGGCGCAGGTGACGGCGATCAGGTTGGGTCATGGCGCACCTCCTCACTGCACGCCGCCACGCGACGGGCGCGGGCAAACCGTTTGCCTATCTGCACCAGGGCAAACAGCAGCCCGCCGGCGAGGCTCAGTTTTAGCGCGAAGGCGAGGGTCACCCCCTCGCGGGCCAGTTCGCTGGCCATCACCGAATAGATGACCAGCCCCGGCAGGGTGGTCACGGCCGAGATCAGGGTAAAGGGCCAGAAGCGGATCGCCGTCAGGCCGTAGGCGTAATTCTGAATATTGTAGGGAAAGAGCGGCACCAGGCGGGTGAGGATCAGGAAATCGCAGCCACTGCGGGCGATACCGCGCTCAATCGCCTGAAAGACGGTGGTATGGCCCACATAGCGCTGCAGCAGATCGCGCCCAAGCCAGCGGGCGATTAAAAACGACAGCGAAGAGGCGAGGGTGGCGGCGGCAAACGAGAGCAGGGAGCCTGTTAGCGGGCCGAAGAGCATCCCGCCGGCGATCACCAGCAGGCTGCCGGGGATCAGACACAGGGTGGCAATGATAAACAGCGCAGCATAGACCAGATATCCCCAGGCGCCCTGATGGCGGAGGGTGTCCTGAAGCAGATGCAGATGAGTCAGCAGATCGTGGAGACCGACGCGGTGGCTGATAACGGCCAGCGTGGCCACCAGCGCGAGAAGTCCCAGCCCTTTACCAATGGCCGGATGACGGCTTCTTTTGCATGAGAGGTGCTCCTGTACAGTCTGGACGCAGTGGACATCAAAAAGTGCGCGCGACAGTATCCTGTTCCGACGACCGTCACAATGGTTTACCGTCGCTTTGTTGATTTTGCTCAGGAAATTCTGCCCCCCGCACAGCGGGAGGCGAGAGAAGGGCGTGAATTATGGCCGGAAGGTGGCCCACACCGGCGCGTGGTCGGACGGTTTTTCCATCCCGCGGATCTCGTAATCGATCCCGGTTTCCACGCAGCGCTGCGCCAGAGGCTGGCTGGCCAGCAGCAGATCGATGCGCAGCCCACGGTTATCGTCGAAGCCTTTGGAGCGGTAATCAAACCACGAGAAATGCTCATGATTGTCGGGGTTAGCCTGACGCCAGGTATCCACCAGGCCCCAGCCCAGCAGGCGGTCCATCCATTCCCGTTCTTCCGGCAGGAAGGAACATTTGCCGGTGCGCAGCCAGCGTTTGCGGTTCTCTTCACCGATACCGATGTCCAGATCGGTAGGACTGATGTTCATATCGCCCATGATCAGCACCGGATTCTCTTTGTTGAGCTCGGTCTCCAGATAGTTCTGCAGATTCTGATAGAACGCCGCTTTGGCCGGGAATTTGGTTTCATGATCGCGGCTTTCACCCTGCGGGAAATAGCCGTTAATCACTGTGACGTTGCCGAAGGGCGACGGGATCTCCGCCATAATGATGCGGCGCTGAGCCTCTTCGCCATCGTCCGGGAAACCGCGGCGGACGGCAATCGGCGTCTCTTTGGTCAGCAGCGCGACGCCATAATGGCCTTTCTGCCCGTGATAAAAGACGTTATAGCCGAGCCTGGCGACCTCTTCGAGAGGGAACATGTCGTCGTGAACTTTGGTTTCCTGCAGGCCAATCACGTCCGGCTGGTGTTTTTCGACGATGGCGGCCAGTTGGTGTGGGCGGGCACGCAGGCCGTTGATATTAAAAGAGACGAATTTCATAGTCGCTGCCACTGTGCAAGGTGAATAGTGCAGGGATGGTAGCAGAAATTCGCCAGGCTGGCTGCCACCGGATGCGTCATTCTGCCAATCGCTGCGCATGAGCGTGCCGTGGGTGCCCCTTTTGCGGGCATGCCGCGCCAAAAAAGGGCAAATAGATACGATAAATTTCGCAGAGGATCACAATTACAGAATTATATCTTACCGTTGCATAATTTATCTTCTTTAATCACTGTTTATCCCCCTTTGTCGGATACTTATTCACTAAATATGCATTTTATGTGAATAGCGTTCAGCTGTAACTCATTGATTCTGCGTTATCTCATCCGATTTATGCATTTTTATCGCTGGCTGGCACGAACCGTGCAATCTACATTTACAGCGTAATAACTCATATTTATTAACATTATTGCTACTTTTAATTTACCGGAAGAGGTCGATATGTCTCAGTCAATTACGCGTAACCACTTTGATGAATGGATGATGCCGGTCTACGCGCCAGCGGCGTTTATTCCGGTGCGGGGCGCCGGGTCACGGCTGTGGGATCAGCAGGGCAAAGAGTATATCGATTTTGCCGGCGGCATCGCCGTGAACGCGCTGGGGCATGCCCATCCGCGTCTGGTGCAAGCCCTGACCGACCAGGCCGGCAAGTTCTGGCATACCGGCAACGGCTACACCAATGAGCCGATCCTGCGTCTGGCCAAAATGCTTATCGATGCTACCTTCGCCGACCGGGTCTTCTTCTGTAACTCCGGCGCCGAGGCCAATGAGGCAGCGCTCAAGCTGGCGCGTAAATATGCCCACGATCGCTTTGGCAGCGAGAAAAGTGGCATCGTCGCCTTTCAGAACGCTTTCCACGGGCGGACGCTGTTCACCGTCTCGGCGGGCGGTCAGCCGGCCTATTCCCGGGATTTCGCCCCGCTGCCGCCGCAGATCCAGCATGCCGTATTTAACGATCTCGAGTCGGCAAAGGCCTTAATCAATGACCAGACCTGCGCGGTGATCGTCGAGCCGGTGCAGGGCGAAGGGGGCGTGGTGCCGGCCAGCGTCGAGTTTTTACGCGGCCTGCGTCAGCTTTGCGACCAGCACAACGCCCTGCTGATTTTCGATGAAGTGCAGACCGGGGTCGGGCGCACCGGCGAGCTGTATGCCTATATGCACTACGGCGTGACGCCCGATGTGCTGACCACCGCCAAAGCGCTGGGCGGTGGTTTCCCTATTGGCGCGCTGCTGGCGACAGAGGCCTGCGCCAGCGTGATGACCGTCGGCACCCACGGCACCACCTACGGCGGTAACCCGCTGGCCGGGGCGGTGGCCGGCGAACTGCTGTCGATCGTCAACACCCCGGAAGTGCTCTCCGGCGTCAGACAGCGCCATCAGTGGTTTTGTGAACGCCTGCAGGCAATTAACGCCCGCTATGGCCTGTTCAAGGAGATCCGCGGCCTGGGACTGCTGCTCGGCTGCGTGCTAAACGACGCCTGGGCCGGGAAGGCGAAAACCCTCAGTAACCTGGCGGCGGAAGAGGGGGTGATGATTCTGATCGCCGGCGCCAACGTGGTGCGTTTCGCGCCGGCGCTGAACGTTAGTGAAGAAGAGGTGAACAGCGGGCTGGATCGCGTCGAGCGGGCCTGCGCGCGTTTCGTGGCAGGAGTCTCATCATGATGGTTATTCGACCGGTGGAGCCGGGCGATTTGCCCGGGCTGCTGAAGCTGGCAGCGGAGACCGGCGGCGGGTTGACCTCGCTGCCGGTGGATGAAGCGACCCTCGCGGCGCGGATCGCCCGCTCGCAGCAGACCTGGCGCGGCGAGCTACCGAAAAGCGAGCAGGGCTATGTCTTTGTGCTGGAGGAGAGCGAAAGCGGCGCGGTGGTGGGCATCTGCGCGATCGAGGTGGCGGTGGGGCTCAACGATCCCTGGTATAACTACCGGGTCGGCACCCAGGTCCATGCCTCGAAGGAGCTCAACGTCTATCAGGCGCTGCCGACGCTGTTTCTCAGCAACGATCATACCGGCAGCAGCGAGCTGTGTACCCTGTTCCTCGACCCGCAGTGGCGCAAAGAGGGCAATGGCTATCTGCTGTCGAAATCACGCTTCTTATTTATGGCCGCCTTTCGCGAGCGCTTCAATGAGAAGGTGGTCGCCGAGATGCGCGGGGTGATTGACGAGCAGGGCTACTCGCCGTTCTGGGAGAGCCTGGGCAAACGCTTTTTCGCCATGGAGTTTTCCCGTGCCGACTACCTGTGCGGCACCGGACAGAAGGCTTTCATTGCCGCCCTGATGCCCAAGCATCCGCTGTATATCGATTTCCTTTCCCCTGAGGCACAGGCGGTGATCGGCAAGGTTCATCCGCAGACCGCCCCGGCCCGGACGGTGCTGGAGAAAGAGGGGTTCCGCTACCTGAACTACATCGATATTTTCGACGGCGGCCCGACTCTGGAGTGCGACATCGACCGGGTGCGGGCGATCCGCAAAAGCCGTCTGGTGACCACCGAGGCCGGCGAAACCCCGCCCGGTGACTGGCCGCTGTGCCTGGTGGCGAATGAACAGTATCACCAGTTCCGCGCTCTGCTGGTGCATGCCGATCCGGATGGCGACACCCTGACCCTCAGCGCCCGCGAACTGGATATGCTGAAGTGTCATGCCGGCGACCAGGTGCGCATGGTGCGCCTGATCCCTGAGGAGAAAACTGCATGAGTCTGTGGATTAACGGCGAGTGGCGGCCCGGCCGTGGGCCAGGTTTCAGTAAACAGGATCCGGTTAACCTGAAGGTTGTCTGGCAGGGCGAGGCGGCGGATGCCGGGCAGGTTGCCGAGGCGGTGGCGGCTGCCCGCCAGGCGTTCCCGTCCTGGGCGCGGCTGCCGTTTGCCGCCCGTCAGGCGATCGTTGAAAAGTTTGCCGCTCTGCTGGAAGCCAGTAAGGCGGAGCTGACGGCGGTTATCGGCGCCGAGACCGGAAAGCCGCGCTGGGAGGCGGCCGGGGAAGTGACGGCGATGATCAACAAGGTGGCGATCTCGGTGAAGGCCTACCACGTCCGCACCGGCGAACAGCACAGCGACCTGCCCGACGGCGCCGCCACGCTGCGTCACCGGCCGCACGGCGTACTGGCGGTGTTTGGCCCCTATAACTTTCCCGGCCATCTGCCGAACGGGCACATCGTGCCGGCGCTGCTGGCGGGCAATACCGTGGTCTTTAAACCCAGCGAACTCACCCCGCGCAGCGGCGAAGCAGTGGTGAAACTATGGCAGCAGGCCGGCCTGCCCGCCGGGGTGCTCAACCTGGTGCAGGGCGGTCGGGAAACCGGCGAGGCGCTCAGCGGCCAGGCGGATATCGACGGACTGCTGTTTACCGGCAGCTCAACCACCGGTTTTCATCTGCATCGCCAGCTGGCCGGGCAGCCGCAGAAGATCCTCGCGCTGGAGATGGGCGGCAATAACCCGCTGATCGTCGACGATCCGCGGGACGTGGATGCCGCGGTGCATCTGACCATCCAGTCCGCCTTTATTACCGCTGGCCAGCGCTGCACCTGCGCCCGGCGTCTGCTGGTCCGACGCGGAGAGGCGGGCGATGCCTTCCTCTCCCGGCTGGTGACGGTGAGCCAACGGCTGATCCCGGCGGCGTGGGACGCCGAGCCGCAGCCGTTTCTCGGCGGGCTTATCTCTGAACAAGCCGCGCAGAAAGTGCATCAGGCCTGGCTGCAGCGGGTCGCCGCTGGCGCGGTCACCCTGCTGGAGCCGCGGTTATTGCAGGCCGGGACGTCGCTGCTAACGCCGGGGATTGTCGACATGAGCGACGTGGCCAATGTCGAGGATGAAGAGGTGTTTGGCCCGCTGCTTGGGGTCTGGCGCTACGACACGTTCGAGGAGGCGATTGCCTTAGCCAACGCTACCCGCTTCGGCCTCTCCTGTGGGTTAATCTCCCCGGAACGGGAGAAGTTCGATCGACTGCTGCTCGAGGCGCGGGCAGGGATAGTTAACTGGAACAAACCGCTGACCGGGGCGGCGAGTACCGCGCCGTTCGGCGGCACCGGGGCGTCCGGTAACCATCGTCCGGGGGCCTGGTATGCCGCCGATTATTGCGCCTGGCCGATGGCCAGCCTTGAATCACCGACCCTGACGCTGCCCGCCAGCCTGAGCCCGGGGCTCGACTTTCTGGCCGGGGAGGCGTCATGACCGCCCGCGAAGTCAACTTTGACGGTCTGCCCGGGCTGACCCATCACTACGCCGGGCTCTCCTTTGGCAATGAGGCTTCCACCCGGCATCGCTATCGGGTGTCTAACCCGCAGCTGGCGGCAAAGCAGGGGCTGAAAAAAATGAAAGCCCTCGCCGACGCTGGCTACCCGCAGGCGGTGATCCCGCCGCAGGAGCGTCCCAACGTGCCGCTTCTGCGCCAGCTGGGCTTTAGCGGCAGCGATGAGCAGGTGGTGGCCCGGGTGGCGCAGCAGGAGCCGGATCTGCTGTCGGCGGTGAGTTCGGCCTCGGCGATGTGGGTGGCGAACGCGGCGACGGTGTGTCCCTCCGCCGATTCGCTGGATGGCCTGGTGCATCTGACGGTGGCGAATCTGCAGGATAAATTCCACCGCGCCAGCGAAGCACCGACTACAGAGGCGCTGCTGCAGGCGATTTTCCCCGACCGCACGCGATTTGCTATCCACCCGGCGCTGCCCGCCTCGGCCTGGTTTGGCGACGAAGGGGCGGCGAACCATAATCGTCTCGGCGGCGAGTATGGCGCTCCCGGCGTCCAGCTCTTTGTCTATGGCCGCCGCCGGGGGAGCGAGGAGGCGCCGCGTCGCTATCCGGCGCGGCAAACCCTTGAGGCCAGCCAGGCGGTAGCGCGCCTCAATCAGGTCAATCCCCGCCAGCTGATCTTCGCCCGCCAGCATCCGGCGGCGATCGACACGGGGGTTTTTCATAACGACGTCATCGCGGTGAGCAACCGTCAGGTCCTGTTCTGCCATGAGCAGGCCTTTGCCGACCAGACCGCGCTTCTCCAGCAGCTGGCGCAGCGGGTGCCGGGTTTTACGCCGCTGGTGGTTCCCGCCAGCCGGGTCTCGGTGGCAGAGGCGGTTGCCACCTATCTGTTCAACAGCCAGCTGGTGAGCCGGGCGGATGGCAGCATGGCGCTTATCCTGCCTCAGGAAGCGCAGGAGCATGCCGGCGTCTGGGAATACCTCAATGAGCTGCTGGCCGGGGATAACCCTATCGCCGACCTGCGGGTGTTCGATCTGCGCGAGAGCATGGCCAACGGCGGCGGTCCGGCGTGCCTGCGCCTGCGGGTGGTGTTGACGGCCGAGGAGTATCAGGCGGTCAATCCGCACGTCCTGATGAACGATACGCTGTTTGCCACCCTCAATGACTGGGTGGATCGCTACTATCGCGATCGTCTCACCCAGGCCGACCTCGCCGACCCGCAGCTGCTGCGGGAAGGGCGCGACGCGCTGGATCGGTTGACCCAGATCCTGCAGCTCGGTTCGGTTTATCCATTTCAGCAATAAGGGGGCGCGGTGGAACATTTTCTGGCATTAACCCTGGCGGGGCGATTGCCCCATCACTTTCACGGCGAGACGGCCCATTTCCGCTGGCACTGGCAGGGGGAGGGGATCCTTGAGCTGACGCCGCATGCGCGCTGCGAACGCGGGCTGGTACTTTCCTGCGCCATTCATGGCAACGAAACGGCGCCGGTGGAGATAGTCGACCAGCTGGTGCAGCGACTGGTCCGGGAGGCGCTCCCGCTGCGCTGGCGGCTGCTGGTGATCGTCGGCAACCCACCAGCGCTGCGGGCGAATAAGCGCTATCTGCACAGCGATATGAACCGCATGTTTGGCGAGCGCTGGCGGCAGTTTCCGCTCAGTGAGGAGACGCAGCGGGCGCAGCGGCTGGAGCAGGCGGTGGCCCGCTTTTATCGCGACCACGATGGCCCGCGCTGGCACCTCGATCTGCATACCGCGATCCGCGGGTCGCTACATCCGCGCTTCGGCGTGCTCCCGGCCCGTGATACGCCGTGGGAGGAGGATTTTCTTCACTGGCTGGGCGGCGCCGGGCTGGAGGCGCTGGTGTTTCATCGCCAGCCCGGCGGGACCTTTACCCATTTCAGCTGCGAACGGTTCGCGGCGCTGGCCTGCACCCTTGAGCTGGGCAAAGCGCTGCCGTTGGGGGAAAACGATCTGACGCAGTTTGCCGCCGTCCAGCGGGCGCTCTCCCGGCTGCTGGTGGGGGATCTGGCCATTGCCGACGCCCCGGCGCCGCTGCGCTACCGGGTGGTACAGCAGCTAACCCGCCATAGTGATGATTTCCGCTTGCATATGGCGGATCAGACGCTGAACTTCACCCCCTTCGAACCCGGCACGCTGCTGGCGGAGGAGGGCGAGACGCGGTATGTGGTGGGGCCTGAGACGGAGTATGTTCTGTTTCCTAACCCGACGGTGGCGAAAGGACTGCGCGCCGGCCTGATGCTGGAGAAATTATCCTGAGGGCAAGCCGTCCGCCGGGCGGCCTGCTTTATTGCGCGCGTCTTTTTTCGCCATCTTATTTTTTCGTGCTCCACTGTAAATTTGCAGATTATTCCTGGTAAAATGCTTTGTTTTTAATCCCCCCTCCTTTATACTCTCCATAATTTCTCTGCAAAACAGTAAGTTATTTATTTTTTATTGCAATTCTTCGGCTAAATTCCTTATTTTCTCCATAATTGGCGAGAAACTGTTTTTTACACTTTCATTGTTTTACTCTTGCTCTGACTAATTGACGATTAACGTCGTAAAGTTAATCTCGTCAACACGGCAACGCGCCGTAAGAATAACGTAAAGTAAGGATTGAATGATGAAGAAACTCACTGCACTGTTTGTTGCCTCTACTTTGGCTCTGGGCGCGGCTAACCTGGCACACGCCGCCGATACCACCACCGCGCCGAGCGACAGCAAGCCGATGATGATGCATCATAAAGGCGGCCCGGGTCAGCATGACATGATGTTTAAAGGCCTGAACCTGACCGATGCGCAGAAGCAGCAGATCCGCGACATCATGAAGAGCCAGCGCGAAAATATGAAACGTCCGTCCCTTGAAGAACGCCGCGCGATGCACGATCTGATCGCCAGCGACACCTTCGATAAGGCGAAGGCGGAAGCGCAGATCGATAAGATGGAAGCGCAGCATAAAGCGATGGCGCTGTCCCGCCTGGAAACGCAGAACAAGATCTACAACATTCTGACCCCAGAGCAGAAAAAACAGTTCAATGCTAATTTTGAGAAGCATCTGACAGAACGCAACGCGCCGGCAGGTAAAATGCCTGCACCTGCTGAATAATGTAGCGCACTGAATCAAGACCGCCGGTCTTGCCCAATAATGCCATCAGGCGTTGGGCAGGGCCGGCGGTTTTTTATTGGTGGCTTCTCAGCCAAGCGGATGCAGCGGATAGTCTCCGCTGAGCAAAGGCTTACAGAGGATCTTGTAACCATCCTGGTCAAATCCGGCGGGCAGACGGGTCAACTCCGCCGCCTGGTCGAGCGATTCAACGGCGCCCAGCCACAGCCAGTTATGAATGACGTGATACTGCGTCATGTCCGGGCCGCGCTCCTCCAGCGCCACGGGCCCCGCCCACGGCCAGCACACCAGCTGCAGTCTGCTCATCTGCGCCAGCAGGCGTTCTCTGTGCGCCTCCACGCTCTCCTTTCCACAGCAGGCCCCGGCGCAGCGGCCCAGCGCGGAGCGAAAGCAGGCGCGGCCGCGGCTGAGCGGTTCCAGACCAAGCAGGCTATAACAGAGGCGCTGTTCGTCAGCGAGGCTCTGCAGCATCTGCAGCGCCGCCCGCCGGTTGGCGAACAGGCCATAGAGATGCTGCTGGTGCGAGAAATCAACCTCACGGGCATAGACAATCTGCGGCCGGTCGTCCGCAAGTAGCCAGGCGCAGAGCTGCTTGTTACGCCGTAGCCGCTTGTTAAACAGCGGCTGCTGCTCTTTAATCAACCGCGCCTCCAGCAGCAGCGCTCCCAGCTCGCCAGCGGTGCGCTGCCAGGTGATACGCCGCGACTGACGCAGCATCGCGGCCTCTTCAGGGGTGCGCAGGTGGGATAACACCCGGCTGCGGAGGTTGACGCTCTTACCGATATAGAGCGGCATCGTGTCGCTGTCGCCGTGAAACTGATAGACGCCCGGCAGCTTCGGCAGCGCCTCCAGCCACGGGCGAAGATGTTCGGGATATTCATAGATCGCCGCCGCCTCAAACTCGAGACGCGGGGCTGATTGCTTTCTGGCCACAATAACTCCTGGTACTGTCTATCCATCCAGTATAGCAGGCCATTTTTGCGGCGAAAAGGACAAAAAATAACCCCGGCGCAGGCCAGGGCGGGGGGAGAGACTATTTTTTCCAGAAATCGTCAAAGACGGTGATCGGCGGCCGACGCTTGTGTTCGGTTTTCAGATACCAGCCCTCGATCGTTTTGGCAATGCTCGGGTCCAGCGTTTTGCCTTCCAGATAATCGTCGATGTTCTCGTAGGTGACACCCAGGGCCACTTCATCCGGCAGGGAGGGGCGATCGTCTTCCAGGTCGGCGGTGGGCAGCTTCTTATACAGATGTTCCGGGCAGCCGAGATGGGCCAGCAGCTGTTTGCCCTGACGTTTGTTCAGGCGGAAAATTGGGTTGATGTCGGTGCCGCCGTCGCCATATTTGGTGAAAAAGCCGGTAATCGCTTCCGCCGCATGGTCGGTACCGACCACAACTCCTTTGGTCATTCCGGCGATGCTGTACTGGGCCTTCATTCGCTCACGGGCTTTTTCATTTCCGCGAACGAAGTCGCTCAGTTCGATGCCTGCTTCGCGCAGCGCCTGTTCGCTGGCCAGCACCGCAGCTTTAATATTGACTGTCAACACCCGGTCAGGCTGGATAAATGCGATGGCGTCCTGGCAGTCCTGCTCATCAGCCTGCACGCCATAGGGTAAACGGACGGCGATAAACTGCAGGCTACTGTCGCCGGTTTCGGCACGCAGTTCGTTAATCGCTATCTGGCACAGTTTTCCCGTCAGGGTGGAGTCCTGACCGCCGCTGATACCCAGCACCAGCGATTTAATAAACGGGTAGGTCTGCAGGTATGACTTCAGGAAATCGACGCTGCGGCGGATCTCGCCTGCGACATCAATCTGCGGCTTTGCGCCCAGCGCCTGAATAATCTCTTGTTGTAGCGTCATCGCGCCCTCCGAAAGTGAATCTGTTTGGCAAGCTGTTGGCTTAAAGCTACCTCTTTGCCGCTGAAACGACAAGGACCGGGGTTTTGACTGCCTGAAAAGAAGGCAATCAATGACATAGGTTTTCATTATAGATGCTGTACCGCGCATTGCGCCGCCGTCCGACGTCGGCAGAACAATCCTGTTTACGCAATAACATAACCTGACATGATTTCGCTGTTCGGCTTGAAAAATAACACTATTTATTCCAGGCTTATCGTTACACAGTAGAAAAGAGGAACCAAAATGAACAAAAGCTTAGCAGGAATACTGGGCGTCACCGTCGCGTTAACCTTACTGGCGGGCTGTACCGCTTACGATCGTACCAAAGACCAGTTTACCCAGCCGGTGGTGAAAGATGTGAAGAAAGGGATGTCGCGTCAGCAGGTGATGCAGATCGCCGGCAAACCTTCAACGGAAGTCACCATGGTCCATGCCCGCGGCACCTGCCAGACCTATATCCTCGGTCAACGAGATGGTAAAGTTGAAACCTACTTTGTGGCCCTCGACGAAACGGGTCACGTCATGAACTCCGGCTACCAGACCTGCGCCGAGTATGATACCGACCCGCGCAACGCCAGGTAAGCTTCCTACTGTTTACTGACTTCTACGTAAGCCCGACCACTGGTCGGGCTTTTTTGTGAGTCATGATGCTTATTTAATTGCGCGAATTATTTGGATGAAAATGTGAGGGTAGTCAAAACCGGAGGTCAATGAGAGACAATTCTGTTCAACAGCGAATTATCCTGGCGGCTCAGCTTGCCGTATACTCAACTCATAAACAGAATTAACCGGATGTTACCAGTCTTACCGGCTCTCAGCGGTTACTGAAGGCCCTGGTCTCACACATTGAGGAAGCGTTCATGGAAAAGAAACACATTTATCTCTTCTGCTCGGCAGGCATGTCCACGTCACTGCTGGTCTCCAAAATGCGGGCGCAGGCGGAAAAATATGAAGTCCCGGTCATTATTGAAGCCTATCCCGAAACCCTCGCGGGCGAAAAAGGGCCGGAAGCCGACGTAGTATTATTAGGGCCACAAATTGCGTATATGTTACCGGAAATTCAGCGCCTGCTGCCGAATAAACCGGTTGAAGTTATCGACTCCCTTCTCTATGGCAAAGTTGATGGTTTAGGGGTATTGAAAGCCGCCGTCGCGGCTATTAAGAAAGCTGCAGCACAATAATTTTAACTTTTAAAACTCGATGTATTTTGACGCCTGGCGGCTGCCTGTTGCCGGACGTCAAAAAATAATGAGTTTATTTTCCCGTCAAAGAGTAATTTCATACATCATCGCCGTAATAGTTTATTGCGGCTTTTAAGGGTATTGACTATGAGTAAAGTGATCGATTCGCTTGAAAAGGTACTCCTTCCTTTTGCAGTGAAAATAGGAAAGCAGCCGCATATTAATGCAATAAAAAATGGATTTATTAAATTAATGCCGTTGACCCTCGCCGGGGCCATGTTTGTGTTAATTAACAACGTTTTTCTGAGCTTCGGCGAAGGCTCTTTCTTTTATTCCATGGGCATTCGCCTGGATGCCTCCACCATTGAAACCTTAAACGGCTTTAAGGCTATCGGCGGAAACGTCTATAACGGCACCCTCGGGATTATGTCGCTAATGGCGCCGTTCTTTATCGGCTCCGCGTTGGCGGAAGAGCGCAAAGTTGACCCGATGGCAGCTGGCCTGCTGGCGGTGGCGGCCTTCATGACCGTGACCCCGTATAGCGTGGGCGAAGCCTATGCGGTGGGCGCCAACTGGCTGGGCGGGCAGAACATCATCTCCGGGATGATTATCGGTCTGGTCGTTGCGGAACTGTTCACCTTCGTGATCCGTCGCAACTGGGTGATTAGACTGCCGGACAGCGTGCCGGGGTCGGTATCACGCTCTTTCTCTGCGCTGATCCCGGGCTTCTTGATCCTCTCCATCTTCGGCATTATCTCGTGGGCCCTGGCGAGCTATGGCAGCAACTTCCACCAGATCATCATGGACTCTATCTCGACGCCGCTGGCGGCGATGGGCAGCGTGGTTGGCTGGGCATACGTTATCTTTAACTCTCTGCTGTGGTTCTTCGGTGTGCACGGTTCTCTGGCGCTTACCGCCCTGGATAACGGCATCATGACGCCGTGGGCGCTGGAAAACATCGCGCTGTACAACCAGTACGGCTCTGTTGATGCGGCCATCGAAGCGGGCAAACAGTTCCACTTCTGGGCTAAACCGATGCTCGACTCCTACATCCTGCTGGGTGGCTCCGGGGCGACGCTGGGTCTGATTATCGCCATCTTTATCGCTTCTCGCCGCGCTGACCATCGTCAGGTTGCCAAGCTGGCGCTGCCGTCAGGCATCTTCCAGATTAACGAACCGATTCTGTTTGGTCTGCCGATCATCATGAACCCGGTGATGTTCATCCCGTTCGTGCTGGTTCAGCCGATTCTGGCGGCCATTACGCTGGCGGCCTACAGCCTGGGGATTATCCCACCGGTGACCAACCTGGCGCCGTGGACTATGCCGACCGGTTTGGGAGCGTTCTTTAACAGTAACGGCAGCGTTGCCGCCCTGCTGGTGGCCCTGTTCAACCTTGGCGTCGCTACCCTGGTCTACCTGCCGTTTGTGGTGCTGTCGAATAAAGCGCAGACCGTTATCGAGCAGGAAGAGAGCGAAGAAGACATCGCTAACGCACTGAAATTCTGATACCGCGCGGTACGGGCAGCGTCCCGTACCGCCTGATAAATGAGGGAAATATTATGTTTGATCTGGACAACATCGACGCGGTAGAGACCCCGGAAAATGACCTCGAAGAGGCAGTGATGGGGCTGATTATCAACTCCGGACAAGCCCGTAGCCTGGCCTATGGCGCGCTGAAGCAGGCGAAGCAGGGCGACTTTGCCGCAGCGAAAGCGATGATGGAGCAGTCGCGCCAGGCGCTGAGCGAGGCGCATCGCGTGCAGACCCAGCTTATCGAAAGCGACGAGGGCGAAGGGAAAATGAAGGTCAGCCTGGTGCTGGTGCATGCCCAGGACCATCTGATGACCTCCATGCTGGCTCGTGAGCTGGTGGCCGAATTGATTGAGCTGCACGAGAAGGTACAATAGGCCATCGCGACGATGAGGCAGCCCAGAATGATGACCACCGAGATCAGTACCGCCAGAGAACAACAGCTGTTCAACGGGAAGAACTTTCATGTGGTCATCTATAACAAAACGGAAAGCGTGAGCGGGCTTCACCAGCATGATTACTACGAATTTACCGTGGTGTTAACCGGGCGCTATTACCAGGAGATCAATGGCAAACGGGTGCTGCTGGAGCGCGGGGATTTCGTCTTTATCCCGATGGGCTCGCACCACCAGAGCTTTTACGAGTTCGGGGCGACGCGCATCCTTAACGTCGGCATCAGCAGACGCTTCTTTGAGAAACACTACCTGCCGCTGCTGCCGTTTGGCCTGGTGGCTTCGCAAGTCTACGCCGTGCAGAGCGCTTTTCTCGGCTACGTTGAGTCGGTCATCGCCTCACTCAATTTTCGCGAAACGGAATTTGACGAATTTATCGAGCTGGTCTCTTTTTATGTCATTAACCGTTTACGCCACTATCGTGAAGAGCCGGTTGCCGACGTGACGCCGCAATGGTTAAAAAATACCGTGGAAGCCATGCATGATAAGCTGAAATTCGGTGAAGGCGCTCTCGAAAATATGGTTCGCTTATCCGGAAAAACGCAGGAATATTTAACCCGGGCGACCCAGCGCTATTATGGTAAAACGCCGATGCAGATAATTAATGATATCCGTATCAACTTTGCCAAAAAACAGCTGGAAATTACCAATTATTCGGTGACGGATATTGCGTATGAATCAGGTTACAGCAGCCCGAGCTTGTTTATTAAAACCTTTAAAAAACTGACGTCGTTTACGCCGAGCAGTTATCGCAAGCATTTGACCAGTATTAATTAAACCCGCGCGGCGTTCGCCGCCAGGTTTATACCGAAAATCATTCAAGTTAACTGTCCGCATTGTTGCGGAGAGCGGCCTGCGTCCAGGCGCAGCGCCTAAGGGAGAAAAAGATGAGCCAGAAATTAAAAGTAGTCACTATTGGCGGCGGCAGCAGCTATACCCCGGAATTACTGGAAGGATTTCTGAAACGTTATCATGAACTGCCGGTAAGCGAACTGTGGTTGGTAGACGTCGAAGAGGGACAGAAGAAGCTCGATATTATCCACGCGCTGTGCCAGCGGATGGTGGAAAAAGCCGGCGTGCCGATGAAAGTCTATAAAACGCTGGATCGCCGCGCAGCACTGCAGGGCGCAGATTTCGTCACCACCCAGCTGCGCGTGGGCCAGCTGAAGGCGCGTGAAAAAGATGAGCGCATCCCGCTGAGTCACGGCTACCTGGGTCAGGAGACCAACGGGGCGGGCGGGTTGTTTAAAGGACTGCGCACCATCCCGGTGATTTTCGACATCGTGAAAGATGTGCAGGAAATTTGCCCCGACGCATGGATCATCAACTTCACCAACCCGGCGGGCATGGTCACCGAGGCGGTCTATCGCCACACCAATTTCAAACGCTTTATTGGCGTGTGCAACATTCCTATCGGCATGAAGATGTTCATCACCGACGTGCTGCAGCTGAGCCCGAGCGATGAGCTGAATATCGACCTGTTTGGTCTGAACCACCTGGTGTTCGTCCGCGACGTGCTGGTTAACGGCGTCTCGCGCTTCGATGAACTGCTGGACGGCGTGGCCTCCGGCCGTCTGACCGCGAACTCGGTGAAAAACATCTTCGACCTGCCGTTTAGCGAAGGGCTGATCCGCTCCCTGCGGCTGATCCCATGCTCTTACCTGCTCTACTACTTTAAGCCAAAAGAGATGCTGGCGATTGAGATGGGCGAGTACTACAAAGGCGGTGCGCGCGCCCAGGTGGTGCAGAAGGTGGAGAAACAGCTGTTCGAGCTGTATAAAAACCCGGATCTTAACGTTAAGCCGAAGGAGCTGGAGCAGCGCGGCGGGGCCTATTACTCTGATGCCGCTTGCGAAGTAATCAATGCCATCTATAACGACAAACAGACTGAGCACTATGTGAATATCCCGCATCATGGTCATGTCGATAATATCCCGGCGGACTGGGCGGTAGAGATGAGCTGCACCTTAGGTCGCGACGGCGCGAAGCCGACGCCGCGCATTACTCATTTCGATGAGAAGGTGTTAGGGCTTATCTACACCATCAAGGGGTTCGAAGTGGCGGCCAGCCAGGCGGCGATCAGCGGTGAGCTGAACGATGTCCTGTTGGCGCTGAACTTAAGCCCGCTGATCCATTCCGATCGTGACGCCGAACAGCTGGCGCGGGAGATGATTCTGGCGCATGAAAAATGGCTGCCGAACTTTGCGGCGACGATCGAAAAATTAAAATCGTAACGGGAGTAGCAAATGGAACGCGTATTGATCGTCAATGCCGACGACTTCGGCCTCAGTAAAGGGCAGAACTACGGCATTATCGAGGCCTGTCGCAACGGCGTGGTGACATCGACCACCGCGCTGGTCAACGGCGCGGCCATTGACCACGCCGCCCAGCTGAGCCGCAGTACTCCGGAGCTGGCGGTCGGTATGCACTTTGTACTGACGCTGGGCGAGCCGCTGTCGGCCATGCCGGGATTAACCCGCGATGGCCGGCTGGGCAAATGGATCTGGCAGCAGGCGGAAGAAGATAGCCTGCCGCTGGAAGAGATCGCCCACGAGCTGGCGTGTCAGTACCGTCGTTTTGTCGAACTCTTCGGCCATGAGCCGACGCATATCGACAGCCATCACCATGTACATATGTTCGCCCAGATTTATCCCATCGTCGCGGCCTTTGCCCGCGAGAAGGGCATTGCGTTACGCATTGACCGCCAGGTGGCGGCGCAGAGTGGGCTCGACCAGCAGGCGGCGCGCAGCAGCGCCGGCTTCAGCAGCGAGTTTTACGGCGAAGCGGTCTCTGAGGAACTGTTTCTGCAGACGCTGGATGCCTCCATCGCCCGCGGGGAGCGCTCCCTGGAGGTGATGTGTCATCCGGCTTATGTCGATCGGATCATTATGGGCAGCGCCTACTGCTATCCGCGACTGGATGAGCTTGATGTGCTGACATCTGCCTCGCTGAAAGCGGCGGTGGCCGACCGGGGTTATCGTCTGGGAACCTACCGCGACGTGTAAGCCCGACGGGGGAAAGGGAAAGTGAATCAAGCCCGGCACAGCGTGCCGGGCTTTTTACTACGCCGGAATAGCGGCGATTTTCGGGCTTCTCGACCACACGCGGTGGGCCGTCATCAGGGCGAGCAGTTTGTCCGCCGCTGGCGTGTCGAGCGCATCGGTGACGATGACCCCCTCTTCACCCTGGGTCGGAACATGCAGAACGGACGTCAGCTGCCGCGCATCCCCTGCCAGCAGGATCGGCTTCAGATGTTTATAGGCTTCCAGCAGGTAATAGCGCGCGTCACCGCTCTGACTCAGGGCGCTGAGGTCGCCGCCGGGCACCACCACCGCATCCACCGTCAGCGACGGGGAACCGGCGAAGGTGCCGGCGATCGGCAGCGGAGAACCATCGTCGGCAATGACTTCGCCCATTCGCGAGTAGAGCAGCTTGCTGTGCACGCCCTGGGCCTGCAGCGCCTGCAGGAGCTGAACCAGATCCTGCGCTGAGGTGCGTTCGTTGAGCAGGACTGCCACCACGCGACCTTTCACATCTCCTTCGGCATCGGCGTAGAGGCTGAGGCTAGGGTCTTTCTCCACACCATTGACCGGGGCGGGCAGGGTAATGTTGCGCTGATCGTCGCTCAGTTCGATCCCTAAGTTCGCCCCAACCGCTTCCGCAAGCTTAGTATCAATGTGGGCCAGATGATCGACCACCCGCTCGCGGATCCAGGTGCGGACCACTTTGCTGAGTTCGAAGCTGAAACCATCGATAATATGCTGCTGTTCAATCGGCGTCTGGCTCAGCCAGAACAGACGCGGCTGGGCGTAATATTCGCCGAACGAAGGGCTGCGCTGGCGGATTTTTTCGCCGTCGACGCGCTCGGCGAGGGACTCAAAGCCACCGCGTTTGGCGGCAGGCGGCGTCTCGCGCGGCCAGTTGTCGTTAATCGAGTTGGGCTCGTAGTTGGCCGGATTGGTGTCAATGTCCATCCGGTGCATCCCGTCACGCTGGAAATTATGATACGGGCAGGTCGGACGGTTGATGGGGATTTCATGGAAGTTCGGCCCACCCAGGCGGCTAATTTGCGTATCGGTGTAAGAGAAGAGACGCCCCTGCAGCAGCGGATCGTTGCTGAAATCAATGCCCGGGACGATATGTCCGGGATGGAAGGCTGCCTGTTCATTTTCGGCAAAGAAGTTATCCGGGTTGCGGTTGAGGACCATTCTGCCAACCCGCTGCACCGGCACCAGCGCCTCGGGGATCAGCTTGGTGGGATCGAGCAGGTCGAAGTCAAAAGCAAATTCATTCTCTTCGGGGATCAATTGCAGGCCAAGCTCAAATTCCGGGTAGTCCCCGGCTTCGATGGCCTCCCATAGATCGCGGCGATGAAAATCGGGGTCGCGGCCGGTCAGCTTCTGCGCTTCATCCCACACCAGCGACGCCTTGCCGGCGACCGGTTTCCAGTGAAAGCGGACGAAGGTGGCTTTGCCCTCGGCATTAATCAGACGGAAGGTGTGGATCCCGAAGCCTTCCATGGTGCGATAGCTGCGCGGGATGCCGCGATCCGACATCGCCCACATCACGTTGTGCAGCGTTTCCGGCTGCAGGGAAACATAGTCCCAGAAAGTATCGTGGGCGCTCTGCCCCTGTGGGATGGCCCAGTGGGGTTCAGGCTTCACGGCGTGGACAAAGTCGGGGAACTTCATCGCGTCCTGGATGAAGAAGACTGGTGTGTTGTTGCCCACCAGGTCAAAAATCCCTTCGTCAGTGTAAAACTTGGTAGCGAAGCCGCGAATATCGCGGACGGTGTCCGCCGACCCCGCGCCGCCCTGCACGGTGGAAAAGCGTACAAACACCGGGGTGATTTTATCGGCTGACGAAAGAAAATCGGCTTTAGTCAACGCAGCCAGGCTTTTGTAGGGCTGGAAGTAGCCGTGGGCGGCAGAGCCGCGGGCATGAACGATACGCTCCGGAATACGCTCGTGGTCAAAGTGGGTGATCTTCTCCCGCAGGATAAAATCTTCCAGCAGCGTTGGGCCGCGGCTACCGGCGCGCAGCGAATTCTGATCGTCAGCAATGCGCACGCCCTGGTTGGTGGTCAGCGGAAAATCTTCCCCCCCTTTGCGTTGCGCCTCCAGGGAATCCAGTTTGCTGTTATGAGTATCGGGCGCTTTCAGGCTGCCTGGGGCGGTGGGTTCGACGCCCGGAGCGGTAGGTTTCGGCGTGGGGCGCCACTCCCGATCGTCCGGCGCCAGCGAATCGAGACCCGGCTGCGCTTCCTCGCTGTCGTGGACCGGTGCCTGCTGTTGGTGAGGGTTCGGGTGCTTATCAGACATTACTCGTCTCCTGCTTTCATTGCTAAAAGTGGTCGTTGATAGACCAAAACCCTTCTAACTATAGAACATTACGCTGTCTGCGCCCGGCGAGGGGGCAGGGAGTTATCCTAAAATGCGCATCGGCGGCGAAGGGGCGACGAACGGGGCCACAATCGGCTATGATAGAGGTTTCTATTTCCCGCTATGTTTAGTGAATCCATTTGTTATGAAACCATTGCGCCAACAAAATCGCCCTGTCATTAGCTACGTGCCGCGCGTGGAGCCTGCGCCCCCGGAACATGCCGTGAAAATGGACCATTTTCGCGATGTCTGGATTTTGCGCGGGAAGTATGTCGCTTTTCTGCTGATGGGGGAGCATTTCCGTCGCTCACCGGCATTCAGCGTGCCGGAGTCGGCGCAGCGCTGGGCTAACCAGGTGCGTCAGGAAGGTGAGATTGAAGCCTGAGTCGGCTGCAGAAATAAAAAAACCGCTGAATGATCAGCGGTTTTTTTTGTGCTTGCCGTTTAGCGATGCGCCAGTTCGGCTTCTTCCTCGCTATCGAAGATCGACTTGTCGGTCTGGCGCAGCCACTGGCTGGTCAGCGTCCCGGCGGTCATTGAGCCGTTAACGTTCAGCGCGGTACGCCCCATATCGATCAGCGGTTCGACGGAGATGAGCAGGGCTACCAGGGTCACCGGCAGCCCCATCGCCGGCAGGACGATCAGCGCGGCGAAGGTCGCGCCGCCGCCCACCCCGGCGACGCCCGCCGAGCTGACGGTGACGATGCCCACGAGGGTGGCAATCCACATCGGATCCAGCGGGTTGATGCCCACGGTCGGCGCGACCATCACCGCCAACATTGCCGGATAGATACCAGCGCAGCCGTTTTGGCCGATGGTGGCGCCAAAGGAGGCGGAGAAGCTGGCAATCGACTCCGGTACGCCGAGACGACGGGTTTGCGCCTCAACGTTCAGCGGAATGGAGGCGGCGCTGGAACGGCTGGTAAAGGCGAAGGTGATCACCGGCCAGACTTTACGGAAGTACTTCAGCGGGCTGACGCCGTTAATCGCCAGCAGCAGGCCGTGGACGACAAACATAATACCCAGCGCAATGTACGAGGCTACCACGAAGCCGCCAAGCTTGATGATGTCCTGCAAATTCGACCCGGCAACCACTTTGGTCATCAGGGCCAGCACACCGTAAGGGGTCAGCTGCATGACCAGACGAACCAGCTTCATTACCCAGCCCTGCAGGGTATCGATCGCGGTCAGCACGCGCTGGCCTTTTTCCACATCCTCTTTCAGCAACTTAAGCGCTGCGACGCCGAGGAACGCCGAGAAAATGACGATGCTGATGATGGAGGTTGGGTTAGCCCCGGTCAGGTCAGCAAACGGGTTCTTCGGCACGAAGGAAAGGAGCAGCTGCGGGACGCTGAGATCCGCTACTTTCCCCACATAGTTGCTCTGGATGGCGTTCAGACGGGCGGTCTCCGCGCTGCCCTGGACCAGACCCTCGGCGGTGAGGCCGAACATATTGGTCACCAGCACGCCAACCAGGGCGGCGATCAGGGTGGTGAACAACAGAGTACCGATGCTCAGGAAGCTAATTTTCCCCAGCTGCGAGGCATTGTGCAGGCGGGCCACCGCGCTAAGGATGGAGGCGAAGACCAGCGGCATAACAATCATTTGCAGCAGCTGGACGTAACCGTTGCCGACGATATTGAACCACTGGATGGAGTCCTTCAGCACCTGGCTGTCAGACCCGTAGATCAGCTGCAGCGCCAGACCAAAGACCACGCCAGTCGCCAGACCGACCAGCACTTTTCTGGCCAGGCTCCACTCTTTATGGCGTGTTTGCCCCAGCGCAAACAGTAATACGGCGAACACGACTACGTTCGCTATTAATGGAAAGTTCATCCCCGTTCTCCTGATATTTTTATAACCTGGGCTGGTGGATAACCAGCTCTTATGACGGCAAGGTTAGCAGAAGGCGTTATCAAGGACTTATATTCAAATGGAATGGGTTATAACCAAATGGCGTTTTCCGCCGCTTTATCGCCCACTCTGGTGACTTATAAAGCGATTGAAGGTGATCTGCAGGGAATTGATCACCCCGGATGTCCAGCGTATCGCGCTGTTGTCCGCCAGCGTCTGCGGCATCCAGACGGCATAGACGAACAGCGCCATACACAAGGCGCGTTCGAGCTGATTGCCCTTGCGCGGCGCAAGGATCGGCAGCCGGAAGCGCCAGCGACAGGGCCACAGCAGCGGCACACCGGCGGGGGTGAGCATATCGGCGAGAATGTGGCTGAGATAGCCCAGCACCAGGCCCTGGAGAGCGTCTGCCGGGACAATCCAGCTGTCAGGCACTTTCAGATAGAACAGCGTCAGCGCGCCAAAGACGGCCAGCAGGCTGTGGGTGAAGCCGCGGTGGCCAAAGGCCCGCGCCACGGGCTTTGAGATCCAGCTCAGCCGTTGGCCAAGAAACGACTTTGGGTGATCGATGTCCGGCAGCAGGCAGGTCAATACCGCCGAGGGCACAATATGCCACCAGTCGCCCTGCGCCAGCACCGGCGTTAACTCTGCGTTTTTGGCAAATACTGCGCAGGCGATTGAAAAGAAGAGATGGCCTTCCGCCGTCATGATAACACACCCTAAACTGTCGATTCATACAGTATAGGGTTTTTATACAGTGTACGGAAGAGGTGACGGTGTAACTCTTTGTCACAAACTCTCAGCGCGCCAGCCATCCGCCATCGACGGCCAGCGTATAGCCGTTAATATAGTCGGCCGCTGATGAGGCGAGAAACACCACCGGCCCCTGCAGGTCTTTCGGCGCTCCCCAGCGACCAGCGGGAATGCGCTCGAGGATCGCCTGGTTACGCTCTTCATCTTCGCGCAGCGCCTGGGTGTTGTTGGTGGCCATATACCCGGGCGCTATGGCGTTGACGTTGATACCCTGGCCAGCCCATTCGTTGGCCAGCAGACGGGTCAAACCCAGCACGCCGCTTTTCGAAGCGGTATAGGAGGGGACGCGGATCCCGCCCTGAAACGAGAGCATCGAGGCGATGTTAATGATTTTCCCGCTTTCCCCCTGGCGAATGAACTGTCTGGCGACCGCCTGGCTGAGAAAGAAAACCGCTTTGAGATTCAGGTCGATCACCGCGTCCCAGTCGCTTTCCGTGAAGGTCAGGGCATCATGGCGGCGGATAATTCCGGCGTTGTTGACCAGAATATCGACCCGGCCCATCGCCGCCACCGCCTGGTCGACCAGACCGCTCATATCATTCTCTTGGCTGAGATCCGCCTGAATGGCGTGAAAGCGGCGGCCCAGCGCCAGCACCTGGGCGGCCGTATCATGGGGAATTTTACGGTTGATGCCGACGATATCGCACCCGGCCTGCGCCAGGCCCAGCGTCATTCCCTGTCCCAGGCCGGTATCGCAACCGGTCACGATGGCGACCTTACCCGTCAGGTCGAAGGCGTTCAGTACCATATTCACCTCTGTCAGCTGATCTACTGGCGTACGATGACGCCACCTGTGACCAGCATAGAGGGAGGAAAACAAAATTACAATTAAAATGAAACAATGTTTTGATTTTGTTGCTGGCGGCGTGACAGCGATTGTTGCACCCGCCAGCGGTCTTAGCCGAGCAAGTTCTCAGCAGTGAGTGCCAGCAGTGACGGAAGCTTGACGTCCGCCAGCGCAAAGCGCGGGTCGCGGCTGTTCTCCGCTTCCGGCACCACGATAGACCGCATGCGCGCGGCTTTGCTGGCGATCATGCCGTTGACCGAATCCTCCAGCGCGACGCAGCGCTGCGGGTCGACTCCCAGGGCAGCGGCGCAGTTGAGGTAGACCTGCGGGTGCGGTTTGCTCCAGGGTAAATGCTCCGCGGAGGCGAGAGCATCAAACTGGTCGCGCAGTTCAAACATATCGAGCACTTTCTCCAGCATCATCAGCGGCGAGGCCGAGGCCAGGCCCACCTTTAAGCCCTGAGCTTTACACAGGGCCACTGCCTCGCGTACGCCCGGCAGCAGCGGGCGTGAGGCTTCCACCAGCTCAATGGCGCGACGAATAATGCGCGCGGTAGCTTCCGCCCGGTCTACGCCGTGCCACGGCTGCTGCGCGTACCACAGATCCACCACCAGGTCGATTCGCAGACCGAGCAGGTCGGGCAGTTCATCGCGGCGACGGGTATCCACCCCCAGGCTCTCCATGACCTCGACCTCCGCCTGATCCCAGAGCGGCTCCGAGTCAATCAGCAACCCGTCCATATCAAATATCGCGGCCTCAATGCGGCGCTTCGCTGACATATGTCCTTCTCCTGTTGCGTAATCAGATAAACGAATCGGCAATCATGGTATATCATACCGCGCATTATTGGGCGAAATTCGCCGTGGCAGATAGACTTATACCCGACATACTCGGGGGAGCGAGGGAAGCCAGCGCCACGCAACAGGCAGCAGGCGAACCACCAACGCGTCTTTAACAAGGGGAACTCATGACGTACCAACAAGCTGGACGCATAGCGGTTATCAAACGCATTTTAGGATGGGTTATCTTTATTCCCGCCGTGCTGTCGACGCTGATTTCTGTGCTCAAATTTATGTATGAGCACAGTGAAAAGAAACCCGGCATTGATGCGGTAATGATGGATTTTGCGCACGTGATGATTGAAATGATGCGCTTTAACACGCCGTTCCTGAACTTTTTCTGGTACAACTCGCCGCTGCCGGATTTTCACCATAGCCTGAACATCGGTTTCTGGATCATCTACATTCTGGTGTTCGTCGGCATGGCCCTGCAGGCTTCCGGCGCGCGAATGGCGCGGCAGGCGAAATTTCTCCGCGAGGGGATTGAGGATCAGCTGATCCTCGAGCAGGCCAAAGGCGCAGATGGGTTAACCCGCGAGCAGCTCGCTGAACGCATTGTGGTACCGCGCCATACGATCCTGGTGCAGTATTTCCCACTGTACGTGCTGCCGGTGATCGTGATTGTCATCGGTTACTTCTTCTTTTCGCTGCTGGGCTTTCTGTAAGTCAGGTGCCCGGCAAGCCGGGCACCTTCTTATTCCGCTGGCAGAGGACGTGGTTTTCCCTGATTATCAACGGCAACGTAGATAAACAGCGCTTCCGTCGCCTTGTAGCGCTGGCCAATCGGTTCTGAAGAGACTTTTTTCACCCACACTTCGATGTTAATTGTCACCGAGGTGTTGCCGCGCTTCACGCAGCGGGCGTAGCAGCACACCACGTCGCCAACGGCGACCGGGCGTAAAAAGGTCATCCCATCCACCCGCACGGTCACCACGCGACCCTGGGCGATCTCTTTGGCCATAATGGCGCCGCCAATATCCATCTGCGACATCAGCCAGCCGCCAAAAATATCCCCGTTGGCATTGGTATCCGCCGGCATTGCCAGGGTGCGTAAAACCATTTCGCCCTTTGGGGCGAGATCTGTTGTTGTCATGCTCTACTCTGTTGTGGTCAAAGACGATCAGCGGGATGCTACTATGAAAATAGCGCAGTGAGAATAGGGGAATACGCCCGCTGGCGCGGGCGCGGTGGTTCAGAAGGAGAGGGTAACGCCGGCGTAATACGCGCGGCCAGGCTCATTGTAGGTCGAGGCGCCGGCATTTTCGCGATACAGTTGTTTATCAAATAGATTACTTATTCCGGCATTCAGGCGAATATCCCGGTTTAGCTGATACTGAGTACCAATACCCACGATGGAATAGGCGCCAACCTCGGTGGTGGCAAGGGTCCCGGTTTCGTTGCGGATCTCCGCATACTGACGCGGCTTCTGACGGCCATAAAGCGTCCAGTTCACATTCGCAGACAGGGCGTCGTTTACCTGCCAGTCGAGCATCGTGTTAACGGTATATTTCGGGATAACCGACAGCGGGTTGCCAGTCTCTTTACTTTCAGATTTGAGCATCCAGGTGGCATTGGTCCGCCAGCTGAGGACATCTCTCAGCACCGGGATCAGCAGATTTCCTTCCAGCCCCTCGACCACGGCTTTGCCGCCGTTCTGCCATTGCAAAATATTATTGCCGCTGGAGGTATAGCCCAGTACCTCTGTTCCGGAGACGATTTTGTTTTTGTAATCGTTGCGAAACCAGGTTACTCCGGCAGCGTAACCATTAAGGTTAAATTCGATACCGATCTCTTTGTTGATACTGATCTCCGGGTCGAGGTCAGGGTTACCCAGCAGGTAGCAGCTGCCTTCAGCGATCGTGTTTGGACAACCGTTGCCGCGGGTGGAGAGCAAATAGCCTTTACTGGATTGATAGAGGTTTGGCGCTTTAAACACGCGCGCGATACCGGCCTTCAGCGTGAACATATCGCCGAGCTCCTGGGACAGATTGAGGCTGGGGCTCCAGTTACTGCCAAACTGATTATGATAATCGAAGCGAATGCCGGGGATCAGGTTGGTGCCGGGCACGGCTTCGATATTATCTTCCAGATAGATACCGGTGAGGGTGGCGCTGTTTTTGGTACTGCGTTGCGTAGGGTCGCCCGAGGTCCCAGGGATAGTCTCGCCGTTGCTGTTAGTGGCCTGCATTGATGCCGGGTCGTCAAGCTGATCATGGTTCCATTCCATTCCCAGCGTCAGCGTCTGGTCCGCCAGCCAGAAGAAAGGCACATTGAATTCCGAGGTAGTACGCCAGGATTCCAGACGGCTGGTGGCATAATCTTCACTGTTGATCATGCCTTCGACGCGGCCGGTAGAGCCTTCCTGCAGGCGGGTATTGTTGGTTTTCTCGTAGTAAACACCGGCTTTGGACTGGCCCCAATCCCATAGACCGTTGTAGGTCAGTCCCCAGGACTGGCGATAGAGGCGATTAGTTTCGTGGCCGTACAGGGAGTCCACCAGCCCGTTCGGGCTAAGATTGCCGTTGCTGTACTGGGTATCGCCAGCATAGATATTCCCCTGACGGCTATAGGCGTAGCTGAAATCGAGAATTTGTTGCGGGGTCATTTTCCATGACAGTAGCGCGTTAATGTCTTTATTGCGGACCCCTTCGCGCCCCGCAGCGTAAGAGCCGTTTTGCGCATGGTTAATATCCCAGGCGTCGGGTTCCGTTTTATTGATATTGCCATACAGGCGCATCGTCAGCGCCTCGCCGGCCAGTGGGCCGCTGAGATTGAAGTTAGCGCGATTGGTCGTGCCTTCTTTGTTGTTTTCCGGCTGGTTGGTGAAGAAAGACAGCGAACCGTGCCAGGTGTTGGTCGGACGTTTGGTAATGATATTGACCACTCCGCCCGCCGCGCCGGAACCATAGCGCGCGGCTGCCGGACCGCGGAGAACTTCAATCCGTTCGACCATTTCGGCAGGTACCCAGTTGCTGTCGCCCCGGGTATCGCGTTCGCCGCGCCAGCTATAGCGAACCGCGTTACGTGACGTGACCGGTACCCCATCTATCAGGATCAGGGTGTTCTCCGGCCCCATGCCGCGGATATCAATCTGGCGGTTGTTGCCCCGACTGCCGCTGGCGCTGTTGCCGGTCAAGTTCACCCCGGGCATTTTACGGATGATGTCTGAGAGATCGTTGACCGGCGGCTGCTTAGCAATATCCTCAGCCGTGATAATCGACACCCCGGGCTGTTGCTTAAGCGCCTCTTCCGCCGTACTGCGCACAATCATCGTTTCGGTATCTTGTTCTGATTCTTCAGCAAAGGCGTTAGGGGCGAGGAGACTGGATATGACCAGCGCCAGGGTCGTGGGCACAGAATATTGCGGCGATCTCATGTAAATATCCTTTTCAAAGCAATGCAAAATGAGATCGAGAATATTAATGATAACAATTATCATTACAATGTAACGAGATGAATCTCCATAAAATCCTCACAATTACCGCAACTTTTTATGCAGTTGAGAGAAATCGTGAAGAGAGCCTACACAGTGTGGCCGGGAAGCTGTCAGCGTATGCGCTGAGGTTGTGTGGTTGCAGGGAATGTTTGCCAGTGCAGTAAGCTTATAGGGGGCGAGCGCGGCGCGCGATGGCGCGCCGGCGGAGGGGTTAGTGGTGGTCGTCCTGCGGCATATGACGGTAGATGTAGATCCCGCTCAGCAAGGTAAAGACCAGCGTGAGGGCGGTTAAACCAAAGACCTTAAAGTTAACCCAGATATTCTGCGGCAGCCAGAAGGCGATATAGATATTGGCCAGCCCGCAGAGAATAAAGAACACCGCCCAGGCCAGGTTAAGTCGCGACCAGACCTGCTGCGGCAGGCTCAGCTCTTTACCCAGCATGCGCTGGATCAGCGGCTTTTTCATCACCCACTGGCTGAACAGCAGCGCGCCGGCGAACAGGGCATAGATCACCGTCACCTTCCATTTAATAAACTCATCATTATGGAAGAAGATGGTTAACCCGCCGAAGACGGCCACCAGCACGAAGGTGATCAGCGCCATTTTTTCCACTTTCCGGTAGCGCACCCAGCTGTAGATCAGCACGACGGCGGTCGCCACAATCAGCGCCGTGGTGGCGGCGTAGATATCGTAAAGCTTATAAAAGGCAAAGAAGACCACCAGCGGTAAAAAATCCAGAAACTGCTTCATACATCGATCCCGTCTTTCAGGACGGACCGGGGAAGGCCCCGGTCCTGGTTAAAATTAGCTGCGGATAAGCATATACACGCGGAATAAATAGATCAGCAACAGGGCGGAAATCAGGTTGCTGATGGTATTAATCACCACCGCGCCGACGTTTGGCGTCAGGGCGGCAAAGCTGGAAGCAAACAGTAACAGCAGGGTTTTCGCCACCAGCCAACCGATAATAGCCGGCGCCACCAGCCGCAGATTGGCCCACGCCAGGCGCATGCTGCTGCGCATGGCGCCGAGGATGCCCATTTTGTCCTGTACCAGCATGATCGGCGCAAAGGCCAGCACGATGGCCAGCAGCACGCCGGGCACCAGCACCAGCATCATCCCCATCTGCACCAGGAAGGTGGTGAACAGGATCAGAAGCAGCAGCTTGGGCAGCACCGGCGCCGAGGCGCCGATGGCGCGCAGGGCGCTAACGCGATGACCGGCGGAGACCAGCTGGATCAGCAGCAGGACGCCGCCGACGAGGATCGCATTACCTACCAGACCCGAGAAGGTTGATGCCGCCGAGGCGCGCAGCAGAACCTGCTGCTGCTCCGGCGTCATGTTCTGCACCAGCTCGAACAGCCCGGCGCTACCGGCGAGGTTATCGCCTTCGCTGAGTATCGACAGCTGCTCGTCGCTGGGTGAAAAGGCATGGCCAAGTACTACCGTAATAAACGCGCACAACAGCGCAATCAGTAAAATAGTAATGAACTGATTACGAAAAAAATTCCCGGTGTCACGGTAGACGGACTTCGCCGTGATAGACATGCATTCTCCTTGAGTGTCGCAGGTGTTAACTAGCCGGCGATTGTACCGCAAATCGTTCCGTCGTAGCACTCTCTGCGCCGGTCAGGGCAGGTATATCTTTGTAAAGAGGCCGCAATGGTGGCAGGCCGTAGCGCGCCCGCGCCCGGTTGCAGGCATCGTTTTCCTCGCCATTTTCCCCGGACATGGCGAATTCGCGACACGGCGAAGGCCGGTTTTCATAAATAGTGCAGTGAACGGCGTCGCCGATATCGCCAGACAGGGCCGCGCAGCGGCTCTGGCGCTGATTGGTGCCGCTCATGCAGCGCAGGAAAGGGGTCAGCGGTTCGGTCAGCGCGGAGGGCACCAGGCCGCCCGCGTCGTCGGCTTCCGCCCAGTAGAAAGAGACTCGAAAATACGCACAACAGGCACCGCACGTCATGCACGGGTTGATTTCACTCATAATTACACCTGAAAAAAACGCATCAACACAGATTGTCGGCAGTTAACTTATCCAGCCGCCTCAGCGTCGGCAAGAGGGGCAGAAATAAATTTTTGGGCGAAAAGTGAAAATTGATGTGCGAACAATTCAAGGCATTGCGATCGGTAGCGAAAATTAATCTGGATCAATAAATGTTAAATCTGAGGACTTAGTGTGATCTAAAACAGATCAAACGTAACTCGTTATAGGTATATTTGGCCGCGCTGAAAAACCATAATGAGGAAGTGGATATGAAGAAGTTAGCAGCGGCGGCATTGATTCTTGGCACGCTTTCTACCGGCAGCGTCTGGGCGCATGAGGCGGGGGAGTTTTTCATTCGTGCCGGGACCGCCACCGTCCGACCGACGGAGGGCTCTGACAATGTGTTAGGCAGCCTTGGCAGTTTCAACGTCAGTAACAATACCCAGCTGGGTTTAACCTTTACCTATATGGCGACCGATAACATTGGCGTGGAGTTGCTTGCCGCGACGCCGTTCCGCCATAAGGTCGGCACCGGGCCAACCGGGACTATCGCCACCGTCCATCAGCTGCCGCCCACCCTGATGGCGCAGTGGTACTTTGGCGATGCGCAAAGCAAGGTGCGCCCGTACGTGGGGGCCGGTATCAACTACACCACCTTCTTTAATGAAGACTTTAACGACACCGGCAAGGCGGCCGGGCTTTCCGATCTGAGCCTGAAGGACTCCTGGGGCGCGGCGGGGCAGGTCGGCCTCGATTATCTGATTAACCGCGACTGGCTGCTGAATATGTCAGTGTGGTACATGGATATCGATACCGATGTGAAATTCAAAGCCGGCGGCGTGGACCAGAAAGTCAGTACCCGCCTGGATCCGTGGGTATTTATGTTCTCCGCAGGCTATCGGTTCTAAATTCTTCTGTAAACTGGCCAACGGATGGCCAGTTCATTGTCTCGTCACACCTGTCTGCCGCAAGCCTCTGCCATCAACAGCGGATCACACTTCCGTCCACTGGCGCAGCAGGTTGTGATACATGTTGAGCAGGGAGAGGACCTCTTCTCCGTCGCCAAAGCGGGCCTTCAGAGACTGGATGGTGCGGTCCAGGTCGTAAAGCATCGCACGCTGCTTATCGTCGCGGACCATCGACTGGATCCACAGGAAAGAGGCCTGGCGGACGCCGCGGGTGACCGGGGTGACGCAGTGCAGGCTGCTGGCGGGATAGAGCACCAGATGCCCGGCCGGGAGCTTCACCCGATGTTGGCCATAGGTGTCTTCAATCACCAGTTCGCCACCCTCATAGCTCTCCGGATCGCAAAGGAACAGCGTCGCTGACAGATCAGTGCGCATCCAGCCCGCCTCGCCGTTCTGGCGAACGGCGCCATCGACGTGAAAACCATAGGTCTCCCCTGGCCCATAGCGGTTAAACAACGGCGCGGAAATCGTCCGCGGCAGCGCGGCGGAAAAAAACTGCGGATGGCCGCGCAGCATATCGAGCACAGCGGCCTGCAGGCGGGCATACAGCGGCGTTCGGGTATCGATCTGCTGGTTCTGTTTGACGGCCGCCCCCTGGCTACCCACCGTAACCCGCCCGTCGACCCACTCGGCCTGCGCCAGCTGCCGGGTAAATTCCGCCACCTGGTCTGTCGATAGCACGTCAGGAATGTGATACATCATCGCGGTGTTCTCTCTAAAAGGTGGGGCGCAACGGCCCCACGCGCAGACTCAGAAATGGACGTTCGCCGTCAGCATAAAGGTCCGGGGTTCGCCCGGATGATAGCGATAGCCGCTCTTGTTGATGGAGGCCACGTAATCGGTATCAAACAGGTTATACATATTGAGCTGCAGATCGAGGTTGCTGTTGACCCGATAGCCCAGTTTGGCGTCGGCAACCCAGTAGCCCTCGGTGTGATCCGGGGTACCGACTGCACCATCGCTGCCCCGGCGCAGGCTTCCGACATAGCGCACACCGCCGCCGACGGACAGATCGCTGGTGGCCTGATACTGCGTCCACAGCGTAAAGGCATGTTTCGGGGTGTAGGCCAGGGCGGAAGATCCATCCTGTGCAACGTTCTGTCCCTCCGTCACTGTCGCATGCTGCTGAGTGTAGCCGGCGATAATCGTCCAGTCCGGGGTCAGGTTTCCGGTCGCGGAGAGTTCATACCCCTCCACGCGCTTTTTGCCGTACTGCGACCAGGTTCCGTCATCGTTGGCGGCCACTTCGTTTTCAATATCGGTGCGGAATAACGCCGCGCTGAGCAACAGACGGTTGTCGAAGATTTGCCACTTGGTGCCCAGCTCGCTGGATTTCGCCTTCTGCGGCTTAAAGTCGGTCCGGTTAGCGCTGTTGCCGCTGCCGCTGGCGGCCAGGGCGAAGCTGCTGCCTCCCGGCGGCTGCTGTGAGATGGCGTAGTTGACGTAGACATTGCCCTGCTCGGTTAAGCGGTACAGCGCCCCGGCTTTCCAGTTAACCAGATTGCCGGATTTAGCGGTATCGACAGTGGTGACCGGGCTGCCGGTCGACTGTCCGGGCGGGCAGGCGATAGCCCCGCGTCCGCTGCCGCCGCAGGCGGTGGCGCTGTCATATTTGGTATGGTAATTGTCGAGACGCAGCCCGCCGTTGATCTCAATCCGCTCGGTCAGCGTCAGCGTATCGAAGGCATAAATCCCGAAGGTATCGGTCTGGCCGTTGGCGTTCGCCCCGTTTCTGTCCAGCCCGCCAATCGACAGGTTGCTCACCGGATGGTAGAGATTCACCGCCGGCGCGATCCTGGCGTTAACGCCATAGTTGGTCTGGTTTTCCCGGGTAAACTCCACGCCGGCGCTGACGTCATGGCCTATCGAGCCAGTATTGAAAGTCGAGGTGATATTGGTCTGGTTGGTCAGAATGCGGTTGCTGACATCTTTGGTATTAACCAGACGCGACCAGCTCCAGGTGTTGACGTCATTGATATCGGGGGCGGTGATATTGTTCGCGCCGCCCATCACCGCGGTCAAAAGATACTCCTGTTTCACTCGCGACCAGCGGGTGGTATTGCGCACGGTGGTATTCTCCGTCAGATCGTGTTCGAAGCGCAGGGTACCGCTGTCGGTAGTAGATTTATCGTAATCGGAGTCGGTGCCATAGAAATTGCTGGTATCGACCTTCCCGGCGGAGTTGAGTGCGGCATACTTCAGCGAAGGCGCAGAATAGCCCGGCAGGCCGACGGTAGGGATCCCGCCATCCGGGGTGTTGTTCTGCCGGACGTGCAGATAGTTCAGATACAGACGAGTTGGGGTATCAAGGCCGAAGGCCAGCGACGGTGCGATGCCATAGCGTTCGTTTTCAATGCGGTCCCGACCAGCGTCATGGGTTTTTTCCCCCATCAGGTTCAGACGGAACGCAGCGTTGTCGCTAAACGCCTGGTTCAGGTCGAGAGTGCCCCGGCGCGACCAGGCGCTGCCGATGCTGGCCGAGCCGTCGATCCCGGAGTCAAGGCGCGGCTGCTTGCTGATCATATTGATCGAGCCGGAGGGCGCGCTGCGGCCATAGTCCGTGCCGGCGGGCCCTTTGATGACTTCCACCTGCTGGGTATTGAAGGTATCGCGCGTCACGCTGCCGATGTCGCGAATGCCGTCCACATAGATGCTGTTAGAGGTATCCACGCCGCGCATAAAGATGGCATCCCCGGTGGTTGAGCTGCCATTCTCCCCGGCATAAAACGCCCCCACGCCGGGAACGTTTTTGAGGGCGTCAGTCAGGTTGGTGACGCCCTGATCTTTAATCACCTGTTCCGGGATCACGGTGATGGTGCGGGTGGTATCGACCAGCGGTTTATTGAACTTGGGATCGGCGGAAGCGCCGGGGGAGTAGAGTGAAGGCGGAGCGGCTTCCACTACCAGCGTCTCTTCACTATTTTTGACCGAATTTTCCGCTGCGATGCCTGCTGCCGGCGAGGCTCCCAGACACAGACCTGTAAACAATGCCAATGAGTTGAAACTGCCGAAAGGCAGAGAAGCGTTTTTTTCCATGATAAATGCAGGCTTATTTTTTGTTATGAGCACATATCACACCGCGCAAAAGCGACGTTATTCGTCGTCTGGCTTGCGCTGACCCGGTGTGATTCTATAAATGATAAAAAGAATAGTTATCATTTGCCTTAATATTTACATAGAAAAGTTGACCTTAAAACAACTTTCTTCACTTCGATTTACATAATTCACATTTTTTGAACGATAAAGCGGGAATATAGGAAAAGTGCTGCAGAATAAGGTCGGTAGCAAGCCGCGCCGGGCGGGGTTAACTTCCGGGCGGCCATATGATGGTTGTTCCGGCTCGGATCACCAGGGCACGGTACGGCCCTGGTAATCGAGATACTCCAGTCCCGGACGTTGCCGTTTGTCGAGCAGGACGTTCACCAGGCGTGGGATCGTCTCTTCGATGGTCAGCGGGGCATCTGCCCCGCCGAGCTCGGTGCGGATCCATCCCGGGGCCATCACCACCAGCGGATGGGAGGCCGAGGAGGGGCGAGCGGCGAAGCTGCGCATGAACATATTCAGCGCAGCTTTACTCCCGCGATAGAGTTCCCGCTGGCCGGTAAGGTTATTGGTCAGACTCCCCTGGCCGGAGGACATCACGCCGAGCAGCCCCTGCGGTTTAACCGCCTGCTGCAGGCGCTCGATAACCCGCATCGGCGCCAGGGCATTGGTGAGCATCACCTGGTAAAACTCCTCGGTGGAGACGTCGCCAATGGTCTGCGATGGGTCACGATTGGTGGTACCGGCGTTGACAAACAGCATATCGAGGCTTGCCGGGGGAAGCGTCGCCTGCAGCGCGGCCAGCTGGGCTTCATCGCGGATGTCGAGCGTCGCCAGGCGTAGCCGCAGGGGATGCGTCTTGGCCAGGTCGTGGAGCGGCGTGTGGGATGATAAATCGCGCACGGTGCCGATGACCTCCCAGCCGTGCTGCAGGAACGTCGCCGCCATAGCATGGCCAAGGCCGCGCGAGGCGCCGACGATGAGGATAGTGTTGTGCTGATCGGATTTCATGATGTCTCTCGCTGCAGAAAGGAGGTCTTCACTATAATCAGGCCCGAGATCGGGCGGAAGACGCCGCCAGTGCACTCATATCTTGCAGCAAACGCCCTGTCTGGCGACTGGAGCGATAATGAACGATCCCGATTTTAATTTGCTGGCGGCCCTCGATCCGCTGCCGGTCAGTACCGAGGTGATTACGGTTTCGCAGGCGTGGCATCCGTGTCTGGAGCAGGCCCCGGCCACCGCTGGCTGCGGCAGCGGGTGCGTGAGGTGTGTCGCGAGTAAAAAAAAGCCCGCACAAGTGCGGGCAAAAATACTGGAAGCAATGTGAGCAATGTCGTACTGAATACCCGAGTGATTTACTCAACTATTCAGTGATGAGAAAGATAATATTTCTCATTTAAGATATCAACCCCATCTTTTGTGCGGAAGCGATTTTTTATCCGAGGGTGAAAACCGTGCGCTTCTGGCTGTCGTCCTGCGGCCAGGCCGCCGCGATCTCCTGCAGCGGCCGCGGGGTGGTGGCGATGGTCAATTTCCCCGGCACCGCCGCCTGCAGCATTTCACCGGTCGCCGCCAGCAGTTGCGATACCGACAGGCTACCGATCCCGCTGCCCATCAGCAGGAGCGGGGCGGAACGCAGCACTGCGCCATTTAACGCGATATCGGCGCCAGCCAGGGAACCCACCTGCACATAGCGCACCGGACTGCCGGCAGGGGTATATTTCGCCAGTGCCGGCAATAATAATTCCGCGCTGTGTCCCCACAGGTAATCGATGACCACATCGATCTGCGCGGCGCTGACCGCTGAAAATTGCCCGCTCAAGGTTTTATTATCAGCGGTTAACTGAATACACTCATCGGCGTCCAGCGCCGCGAGCGACTGCGCATTGCGCCCGGTTGCAATGATTTTTTTCGCCCCCAGATAGCGGGCAATCTGTACCGCCAACTGACCGGCGCTGCCGGTGGCGCCGTTAATCAGCACCGTTTCGCCGGCCTGAAGCTGGGCGCGTGTCACCAGCGATGCCCACGCGGACATACCGGGGTTGGCCATCGCCGCCGCCTGGATATCATCGAGCGCATCCGGCAGCGGCAGACAATTCTGCAGGGCGACCGGCGCCCGCTGCGCCATACTGCCGAAGGGGGCGGTGGGGAAGGCGAAGTAGACGCGCTGGCCCTGAGGTGTGGTGCCGACGCCATCGATACCGGGCACAAAGGGCAGATTGCCGTCGAAGCTGTAATGGCGTCCGGATGCCCGGGCCTTAACCACATGGCTTATCGCGGCGGCGCGGACGTCAATGAGCGTCTGGCCGGGCGCGGGCTGCGGGTTGATAAAATCGGCCCAAACCGGGCCTTCTGCGAGATCAAAAACCACGGCTGCTTTCATAAATTATCTCCTGTCGGGAATTATGTGTAAAATACACATATTGTTTTACAGCACTATACGCGGAAAATTAATACATGCAAGATGCACATAATGACTACGACATTACCGACTTTCACGGCGCGCTGCTGGATATCATCAGCGTAATGAACCAGCCGCTGCGCGATGAGCAGATCCTGCAGGCAGCCGGCATCCAGCTGGAACAGATGCTGTTTCCGCTGCTTGTGGCGGTAGGGCGCCATGGCCCGGTGGGGGTGGTTGAGCTGGCGGATCATTTAGGGCGCGATTACACCACCGTCAGCCGCCAGGTGAAAAAACTGGAAGCCCAGGGACTCGCCTGTAAGCAACCGAACCGTCATGATCGACGGATCAGCGAAGTGACGCTTAGCGCCAGCGGACAACAGATGATCGACAGTATTGCGGTAGCGCGGCGGCGGTTAATGAATCAGGTGCTGGCGCAGTGGCCGGAAGATGAAGTGCAGGCGCTGTTTCGCTTAACGCGCAAATACGCCGACAGTTTGCAGAAATCATCGCCGCCTGGCGCGATGCCAGGCGGCTGATGGTCAGGCGGTTTTGGTCGCTGCCTTCAGGCTCTGGACGAAGGTTTTCAGCTCGTCGAGCATGGTCTGCGGCTCATCGAGGTGGCGTTCGATGATTTTGACGATGGCGGAACCGGAGATAGCCCCGGCGGCTCCGGCGTCAATGGCGGCGCTCACCTGCTCCGGCGCGGAGATACCAAAGCCCTGCAGCGGCGGCGCGGCGTGATATTCCGCCAGCTTCTCCACCAGGTGGTGCAGCGGCAGCGCGGCGCGATTTTCCGCACCCGTCACTCCGGCGCGCGACAGCAGATAGGTGTAGCCGCGGCCATAAGAGGCAATCTGGCGCAGTAAATCGTCATCCGCATTGGGCGGGCAGATGAAAATCGGCGCGATGTTATGGCGCATCGCCGCCTGGCGGAACGGGGCGGACTCTTCCACCGGCACGTCGGCCACCAGCACCGAGTCGACGCCGACGCGGGCGCACTGGGCATAGAACGCATCGATGCCCGGGCTGAAGACGAGGTTGGCATACATCAGCAGGCCGATTGGGATGGTCGGATGCTTCTGGCGGATCGCCGCCAGCATCTCAAAGCACTGCGCCGGGGTCACTCCCGCGGCGAAGGCGCGCAGGGCCGCGCCCTGGATGGTCGGGCCGTCCGCCAGTGGGTCGGAGAAAGGGATCCCCAGTTCAAGGGCATCGGCGCCGCCTTCGATCAGCGCATCGATAATTTTCAGCGACTGCTCCGGTCCCGGATCGCCAAGGGTGACAAAGGGGACGAAGGCGCCTTCCTGGCGATTTTTCAGTTGGGCAAACAGCGTCTCATAGCGTTCCATCAGATTTCCCCTCGCGCTTTCAGGATGTCATGTACGGTGAAAATGTCTTTGTCGCCGCGGCCGGAGAGATTAACCACCAGCAGCTGCTCTTTTTCCGGGTTCTCGCGCATCATCTTCAGCGCGTGGGCCAGAGCGTGAGAGGACTCCAGCGCCGGGATAATCCCTTCGTGGCGGGAAAGCGCTTTAAACGCGTCCAGCGCTTCGTCGTCGGTGATCGACACATAGTCAGCGCGACCGGTGCTGTTCAGAAACGCGTGCTGCGGCCCAACGGACGGGAAGTCCAGCCCGGCGGAAATGGAGTAAGACTCTTCGATCTGGCCGTCGGCGGTCTGCATCATCGGCGACTTCATACCGAAGTAGATCCCAACGCGACCATGCTTCAGCGGCGCGCCGTGCTCGCCCCTCTCGATACCGTGTCCGGCGGGCTCCACGCCGATCAGGCCGACGTTGGTTTCCTCGATAAAATCAGCGAACATGCCGATGGCGTTTGATCCGCCGCCGACGCAGGCGATCACCGCGTCCGGCAGGCGGCCCTCTTTTTCAAGGATCTGCGCTTTGGTCTCTTCGCCAATCATGCGCTGGAATTCACGCACAATCGTCGGGAACGGGTGCGGACCGGCGGCGGTGCCCAGCATATAGTGCGCCTTTTCGTAGCTGCCGGACCAGTCGCGCAGCGCCTCGTTACAGGCATCTTTCAGCGTGGCGGAGCCGCTGTGCACCGGGATCACCTCGGCGCCCATCAGGCGCATACGGAACACGTTCGGCGACTGGCGCTCGACGTCCTTGGCGCCCATGTAGATACGGCATTTCAGGCCGAGCAGGGCGCTGGCCAGCGCTGAGGCGACGCCGTGCTGGCCGGCGCCGGTCTCGGCGATAATTTCGGTTTTGCCCATCCGTTTGGCCAGCAGAGCCTGGCCCAGCACCTGGTTGGTTTTGTGCGCGCCGCCGTGCAGCAGATCTTCGCGTTTCAGATACAGGGTGGTGCGGGTGCCATCGGTCAGATTCCGGCATTTGGTCAGGGCCGTCGGACGCCCGGCGTAGTTTTTCAGCAGGTCGGTGAATTCCGCCTGAAAGGCCGGGTCCTTCTGCGCGCTGACAAAGGCTTCTTCCAGCTGGCGCAGGGCGGGCATCAGGATCTGCGGCACATACATGCCGCCGAATTCGCCGAAGTAGGGGTTCAGTAAAGTGCTCATTATTGCTCCTTAATATGCGCGCAGCGTCTGGAATACGGAGGCCAGCTTGCTGGCGTCTTTAATCCCGGGTTGCGACTCTACGCCTGAATTGAAATCGAGTCCGGCACAGCCGCTTTTGGCCGCTTCCACACAGTTATCGGCGCCGAGGCCGCCCGCCAGCATGACGTTGCGCAGATCCTGGCCCTGCAGCAGGCTCCAGTCAAAGCGCTGGCCGCTGCCGCCCTGGCCGTTGTCGAGCAGGTACTTGTCGACATGGTGGAGCGTACGGGCCGGGAAGGTTTCGCCGACGCTCAGCGCTTTCCAGATGCGGACGTTGTCCGCGAGGGCGTCGCGCAGCGCGTCGATATAGGCCTGGTCTTCATCACCGTGCAGCTGCACGGCGGCCAGCCCCAGAGCCTGCGCGCGGGCGACCACCTCCTTCAGCGGCGCATTGCGGAAGACGCCGACGTACTGCAGCGGCGCAGCGGCGATCACCGCTTTGGCCTGGGCGTCATTCACCGCTCGCGGCGAGGTCGGGACGAAGATCAGCCCACCGTAAATGGCGCCGGACTCCCAGGCCACCTGGGCATCCTGCGGGCGCGTCAGGCCGCACACTTTGTTCTCGCCGAGCAGCACGCGTTTAACCGCCGTTTCCAGATCCGCCTGCTCCATCAGGGCGGAGCCGATCAGGAAGCCGTTGGCGAAGTGGCTCAGCTCGCGCACTTCGGCATAGGTATGGATGCCGGATTCGCTGATCACCGTGACATCCGGGCCGAGACGCGCCGCCAGCTGACGGGTGCGGTTAAGGTCAATCGACATATCGCGCAGGTCGCGGTTGTTAATGCCCACCACCTTCGCCTTCAGGGCGATGGCGCGCTCCAGTTCCTCTTCATTGCTGACTTCGGTCAGCACGCCCATATTCAGGCTGTGAGCCACCGCCGAGAGCTGACGATACTGTTCATCGTCGAGCACCGAGAGCATCAGCAGACAGGCGTCGGCCTGATAGTAGCGCGCCAGGTAGATCTGGTAAGGGTCGATGGTGAAGTCCTTACACAGGATCGGCTGCGGCGCGACCTGGCTGACGATCGGCAGGAAATCGAAGCTGCCCTGGAAATATTTCTCATCACACAGCACCGAGATCGCCGAGGCGTAGTGCTTGTAGATGCTGGCGATCGCTGCCGGATCGAAATCCTCGCGAATCAACCCCTTCGACGGTGAGGCCTTCTTGCACTCGAGAATAAACGCGGTGCGGGTGCCGGCCAGCGCGTCATAGAAATTGCGCTGCGTCGGGACGATCTCATTCTGAAAACTGGCTAACGGTTGTTGTTGTTTGCGGGCTTCCACCCAAATCGCTTTGTCGGCAACGATTTTTGCTAAAACGGTTTGCATTATTTACCCTCTTGCCGCTAAGGCGGTCACTCTGTCATAGGCCGCGCCGCTGTGCAGCACATCCAGTACCTGCTGAGCGTTAGCTTTCAGATCTTCATGCCCGTGTAAACGCATCAACATGGCGACGTTGGCGGCGACGGCGGCTTCGTGAGCGGCTTCACCTTTACCTTGTAGCAAGCGCGTCAGAATGTCACGGTTTTCTTCCGGGGTGCCGCCCGCCAGCTGCGCCTGATGGTAAGGCGTCAGGCCGAAGTCGTCGGCGGTCAGCTGATAGCTTTTAATTTCCCCGTTATGCAGTTCGGCCACCACCGTAGGCGCATGCAGTGAAACTTCATCCATCCCACCGCTGTGCACCACCGCCGCGCGCTGATAACCCAGCACGCGCAGGGTCTCGGCGATCGGCAGCACCAGTTCCGGGCTGTAGACGCCAATCAGCGCCAGCGGCGGATGCGCCGGGTTGATCAGCGGCCCCAGCACGTTGAACAGGGTGCGGGTCTTCAGCTGCTGACGGACCGGCATCGCGTGGCGGAAACCGGTGTGGTACTTCGGCGCGAACAGGAAGCAGACGCCCAGCTCATCAAGCGCGGCGCGGGATTTATCGGCGTTCATATCGAGATTAATGCCGAAGGCCGCCAGCAGGTCAGAAGAGCCTGATTTACTGGAGACGCTGCGGTTGCCGTGTTTCGCCACTTTTAACCCGCAGGCCGCAGCGACAAAGGCGCTGGCGGTGGAGATATTGATGCTGTTGCTGCCGTCGCCACCGGTGCCAACGATGTCGGCAAACAGGTAGTCCGGGCGCGGGAACGGCGCGGCGTTTTCCAGCAGCGCGGTAGCGGCGCCGGCAATTTCCTGCGGCTGCTCGCCGCGCACTTTCATGCTGACCAGCGCGGCGGCCAGTTGCTCAGGCTTCACTTCGCCGCGCACGACGGCGGAGAACAGCTGGTGGCTCTCCTGCTGGCTCAGGGTTTCCGCCTGGTACAGTTTCTCAAGGATCGGCTGGAGGGTGTTGGTATGCTCCAGCTTCTGCAGCGCCCAGGCCAGGGTCTGCTCCAGCAGTCGCGCGCCCTGGGTGGTGAGGATCGATTCCGGGTGGAACTGGAAGCCGCACACCCGATCCGCATCGTGACGCACCGCCATCACCATACCGTTGAAATTGGCGTTAATCGTCAGCCCGGCGGGAATATTGCTGCCGACCAGCGAGTGGTAGCGCGCCACCGGCAGCGGGTTAGCCAGACCGGCAAACATCGCCTGGCCGTCGTGCTCAATGCTGGAGGCTTTGCCATGAAGGATCTCCCCCGCCTGGCCGACATAGCCGCCGTAGGCTTCGACAATGGCCTGGTGGCCGAGGCAGATGCCGATGATCGGCAGCTTGCCGCGCATACGGGTCAGTAGCTCCGGCATGCAGCCGGCTTCGCTTGGCGTACCCGGGCCCGGGGAGAGCATCAGCACCGGGTTGTCCATGGTGCCCAGACGCTCAATCAGCGCCTGCGCCGGAACGGAGTTGCGATAAATCACTACGTTATGGCCGTTGGCGCGCAGCTGGTCTGCCAGGTTATAGGTAAAGGAATCGATATTATCGAGCAGCAGAATGTCAGCCATCAGAAAATCTCCTTCGCGTGATGGGCCTGGGCAATGGCGCGCAGCACCGCGCGGGCTTTATTTCGGGTCTCATCCGCTTCCGACTGGGGAACCGAGTCGAGCACAATGCCGGCTCCGGCCTGGACGGTAGCGATACCCTCCTGCACGTAGGCGGAACGGATGACGATGCAGGTGTCGAGGTCGCCGTGGGCGGTGAAATAGCCCACCGCGCCGCCGTAGCTGCCGCGGCGTTTACCTTCGGCGGCGGCAATCAGCTGCATGGCGCGGACCTTCGGCGCGCCGCTGAGGGTGCCCATATTCATGCAGGCGCGATAGGCGTGGAGGACGTCGAGATCCTGACGCAATTCGCCTACTACACGGGAGACCAGATGCATCACGAAGGAGTAGCGGTCAACCTTGGTTAAATCAGCGACATAGCGGCTGCCCGGGGTGCAGATGCGCGCCAGGTCATTACGCGCCAGGTCCACCAGCATCAGGTGTTCGGAAAGCTCTTTATGATCGGTGCGCATTTCCAGCTCGATGCGGCTGTCGAGGTCGCGATCCAGCGAGCCGTCGGCGCGGCGGCCGCGTGGCCGGGTGCCGGCGATGGGGTAGATCTCAATCTGACGGCTGACGGCATCATACTTCAGCGAGCTTTCCGGCGAGGCGCCGAACAGGGTGAAATCATTGTCCTGCATAAAGAACATGTACGGGCTGGGGTTGCTCTTCTTCAGCACATCATAAGCGGCCAGCGGCGATGGGCAGGGCAGCGAGAAGCGGCGGGAAGGAACCACCTGGAAGATTTCCCCGGCGCGGATCGCGCGCTGCATTTTGCGCACCACCGCGCCGTACTCTTCATCGCTCTGGTCAACGTCGCAGCGCATTTCGGCCACGGTGGTAACCGGTAGCGGCGCCGGCGGCTCGTTCAGCTGCTGACGCAGCTGGCTCAGGCGCTGCTCCAGGCGCTGTTTTTCACTCTCCAGCGGGGTGAACAGGCTGGCCTGAATGCGGGTATGCTTGGTCTGATGGTCGATGACCAGCAGGGTTTCCGCCAGATAGAAGCAGTAGTCCGGGCAGGCGGTGTCGCTTTGCAACTGGGGAAGATCTTCAAAACCGGCCACCAGGTCATAGGCGAACAGGCCGCCGAAGAACATCGCTTCGCGCTCGTTGTCCGGAACGCTCACCAGCTCCTGCAGGAGACGGAAGGCGTCAAACACCGACAGTGAGCAGAGACGGGCGTCTTCATCGAGCAGGGCGCTGACGGCCGGGAAGGTCAGGGTGCGGCCGTTGGGCTGGCGCTGATTGTTGATCCCGGAGGGCAGCGCGCCGTCCAGTAGTTCCAGCAGCGCCGCGCCGTTGGCGGAGAGGGCCTGAATAGTGACAGTGTCACCAAGGGCCGTAATGCGCAGCGCGCTATCGACCAGCAGCAGGCTTTTTAAGTCATCTTTGCTGTCGATGTCAGCGGATTCCAGCAGCAGCGTCGCCGGACGGGCGCCGCACAGTTGGTGGAATAACGCCGTCGGGTTCTCCCGGTAGATGGCGTCGCTGGTGAGAAGCTCGAGTGCCGGTTTGGATGTTTGCATTATTGTTCTCGCCTGTTCGTATTATTTTTGTCCAATAAAAAGCCCGCTCATTGGCGGGCCGGGTATCTGTATGCTGAATGCAAAACGCGATCACGCCGCCCGTCGTCAGGAGGTGCGCCACCAGCTGTGCAGAGTGATAAAGTGCATTTTCATCGTGATACCCCTTCATGTGAACTTGCGTACTAGTTAACTAGTTCAATGGAATAAAGTCAACCCTTGTTTGCAGATTTTCTCTGCCTGTCGGTATGATAATGCGCTTATTTACGTTGATGTCCAGCAGGAGTCCTTTTGAGCGACAGCCAATACGCAGTGATTTACGATCTGCACAGCCATACCACCGCCTCTGACGGGCGGCTGACTCCGCAGGAACTGGTCCATCGCGCCCATGAGATGCGCGTCGGCACCCTGGCGATCACCGACCATGACAGCGTGGCGGCGATCCCGGCGGCCCGGGAGGAGATCGCCCGCGCCGGATTACCCTTGACCCTGGTGAACGGCGTCGAGATTTCCACCCTCTGGGAGAATCACGAGATTCATATTGTGGGTCTGAATATTGATATTGCGCACCCAACGATGACCGCCCTGCTGGAGGAGCAGAAAGCGCGGCGCCAGCAGCGCGGTCAGATGATTGCCGAGCGCCTGGAGAAGGCGCGGATCCCCGGCGCCTGGGAAGGGGCGCTGCGACTGGCGGACGGTGGCGCCGTCACCCGCGGCCATTTTGCCCGTTTTCTGGTGGAGGCCGGCCATGCGAAAAACATGGCGGAAGTCTTCAAAAAATACCTTGCCCGCGGGAAAACCGGTTACGTGCCGCCGCAGTGGTGTACAATAAAACAAGCGATTGATGTGATTCATCATTCTGGCGGCAAGGCGGTGATTGCCCATCCCGGGCGCTACGATCTCTCCGCCAAGTGGTTGAAGCGGCTGTTGGCCCACTTTAGCGAGCAGGGCGGTGATGCCATGGAAGTGGCCCAGTGTCAGCAGGCGCCCCATGAACGCGCCCAGCTGGCCACCCTGGCCGTGCAGTTTGGTCTTCTGGCGTCGCAGGGATCCGATTTTCATCAGCCCTGCGCGTGGATCGAACTTGGCCGTAAGCTCTGGCTTCCTGCCGGCGTGGAAGGCGTCTGGCACAGTTGGGAAGCGGCCGCCGAATAAAAATTGAGAGGGAAGTATGAGCCAGTTTTTTTATATCCATCCGGATAACCCGCAGGCGCGGTTGATTAACCAGGCGGTGGAGATTGTGCGTAAGGGCGGGGTAATCGTTTATCCTACCGACTCCGGCTACGCGCTGGGCTGCAAAATTGAAGACAAGGGGGCGATGGAGCGGATCTGCCGCATTCGTCAGCTGCCGGACGGCCACAACTTTACCCTGATGTGCCGCGATCTGTCCGAGCTGTCAACCTACGCTTTTGTGGATAATGTGGCGTTTCGCCTGATGAAAAACAACACGCCGGGCAACTATACCTTTATCCTTAAGGGGACCAAAGAGGTGCCGCGTCGGCTGCTGCAGGAGAAGCGTAAAACCATCGGCATGCGCGTCCCGTCTAACCCCATCGCTCAGGCGTTGCTCGAGACCTTAGGCGAGCCGATGCTCTCCACGTCGCTGATGCTGCCCGGCAGCGACTTTACCGAATCCGACCCGGAAGAGATCAAAGATCGTCTGGAGAAAGTGGTGGACCTCATCATTCACGGCGGTTTCCTTGGGCAGCAGCCGACCACGGTTATCGATCTCACTGAAGACACCCCGGTGGTGCTGCGCGAAGGCGTCGGCGACGTGAGGCCGTTTCTCTAAGGCTATCTGCCGGGCGGTGCATCATGCGCCGTCCGGTACCCCGCGTTTTCGCCCCGACGGCACGATAATCATCCATAGCGCTACACAAACCAGCAGCGCGCCGAGAATCAATCCTTCCTCCACTGTCTCTCCGAGGCAGAGATAGCCCCACAGCGCCGCAAAAGGTGGGATCAAAAAGGTCACCGACAGCGAACGCAGCGGCCCTATATCTGCAATCAAGCGGAAGTAGAGAATATACCCTGCCGCCGTGCAGACCACGCCCAGCATGACTATCGCTATCCACGGCAGACTCTGCCGCCAGTCTACGGCTGGCCCATACCAGCAGGACCAGAGAAAGAAAGGAAACAGAAACAGCGTGGCGCCGACCTGGCTACCCAGCGCGACGCGTTCAGCCTCGAGGCCGCCTCGCTGCTGGATCCAGCGGCGGGTCAGAAAGCCGGCCAGACCGTAACAGGCGGTCGCGGTCAGGCAGGCGCCAATCCCCGGCAGCAGCAGGGCGGCGCTAAGGCCAGATGTCGGGCGCGCGATCACCGCCACACCAATGGCGCCCAGTATCGCGCCGCCGCCTTTGCGCAGGGTTAACGGTTCTGCAAAGCATAACGCGCCGATCAGCACCCCCATCATCGGCGCCGTGGCGTTAAGCGTGGCGGAGTACCCTGCCGGCAGCCATTGCGCGGCAAGGCAGTACATGAGAAAAGGAAGGCCTGAATTAATGACCCCCAGATGCAGAGTGGATGTGAATTTTCCCTGATACCCGCTCCATTTACCCTGCACGCCGAGTAACAGACCGAGCGCGATAGCGGCGAACAGTACGCGAAGAAAAGCGCTGTTCAACGCCCCGAAGGCCGGGGTGGTGATGCGCATAAACAAAAAGCTGGCGCCCCAGAGGGCGGCGAGCAGCAGCAGGCGGCCATAGTCGATAACACGCATGATTGACTCCTTGTAGTCACGAAGGAAGTCAACTGTAGAACCCACGTGCAGCGTGCGACAAACGCGTTATGCTTACATGATTAAGTTTTTCTTAACTGAGGTTCCATACCCATGAAACTCCCGCCGCTGAATGCGTTGCGCTGCTTTGAGGCGGCGGCGCGGCTGCTCAGCCTGAAGCTGGCCGCCAGTGAGCTTTGCGTCACGCCCAGCGCTGTCAGCCAGCAGATTGCCCGCCTTGAGGAGACGCTGAATGTCCCGCTATTTATCCGTACTCCGCGACGGTTACAGTTAACGGCGGTGGGAGAGATCTACCTGCGGGCCGTTCAGCCGGCGTTTCATCAGATAGCCGCCGCCACCCAGCGCCTGCAGGTGCCCCCGGGACCAGAAAAGGTAGCTATCAGCTGTACCAGCGGCTTCGCCATTCAGTGGCTGCTGCCGCGGCTGGCTGATTTTGAACGACGCTATCCGCAGATAGAGATCCAGATCGGCACCACCAACCGGCGAGTGGATTTGCTGAGTGAAGGGATCGATTTTGCCGTGCGTCATGGTGTCGGCGGCTGGCCGGAACTGCAGGCTTACCGCCTGCTGGATGACGATCTGATGCCGGTCTGTAGCCCGCAACTGATTGCTCCGCGCCGGACGCTCACCGATGAGAGCGATCTACTACAGTATCCGCTGCTGCACGATGAACATCGTGAAGACTGGGCGCTGTGGTGTGAGGCCGTGGGGCTGGCGCCGCACTTCGCGCGGCGTGGGCCGGTGTTCACTGATTCCAACGGCGTGACGGAGGCGGCGTTCGCCGGTATGGGGATGGCGTTGCTGCGACGCTCATTCATAGCGCCTGCGCTGACGCAGGGGCGGCTGGTTAATCCTCTGGCGCAGCCCATCGCCTGTCCGCTGGCCTATCATCTGGTTTACCACGAGACCGCGCTGCTGGCGCCTGCCAACCGCTGTTTTCGCGACTGGCTGCTTGGCCAGCGCCCGGCCGTTGCTGAGGAGCGCGCGTAGTGAGGGGGGGCGCTGTCCGATAAAGATCTGTATGCGTGAATGGGCACAGGAGAATGAGGAAAATCTGTTCCATACTAAAGACGGGGCGCGGCGAACAGAAGCTTTCCCGACGAAGTTTTTCTTTTTACAGCGTACAGGTCGCGGAGAAGCGCTTTTTGTTGATAAATGAGAGCACCGTAACAGCTATACCGCAGATGAGGCTTAATCTTCCTAACCCGCAGATGATCAGTTCTGCTGAATTAATCATTTATCGACCCAAAGACAGATACCACCAATTAGTAGAGCAATAAAACCTACCAATGAACACAACAATTCGGCGATAAACCAGTATTTGATGTTTGCAGGTAGCTCCCGTATATAATCGACATCATCATTTTTTCTCTGAATAGACTTTTTGCCAAAGATCAATATGAGGGATCGCTATGCGCTAATTGCATACGTTTCCCTTATCCTCAGTTTCTTATGTAATTGATGATACTGATTGGGAGTGAATAAAATAGCCAAGTTTTGCTCTTGGCTATTTATTTCAATTAAATGAATGATGGCAAATAGAAAACTGATAACATCATGAATAAAAAAATAATACCGACCGCGGAAAATCGTACTTTTACACGTAACCAATCGGTATACTGATTAGGAAGTTCTTTAATGAATCGAATTTGTTCATTATCCATTCCTCGCGTATGAAATGAGTTTTCTTTAAAGTATAATGCTTTAATAAAAAATGCATCACGCATAAACGAGAAAAAGAACCCCCCATCCTGATAAATTAAAGCCTCTGCTGGTCTTGCGCCAAATTTTTCAACAAATAGCGAACAGAGAGTAATGAATTTATTTTTCGAAATGCGATCGTAAATAATTGAAATAACCCCCGTAAGTATTAGGCATAGACACAATACCAATCCAATCGAGTTACGATGCATAATTATAAAATTAATTACCGAAAGTTTCATACAGCTGCTCTCCACCCCATTCACCGAATGCGCCACCTGCACTACTACCGACATAGCCTAAACCAGCCCCAGCAATCACAGAGCAAGCAAGCCCTCCGACACCAGCAGTACCAACACCGATAGCGATACAAAGAGGTATTGCTAAATAGCCACCAGCAACACCAACCCCCGTACCTACAGCAAAGCTACCAATCTCAGTATACTTTTTCTTGGTACATTCAGCTTCGCGACCAACAGAACAAGCCTCATTTATTTCATTTAGTGAATGCAGTCCGCTAAAACCAATGCCTAAATAACCAGTGTAACGCATTGCTTTTACGTATTTAGCTGCCCGTTCGATGTGGGTAGCATAGCCTTCAATGTCACTGATCCCCGTTTCATTCCATTTGTGGGTAATAGAACTGCTGGATAGGCCAAGTGCTTTTTTTATTTTTGTATACTCTCCGAATTTCATAGCCTTATTCAGGAATCTGACTTTAAGTATTGATTCAAGCTCTTTAAACAACTGGCTACGTTGAACGTAAAATTGTTCTCCTATCAACGAGCCTCTCGTTATGTAGGTATTCTTATACGTTTCTTGAATCTCTCTGAGTATTTTTTCGATACTCTCAAAGTATTTTCCAACAGGATCAGCAGCAAGGCCAATTCCTGTATCAGCGTAGCTGGTGAAATTAGCTATGGTTGCGTAGTGTTTGTGCAGCAAGTTAGCTTCCTGGATTGTCAGCGGTTCTAACGCCGCATCAACTCGCGCTTTCGCGGCTTTCATGTGGGCAATCTGCTCGTCGTCCTGTTTCTCTGGATCAACCAGAAGCATAATCGAACCAGCTTTGTATCTTTCATCCGGGCCGTTCAGAATAGAGAATAGCTCTTTTGCCCCTGCTGGTGGGTTTTCGGTGAATAACAGACGTTGCCACGCTTCCGTAGTACCGCCATAAGTGATAACGGCAAAACCTGCATCTATACCTGTTTTCTTTTTTGCTGTTTGGGCGTTCTGTTCCGGTTCTGACTCAATCGGCCCTGGAAGTTCAGGCATCTTGACGAGGTGAGGTAGATCAGTGTGCGTTACCGTTGCTTCTCCACCAAGTTCGTAATCATCATCCCAGTTTGAATTGATGAATTTGGATTTACAGGGGCAGGAGCTATAACTGTGTAGTGTTCCGGCAATCCTTTTGCCGTGTATGTCATCATCAAGCCCACCACAAATACGGTAAAGCCCTGGATGTTTACCACAAGTTACTTTATGCCCTTCACAGGACATATCTCTGTCAAAATGCTGGTGGTCGCTCCATCCTTCAGTGATAACGCCACCACATCGTGTCTTATCACCTCTGAATAAATAGTATCCCTTAACGCCCATCAGTGCTTACTCCCTGACACGGTCAAGAATCCTTCCGGGAGTTCGCGGCCTTCACGAAAAACCAGTTTGCTGCACGATTGTGGGGTAGAGATTATTTCATCACCATTATCAAGCATACTGCCAACGAGTGCAGCGGATGCGCCCTGCATGATTCGGGCCTTGCCAGCACCGGAAATAATAGTGGACTCGCTGCCATCAGCATATACAACCTTGTCACCTACCCGAGCAACTTGTAATCCTCCGGTAGTCGCACCGCCTGAAGCATGGCGAATGACTCCACCGCGACGGGTCAGACTTCCAACGACTGCAAACCGGAAAATGTGAGCTAACGGGCGGCTTAGATGCTGTTTTTTAATTTCCTCAAGTTCTTTCCGGGTTTTGTCATCGCAGAGTGACAAAAGCTCTTCGTCGTAAGGCGGTTGTGATTGGGCCTCATTAATTTCGGGTGTGATTTCGTTGGTATATTGCTGCATAAGTCCCTCTGCTTGTTGTGAATTAATCTTCATACGTAATTCATTGTACAAATAACACCCATGTGCCGGAAGTTGTTTTTCATAAAAATGAAACTGCGTTTTAAAATATTTATTTTGTGAATGTTATGGCGCGATTCATTTACTATCGACTATGTCGAAGTTTTTGCTGTACGGGCAATGCTGCGACTCCGTGACGAAGGTAAATGTGTAGATACTGTTGGAGTAGACACACAGCGTTTTCCCGTTCGCTGTGCTTGACTGTTCCGGATTGCTCATCGTTATACGTCCAAGTTCAGAAAGACTCAGGCGCACAAAACTTGTTGAATCATTTAGTCTAAAATTCGTGTAGTATGTGCGCCCACGAATCATTGTGTGACAGCTTGTGTGATACGTTGTTTGCCATGCTGTGTGCCATGAAATATTTACAGATCAGTGAGTTAAGTTGAGTTTTAGGCTAACTCGTTGTTTTTGAAAGCATACCAGACGCCTGGGAAGGCGACACCTTAAGGAAGCTCAATGAGCGAGAAACTGCAAAAAGTGCTGGCCCGCGCCGGCCACGGCTCCCGCCGTGAAATTGAAGCGAAAATCGAAGCTGGCCGCGTCAGCGTCGACGGCAAAATCGCCACCCTCGGCGATCGTGTGGAAATTGTCCCTGGTTTAAAAATTCGTATCGATGGTCATCTGATCTCGGTGAAAGAGTCTGCCGAGCAGATCTGCCGCGTGCTGGCTTACTATAAGCCGGAAGGCGAGCTGTGCACCCGTAACGATCCGGAAGGACGCCCGACGGTGTTTGATCGTCTGCCTAAACTGCGCGGCGCGCGCTGGATTGCCGTTGGTCGTCTGGACGTGAATACCTGCGGCCTGCTGCTGTTCACCACCGATGGCGAACTGGCCAACCGCCTGATGCACCCGAGCCGTGAAGTCGAGCGTGAGTACGCCGTTCGCGTTTTCGGCCAGGTGGATGATGATAAGCTGCGCCAGCTGTCGCGCGGCGTACAGTTAGAAGATGGTCCGGCAGCGTTTAAAACTATCAAATTCACCGGCGGCGAAGGGATTAACCAGTGGTATAACGTTACCCTGACCGAAGGGCGTAACCGCGAAGTGCGTCGCCTGTGGGAAGCGGTCGGCGTGCAGGTCAGCCGTCTGATCCGCGTGCGCTACGGCGATATTCTGCTGCCGAAAGGCCTGCCGCGCGGCGGCTATACCGAGCTGGACCTGGCGCAGACCAACTACCTGCGCGAGCTGGTGGAGCTCACGCCGGAAACCAGCTCTAAGGTTGCCGTCGAGAAAGACCGTCGGCGGTTGAAAGCCAATCAGATCCGTCGGGCGGTGAAGCGTCACAGCCAGACCAGCGCTAATCCGCGCCAGGGTAACAACAGCAACCGTCGTTCCAGTACTCGCAATAAGACTAACGGTTAATGTTATGCGTTCCGGTGACTTGCCGCCGGAACGCGTACTTCCTTCCGCGCTATCAGGCCCTCAGTAGTCTATCCCCATCTGCGCTTTAATCCCGGCATCAAATGCATGCTTGACCGGACGCAGTTCGCTGACGGTATCGGCCAGTTCAATAATATCGCGATGACAGCCGCGGCCGGTGATGATTACCGACTGATGGGCAGGGCGCTCACGCAGGGCGCTCAGCACCGACTCCAGCGGCAGGTAATCATACGCCACCATGTAGGTCAGCTCGTCCAGCAGCACCAGATCGAGCTGGTCGTCAGCGAGCATACGGCGGGCATGCTCCCAGACCGCCAGGCAGGCGGCGGTGTCGCTGTCGCGATCCTGGGTGTTCCAGGTGAAGCCGGTGGCCATCACCTGAAATTCGACGCCGTGAGGCTCCAGCAGATTACGCTCGCCGTTAGGCCAGGTCCCCTTGATAAACTGGATCACGCCGACTTTTTTGCCATGGCCGACTGCGCGGGTCGCGGTGCCAAAGGCGGCGGTGGTTTTGCCTTTGCCGTTGCCGGTAAAGACCATCACAATGCCGCGCTCGTCCTGGGCCGCCGCCACCCGGGCGTCAACTTTATCTTTCAGCCGCTGCTGGCGTTCGCGGTAGCGTTCATCACTCATTGGGCAATTCCTGGTTTACGTCCCGGTTGGGCGTCGAAGGTCATTCCCGTCTTGCGACGACTGTCGTCACCCATCAGCCACAGATAGACGGGCATAATGTCAGCGGGGGTTTTCAGTTTCAGCGGATCTTCCGTCGGGAACGCGCTGGCGCGCATTCCGGTGCGAGTGCCGCCGGGGTTGATACAGTTTACCCGCAGGTGGCGGCTTTGATACTCGTCGGCCAGCACCTGCATCATCCCTTCGGTGGCGAATTTGGAAACGGCATAGGCGCCCCAGTTGGCGCGGCCCTGACGACCGACGCTGGATGAGGTGAAGACCAGCGAGCCCGATTCCGAACGGAGTAATAAAGGAAGAAGCGCCTGGGTCAGCATAAAGGTGCCATTAACGTTCACCTGCATCACCTGCTGCCAGACCTCCGGCTTCTGCTCTTCCATTGGGCAGATGTCGCCGAGCAGGCCGGCGTTATGCAGCACGCCGTCAAGGCGGGGATAGTGCATGCTGATCTGCTGCGCCAGCTGCTGGCACGCCTGGGGCGTACAGGTGAGCAGGTCGAGGGTAAACCAGCGAGGGGGAATACCACCCTCACGCTCAATCTCCTGGGCGACGGTGCGCAGTTTGTCGTCGTTGCGACCCAGCAGGATAACGCTGGCGCTATAGCGCGCGTAGGTCAGGGCCGCTTCACGACCAATCCCGTCGCTGGCCCCGGTGACCAGGATGATGCGATCTTTCAGCAAGTGACGTTGTGGTTGATAATGCACGGCAACTCCTTGGGCGATCGGTTCCCGATCGCGCTTCATCTTTGGTATCTCACTTTTGCGCTGTTATGCCTGAAAGCGCCCGCCATTGCAATCGGCGAAGCGGAAAGTATTCACAAAATTAATATCTTGCAACGATTTCAGCCGCGCGAAAAAAAACGGAATCCGCTGCGCAGAGAACACAAAGCACAAAGACTTCTCGCCAGCGGCTGAGGTACACTGTGCAGCAACGTCAGTGCTTTACACAAGGTGAAAACGTGGAATTACTTGCTCAGTACGGCTTATTTTTAGCCAAGATCGCGACGGTTGTCGTCGCCATCGCGGTGATTGCCGCTATTATCGTCAACCTCGCTCAGCGCAAGAAGCAGCGCGGCGAGCTGCGGGTGACCAATCTTAGCGAGCATTATAAAGAGATGAAGGAATCGCTGGCGGTGGCGCTGCTGGACGGCCCGCAGCAGAAGCAGTGGCATAAGGCGCAGAAGAAAAAGCAAAAACAAGAGGCGAAGGCGGCCAAAGCGCGGGCGAAGCTGGGTAATGCCGAGCCGGAAGGCAAGCCGCGCGCCTGGGTGCTGGATTTCAAAGGCAGTATGGATGCCCATGAGGTCAATAGCCTGCGGGAAGAGATCACCGCGGTACTGGCGGCGGCGAAAGCGCGCGATCAGGTGGTGATTCGCCTGGAAAGCCCCGGCGGGGTGGTGCACGGCTACGGTCTGGCCGCCTCTCAGCTGCAGCGCTTGCGCGACAAGCAGATCCCGCTGACGGTGGCGGTCGACAAAGTGGCGGCCAGCGGCGGCTATATGATGGCCTGCGTGGCGAACAAAATTGTCTCGGCGCCGTTTGCGATCCTCGGCTCTATTGGTGTGGTGGCGCAGATCCCGAACCTGCACCGCTTCCTGAAGAATAAAGATATCGATATCGAACTGCACACCGCCGGGCAGTACAAACGAACGCTCACCATGCTGGGCGAAAATACCGAGGAAGGGCGGCGCAAGTTCCGCGAGGATCTCAATGAGACACATCATTTGTTCAAGGATTTCGTCCACCGGATGCGTCCGGGACTTGATATTGAGCAGGTGGCCACCGGCGAGCACTGGTACGGGGTGCAGGCGCTGGAAAAAGGGCTGGTGGATGCGGTTGAAACCAGCGATGAGCTGCTGCTGGGGCTGATGGAGAGCCACGAGGTGATCGGGGTGCGTTATCAACAGCGTAAGAAGATGCTCGACCGCTTCACCGGTAGCGCGGCGGAGAGCGCCGATCGGCTTCTGCTGCGCTGGTGGCAGCGCGGTCAGAAACCGCTGATGTAAATAACATAACGCGAGGCCTGGGCCTCGCGTTATTGTTTTCACCGGTCTTAATCGACCAGGTGGTACTTGTCCGACAGCTCGTGAGCAAGATACTTAAACATGTTAAATACCGCTGTACTCTTCGGCGTCGGTAGTCCCTGCTCATCAAGGTAAAACTCACCGCTAAACACCAGGACATTGTTGCGCTGAACGACGTCGGTGGCTTCGATACCGGCTAACGTATCCTCATGTTCGCGAATAAGTTTGTTGGCTTTTTCGAGCAGCGTCTGGCGATCGATTGGTTGGGTTGTACCTTGCATAACGGACTCCTCTTTTTCTCCGCGCGTAGTTTACGCCGCGCGGCGGCGTGGGGCAAATTTTCCATGCATAAATCAGGGGTAATGGTAACCAGTGGAGAAACAGCCGTTTACTGGCGGGATTTGCTTTTGCATGCTAATAAAGTTGCGTAACGAATTTTATCAGGTACAGTGTGACGCTTTCGGTGATCTGGCAACAGATTTGCTTGACATTCGGCCAAAAATTCTTCGTGCTATGTCACCTGACGAGAAAAAGTCAGCAAACTCAAGCGCCTGGTTTTACGGAGATGAAACGGGTGTTCAGGGTTGATATTCACCGACGGTGCCGCAACATATGAGGCAGTCGCCAGTGGAGGGTGTATGAATGTGCGATGTATTCCTGGATGAATCAAATTAGGTAAAGGTGAATATGGGTAAAGCTCTCGTTATCGTTGAGTCCCCGGCAAAAGCCAAAACGATCAATAAGTATCTGGGTAATGACTACGTGGTGAAATCCAGCGTCGGTCATATCCGCGATTTGCCGACCAGTGGATCAGCTTCCAAAAAGAGCGCCGACTCTACCGCCACCAAAGGGGCTAAAAAGCCTAAAAAGGACGAACGTAGTGCTCTGGTTAACCGTATGGGCGTGGACCCATGGCATGACTGGAATGCGCACTATGAAGTACTTCCGGGTAAAGAAAAGGTAGTTTCAGAACTCAAACAGTTGGCGGAAAAAGCTGACCACATCTATCTCGCAACCGACCTTGACCGCGAAGGGGAAGCCATTGCCTGGCACCTGCGGGAAGTCATCGGCGGCGATGAACAGCGTTACAGCCGCGTGGTGTTCAATGAGATCACCAAAAACGCTATTCGTCAGGCCTTTGAAAAGCCGGGCGAACTGAATATCGATCGGGTTAACGCCCAGCAGGCGCGTCGTTTTATGGACCGCGTGGTGGGCTATATGGTTTCGCCGCTGCTGTGGAAAAAAATCGCCCGTGGTCTTTCTGCCGGGCGCGTGCAGTCCGTCGCGGTCCGCCTGGTGGTGGAGCGTGAACGTGAAATTAAAGCGTTCGTACCGGAAGAGTACTGGGAAGTCGACGCCAGCACCACCACGCCGGGCGGTGACGCCCTGCCGCTGCAGGTGACCCATAAGGATGATAAGCCGTTCCGTCCGGTCAGCCGCGATGAGACCATGGCGGCGGTATCGCTGCTGGAAAAAGCCAGCTACAGCGTACTGGAGCGTGAAGATAAGCCGACCAGCAGCAAGCCGGGCGCGCCATTCATCACCTCCACCCTGCAGCAGGCGGCCAGCACCCGTCTGGGCTTCGGCGTGAAAAAGACCATGATGATGGCTCAGCGACTCTATGAGGCAGGGCACATCACCTATATGCGTACCGACTCCACCAACCTGAGTCAGGACGCGCTGAACATGGTTCGCGGCTACATCAGCGACAAATTTGGCAAAAAATATCTGCCGGATAGCGCGAACCAGTACGCCAGCAAAGAAAACTCGCAGGAAGCGCACGAAGCGATTCGTCCGTCTGATGTGAACGTGCTGGCGGAAACGCTGAAAGATATGGAAGCGGATGCGCAGAAGCTTTATCAGCTGATCTGGCGCCAGTTTGTCGCCTGTCAGATGACGCCGGCGCAGTACGACTCCACCACGCTGACCGTGGCTGCGGGTGATTTCAAACTGAAAGCGCGCGGTCGCACTTTACGTTTCGACGGCTGGACAAAAGTCATGCCGGCGCTGCGCAAGGGCGATGAAGACCGAACGCTGCCGCTGGTCAAACAGGGCGACCGCCTGAGCCTGGTGGAGCTGACGCCTGCGCAGCACTTTACCAAGCCGCCGGCGCGTTTCAGCGAGGCCTCGCTGGTGAAAGAGCTGGAAAAACGCGGGATTGGCCGTCCGTCGACCTACGCGTCGATCATTTCGACCATTCAGGATCGCGGCTACGTGCGGGTGGAAAATCGTCGTTTTTACGCCGAAAAAATGGGCGAGATCGTTACCGACCGGCTGGAAGAAAACTTCCGCGATCTGATGAACTACGATTTTACCGCGCAGATGGAGGATCGCCTCGACCAGGTTGCGAACCACCAGGCCGAGTGGAAAGAGGTGCTGAACCACTTCTTCGGCGATTTTACCACCCAGCTGGCGACGGCAGAGAAAGATCCGGAAGAGGGCGGCATGCAGCCGAACCCGATGGTGCTCACCAGCATCGACTGCCCGACCTGCGGCCGTAAAATGGGGATCCGTACCGCCAGCACCGGCGTTTTCCTCGGCTGTTCGGGCTATGCCTTGCCGCCGAAAGAGCGGTGCAAAACCACCATCAACCTGGTGCCGGAGAACGAAGTCCTCAACGTGCTGGAAGGCGATGACGCGGAAACCAACGCGCTGCGCGCCAAACGTCGCTGCCAGAAGTGTGGGACGGCGATGGACAGCTACCTTATCGATCCTAAGCGTAAGCTGCACGTCTGTGGTAATAACCCGACCTGCGACGGCTACGAGATTGAAGAGGGCGAATTCCGCATCAAGGGCTATGACGGCCCGGTGGTGGAGTGCGAGAAGTGCGGGTCTGAAATGCACCTGAAAATGGGGCGTTTCGGTAAGTACATGGCCTGTACCAACGACGAGTGTAAGAACACGCGTAAGATCCTGCGCAATGGCGAAGTGGCTCCGCCGAAGGAAGATCCGGTGCCACTGCCGGAGCTGCCGTGTGAGAAGTCTGACGCCTACTTTGTGCTGCGCGACGGGGCGGCGGGCGTCTTCCTGGCGGCCAACACCTTCCCGAAATCACGGGAAACGCGTGCGCCGCTGGTGGAGGAACTGTACCGCTTCCGCGATCGTCTGCCGGAAAAACTGCGTTATCTCGCCGATGCGCCGCAGCAGGATCCGGAAGGCAATAAAACGCTGGTACGCTTTAGCCGTAAAACCAAGCAGCAGTACGTGGCGTCTGAAAAAGAGGGCAAAGCGACCGGCTGGTCAGCTTTCTTTATCGACGGTAAGTGGACGGAAGCCAAAAAGTAATGGCGTTCGTTCGGGCAGGAAAAGCGCGCTTTTCCTGCTCAGGCGACCGGCAGAGAGAGTGCATTTCTCTGCCGTGTCGTCTTCCCCTCTTTGCGTTAATTTCCTCCCCTTATAACCACCTATATTATTTTTCGTTAGCGTCTATACAGTGTTGATATAAATGATATAGTGGTTATAGTTAATGCCTTTTTTATTATTAAAACGTCTTATACATCATCGCTTTCAGGATGCATTGTGGCGCCACTATGGCCAACTGCCGGGAGCCCAGGGCCTTCATCGGCGACAAGTTGCCTGAACGTAAAGTGTATTAAGCGGCTTCATTTTACGCGCAAACGGATATCAGCCATGAAACTACAACAGCTTCGCTACATCGTTGAGGTGGTTAACCATAACCTGAATGTTTCATCCACCGCCGAAGGGCTCTATACCTCCCAGCCGGGTATCAGTAAGCAGGTCCGCATGCTGGAGGATGAGCTGGGCATTCAGATCTTTGCCCGCAGCGGTAAACACTTAACCCAGGTGACGCCGGCCGGGCAGGAGATCATCCGCATCGCCCGCGAAGTGCTGTCGAAAGTCGATGCCATCAAATCTGTCGCCGGAGAGCATACCTGGCCTGACAAAGGGTCTCTTTACGTCGCCACCACCCATACCCAGGCGCGCTATGCGTTACCGGGAGTGATCAAGGGGTTTATTGAACGCTACCCGCGCGTGTCGCTGCATATGCATCAGGGCTCGCCGACTCAGATCGCGGAGGCTGTGTCGAAAGGCAATGCCGATTTCGCCATCGCCACCGAGGCGCTGCATCTGTATGACGATCTGGTGATGCTGCCATGCTATCACTGGAACCGGTCGATTGTAGTGACCCCCGAGCATCCTCTGGCCACCAAGGGCTCGGTGTCCATAGAGGAACTGGCCCAGTATCCACTGGTAACCTATACCTTTGGTTTTACCGGCCGCTCCGAACTGGATACCGCGTTTAACCGTGCGGGCCTGACGCCGCGCATTGTTTTTACCGCCACCGATGCAGACGTCATCAAAACCTATGTTCGCCTGGGGCTGGGGGTAGGGGTAATCGCCAGCATGGCGGTGGATCCGGTCTCTGACCCGGATCTGGTGAAGCTGGATGCGAACGGTATTTTCAGCCACAGCACCACTAAGATAGGTTTCCGCCGTAGCACCTTCTTACGAAGCTACATGTATGATTTTATTCAACGTTTTGCTCCCCATTTGACCAGGGACGTGGTAGATACCGCGGTGGCTTTACGCTCGAATGAAGATATTGAAGCGATGTTCAAAGATATAAAACTTCCGGAAAAATAACCCTGAAAATAATAATGGCACTCCCTGCGAGGAGTGCCATTAACTATGATGGACTGTATTTAACAACTTAAACCTCGAACCAATCACAAAATTAATAATTTTTGGCAACACGTTTTTCATTATGCCCGCCGCGATCAAATAACCGGTTAAATATATTCCATCAGGCCTAAATTCGCTGGATTAATCTTTTATCCATAATTAAGATTTATCTGTACCTGATGATTTGAGCAATTGGTGGTGACAATATGATAAGTAATATCGATTACATGAAACTGGCGATGTCATACGAGAATGACAAAACCGAAATCGATCCCGTTCTGCGTAGTCGCGTATGGGGCGTAGTGTTGGTAGGGTTGGCGATGTTCTGGAGCATCATCGCGCTCACCATCTGCAACATCTGGATTGTCAGCTAAAGCTGTAGGTCATCGTTGTAGATACATGTCATTTTTATGACAGTGAAAGGAAACTGTAATATAAAATCAGTGACCGGCAATACAGGGAGAATATATTTTGCCGCTGGATTCATCCAACCTGAAATCACTCACCAGAGCTAATCACTGCCAGCTGGCCGATTAGCTCTTTTTTTGTCCTCGTGTACTAATACAATATCGGCATACGCCCTCTTTGCACTATTTTGGTGCTATTTCGCCTGCTCTCGGATAATTCCCGTTTCCTCTCTCTCTGTCTCATCGTATTTAGCAATTTGGGTTGTTATCAAAGTGTTATGCTCAGTATGTGTTATCTTTAATGGAGACCCTGAGGAGAATCAGGGTATGCCATCCCTGAGATAAAGGAGGAGCTATGTCGTCAACCCTACGAGAAGCCAGTAAGGACACGCTGCAGGTCAACGATAAAACCTGGCATTACTACAGTCTGCCGTTGGCGGAGAAGCAGCTGGGCGAGATCAGTCGACTGCCCAAGTCGCTGAAGGTGCTGATGGAGAACCTGCTGCGCTGGCAGGACGGTGACTCGGTAACTGAAGAAGATATTCGCGCCCTGGCCGGCTGGCTGCAACAGGCCCATGCCGACCGGGAAATCGCCTACCGTCCGGCACGCGTCCTGATGCAGGACTTTACCGGCGTGCCGGCGGTAGTGGATCTGGCCGCCATGCGCGAGGCGGTGAAACGCCTTGGCGGCGATACGGCGAAGGTTAATCCGCTATCGCCGGTTGACCTGGTGATCGACCACTCGGTGACCGTTGACCGCTTCGGCGACGACGAGGCCTTCGAAGACAACGTCCGCCTGGAAATGGAGCGGAACCACGAACGCTACGCTTTTCTGCGCTGGGGGCAGCAGGCCTTCAGCCGCTTCAGCGTGGTGCCGCCGGGCACCGGTATTTGCCACCAGGTGAACCTGGAATACCTCGGCCGGGCGGTCTGGAGCGAGGAGGTGAACGGCCAGTGGATGGCGTGGCCGGATACGCTGGTGGGCACCGACTCCCATACCACCATGATTAATGGTCTTGGCGTGCTGGGCTGGGGCGTGGGCGGGATTGAAGCGGAAGCCGCTATGCTGGGCCAGCCGGTGTCAATGCTGATCCCCGATGTTGTGGGCTTTAAGCTCAGCGGCAAACTGCGCGAAGGCATCACCGCCACTGACCTGGTACTGACGGTTACCCAAATGCTGCGTCAGCATGGCGTCGTCGGCAAGTTTGTTGAATTCTACGGTGACGGCCTGGATACCTTACCCCTTGCCGACAGGGCGACCATCGCCAATATGGCGCCGGAGTATGGCGCCACCTGTGGCTTTTTCCCTATCGATGACGTAACGCTCAGCTATATGCGTCTCAGCGGCCGTAGCGAAGAACAGGTCGCGCTGGTGGAAGCCTACGCTAAAGCCCAGGGCATGTGGCGCCAGCCTGGCGATGAGCCGGTCTTTACCAGTACCCTGGCGCTGGATATGAGCAGCGTCGAAGCGAGCCTCGCCGGGCCGAAGCGACCGCAGGATCGCGTGGCGCTGGGCGATGTTCCGAAAGCCTTCGCCGCCAGCGGCGAGCTGGAGGTTAACCACCTTCAGCGTCAGCGTCAGCCGGTTGACTATACGCTGAACGGGCATCACTATTCGCTACCGGATGGCGCGGTGGCTATTGCAGCGATTACCTCCTGCACCAATACCTCTAACCCCAGCGTGTTGATGGCCGCCGGCCTGCTGGCGAAAAAAGCCGTCGAACGCGGCCTGCAGCCGCAGCCGTGGGTGAAAGCTTCCCTGGCCCCAGGCTCGAAAGTGGTGTCGGATTATCTGGCCCATGCCGGCCTGACGCCTTACCTCGACCAGCTCGGCTTCAATCTGGTGGGATATGGTTGCACCACCTGTATCGGTAACTCCGGTCCATTGCCTGAACCTATCGAAGAAGCGATCAAAAAAGGCGATCTGACCGTCGGGGCAGTGCTCTCCGGTAACCGTAACTTCGAAGGGCGTATTCATCCGCTGGTGAAAACCAACTGGCTGGCCTCGCCGCCGTTGGTGGTCGCCTATGCGCTGGCGGGGAACATGAATATCGACCTCACCCGCGAGCCGTTGGGACAGGGCAAGAATGGCGAGCCGGTCTATCTGAAAGATATCTGGCCGAGCGGGGAGGAGATTGCCCGCGCGGTGGAACAGGTCTCCACCGAGATGTTCCGCAAAGAGTACGCGGAAGTGTTTTCCGGCACTGAGGAGTGGAAGGCGATCAAGGTGGAGGCGTCAGATACCTACGACTGGCAGGAGGACTCGACCTATATTCGCTTGTCGCCGTTCTTTGACGAGATGGGCGCCGAGCCGCTGCCGGTAGAGGATATTCGCGGCGCGCGGATCCTCGCCATGCTGGGCGACTCAGTCACCACGGACCACATTTCGCCGGCGGGGAGCATCAAAGCCGATAGTCCGGCAGGCCGCTATCTGCAGGAGCATGGGGTTGCCCGGCGCGACTTTAACTCCTATGGTTCCCGTCGCGGTAACCATGAGGTGATGATGCGTGGCACCTTCGCCAATATCCGCATTCGTAACGAAATGGTCCCAGGGGTGGAAGGGGGCATGACCCGCCATCTGCCGGATCCTGAACCGATGGCGATCTACGATGCGGCGATGCTGTACAAGGCTGAGGGCACACCGCTGGCGGTGATTGCCGGTAAGGAGTATGGCTCAGGTTCCAGCCGTGACTGGGCGGCGAAGGGGCCGCGCCTGCTGGGGATTCGGGTAGTGATCGCCGAGTCCTTCGAGCGTATCCACCGTTCCAACCTGATCGGAATGGGCATTTTGCCGCTGGAGTTCCCGCAGGGCGTCACCCGCAAAACGCTGCGGTTGACCGGAGAAGAGCGGATTGATATCAGTAATCTGCAGTCGCTTCAGCCTGGCGCTACGGTGCCGGTGACCCTGACTCGCGCTGACGGCTCGCAGGAAGCGATCCCTTGTCGGTGCCGTATCGACACGGCGACCGAACTCACCTACTACCGCAACGACGGCATCCTGCACTACGTTATTCGTAATATGCTGTGAAACAAAGGGCCAGCATCGCTGGCCCTTTTTCGGTTATTCCACCGGTTTATTCCGTCGGCTTGCTGTTCAGCAGATGGCCCATCTTGGCGGCTTTGGTGTCCAGATAGTGAGCGTTTTTCGGGTTACGCCCGACGATCAGCGGCACCCGCTCCACAATGTTGATCCCGGCTTCGGTAAGAATTTCCACTTTTTTCGGGTTATTGGTTAATAACCGCACCTGCTCAACGTTGAGCAATTTGAACATGTCGGCGCACAAGGTGAAATCGCGCTCATCGGCGGCGAAGCCAAGCTGATGGTTCGCTTCGACAGTGTCGTAGCCCTGATCCTGCAGCGCGTAGGCGCGGATCTTATTCAATAAACCAATGTTGCGTCCTTCCTGGCGGTGATAGAGCAGGATCCCCCGACCTTCTTCAGCGATATGCGACAGAGCCGCTTCCAGTTGAAAGCCGCAATCACAGCGCAGGCTAAACAGGGCATCGCCCGTCAAACACTCTGAATGTACGCGGGCGAGGACCGGCGACTGCCCTGATATATCGCCATATACCAGCGCGACATGATCCTGTCCGGTTGCCAGTTCTTCAAAACCCACCATCAGGAAATCGCCCCAGGGGGTTGGCAGTTTGGCTTCTGCCACACGTTTAAGCTGCATGTGATTCTCCAGATTTTGTCAGCACCTGACTGTGCTTTCTGTTTCCCGCTATTTTGCCACAACGCCTGGACGTTCTCCTAATCGCGAACGGTTAGCCGTGTGGAAAGCGCACAAACGATCTACTTTCCGCTATGATGTTCATCTACAAGGAGAAGGAGAGAAAATGCTGTTGATAGCCCGACGAACTGCTCTCGCGGCGGCGCTGCTGCTGGTTATGCCCCTCACGGTCTGGCTTTCCGGGTGGCTGTGGCAGCCTGGACTGCCGGTTGCCATGTTGAAAAGCCTGTGGTGGGTGACGGAAACGGTGACCCAGCCGTGGGGAATTATCACTCATGTCGTGCTTTGCGGCTGGTTCCTCTGGTGTCTGCGCTTTCGCCTGCGCGCGGCGTTGATCCTGTTCCTTATCCTTGCCGCCGCTATCCTGGCGGGACAGGGGGCGAAATCCTGGGTCAAGGCGCGGGTCCAGGAGCCGAGACCGTTCGTCATCTGGCTGGAAAACACAAGGCAGGTGCCGGTGACGCAATTCTACGCGTTAAAGCGTAAAGAACGCGCTAAACTGGTGCATGAACAGCTGGCGCAGGCGCAGGACATTCCGTCATTTTTACGCAAACACTGGCAGAAGGAGACGGGGTTTGCTTTCCCGTCAGGTCACACCATGTTTGCCGCCAGCTGGGCGTTACTCGCTGCGGGGCTGCTGTGGCCGCGTCGCCGCTGGGGCACAATCGCGGTGCTGCTGGTGTGGGCGACGGCGGTGATGGGCAGTCGCCTGGCGCTGGGCATGCACTGGCCGCTGGATCTCATCGTCGCCACGCTGATCTCCTGGCTGCTGGTCACGGTGGCCTGCTGGCTGACGCAGCGCCTTTGTGGGCCGCTCTCGCCGCCCGGAGAAGAGGCGCAGGATATTAAAAAACGGATGCCTGAAGCGGAATAATGTTGATTTTAGCGGCATCCGACCGCATATCCTGAAGAGTTGCCATGCTTTTTCATTCCACCGCTGCGGCGAAAATGATACTTTATAGGGCTGAAAGCGGGCTTTTTTCGCGCAACCCACATAACGGGAAGTCATGTGAAATATTTACTCATTTTCTTACTGGTGTTAGCAATCTTCGTCATTTCAGTGACGCTGGGGGCGCAGAATGACCAACAGGTCACTTTCAACTATTTACTCGCTCAGGGTGAATTCCGCATATCGACGCTGCTGGCGGTGCTGTTTGCCGCGGGCTTTGCCATTGGCTGGCTGATCTGCGGCCTGTTCTGGCTGCGGGTGCGTGTCTCACTGGCGCGCGCGGAGCGGAAAATTAAGCGTCTTGAGCATCAGATTGCCCCCGTCAGCCCGGCGGCTGTCGACGCAGGCGTGCCTGCGGTGAAGGAATAACCTCTTATGCTGGAGTTGTTGTTTCTGCTTTTACCCGTTGCCGCCGCTTACGGCTGGTACATGGGGCGCAGAAGTGCACAACAGTCCAAACAGGACGATGCGAGCCGCCTGTCGCGAGATTACGTGGCGGGGGTTAACTTCCTGCTCAGCAACCAGCAGGATAAAGCCGTCGACCTGTTCCTTGATATGCTGAAAGAGGATACCGGTACCGTTGAGGCGCACCTGACGCTCGGTAATTTGTTCCGTTCGCGCGGCGAAGTCGACCGCGCGATCCGAATTCACCAGAGCCTGATGGAAAGCGCGTCGTTAACCTACGATCAGCGCCTGTTGGCGGTGCAGCAGCTGGGACGAGATTATATGGCCGCCGGACTGTATGACCGCGCGGAAGACATGTTCAAACAGCTGGTGGATGAGACCGATTTCCGCCTCGGCGCGCTGCAGCAACTGCTGCAGATTTACCAGGCGACCAGCGACTGGCAGTCGGCTATTGAAGTGGCTGAACGGCTGGTGAAGCTAGGGAAAGAGAAACATCGTGGCGAAATCGCCAACTTCTGGTGCGAACTGGCCCTGCAGCAGATGGCAGCCAACGATCTGGATAAAGCGATGGCGTTGTTGAGAAAAGGCGCCGCCGCGGACCGCAACAGCGCCCGGGTATCGATCATGATGGGCCGGGTGTGGATGGAAAAGGGCGACTACGCCAAAGCGGTGGAGAGCCTCGAGCGGGTTATCGATCAGGATAAAGAGCTGGTGGGTGAAACGCTGGAGATGCTGCAGACCTGCTACCAGCAGCTCGGCAAAACCGATGAATGGGAAGTTTTTCTGCGCCGCTGCGTGGAGGAGAACGCCGGGGCGACCGCCGAACTGATGCTAGCGCAGATCCTTGAGCAGCGGGAAGGCGTCGAAGCGGCGCAAAACTACGTCACCCGGCAGCTGGAACGCCACCCGACCATGCGCGTCTTCCATAAGCTGATGGACTACCATCTCAACGAAGCGGAAGAAGGGCGGGCGAAAGAAAGCCTTGGGGTGCTGCGAAACATGGTTGGTGAGCAGGTGCGCAGCAAACCACGCTATCGCTGCCAGAAATGCGGGTTTACCGCTCATACACTCTACTGGCATTGTCCGTCCTGCCGCTCGTGGGCGACCATTAAACCCATTCGCGGTCTCGACGGCCAGTAAAGCCAAAAAAAAGGCCTCCGTTAGTTACAACATACTTATGGCTTCACTCCTCTCCAGGCGCGGCCCCGGCAGCGCCATCGTCCGGTCAGGGCAGGTACGGCAGTCTGTTATTTTGTTCGCTTCACAGGTAGAATGCTGCCCGTTTACCTTTTTTGCGCCACCCCGGCGCCCATCAACACTAAGGTCTGGTCATGACGTCTACAGCTATCCCATCTTCCCGCGCTGTCACATCCTCTCCCGTTGTGGTTGCGCTCGACTATGATAATCGCGATAAAGCGCTGGCATTTGTCGACCGCATCGACCCGCGCGACTGCCGCCTGAAGGTGGGCAAAGAGATGTTCACCCTGCTGGGCCCGCAGTTTGTTAGCGATCTGCATCAGCGTGGGTTTGAGGTGTTCCTGGACCTTAAGTTTCACGATATTCCCAACACCACCGCCCGCGCGGTGGCCGCAGCGGCTGAGCTGGGCGTATGGATGGTGAATGTCCATGCTTCCGGCGGCGCGCGAATGATGACCGCCGCGCGCGAAGCGCTGCTGCCGTTTGGCAAAGATGCGCCGCTGCTGATCGCTGTCACGGTGCTCACCAGCATGGAGTCCAGCGATCTACAGGATCTGGGCATTACCTTATCTCCGGCTGACTACGCGGCGAAGCTGGCGGCACTGACCCAACGCTGCGGCCTTGATGGGGTGGTGTGTTCAGCCCAGGAGGCGGTGCGCTTTAAGCATGAGCTGGGGCAGGCGTTTAAGCTGGTGACCCCGGGGATTCGTCCGCAGGGCAGCGACGCTGGCGATCAGCGGCGAATTATGACTCCTGAGCAGGCTCAGGAAGCTGGGGTAGACTATATGGTGATTGGTCGCCCGGTTACTCAGTCGGCGGATCCAGCCGCGACGCTGCGGGCGATCAACGATTCTCTGCGCAAGGGGGCATAATGAGCGATTCCAACAGCCGTCTGGTCTACTCCACCGAAACCGGGCGTATCGACGAGGCGAAACCGGCGCCGGTGCGCCCGAAAGGCGACGGCATTGTGCGGATCCAGCGCCAGACCAGCGGCCGCAAGGGCAAAGGCGTCTGTCTGATTAGCGGGATTGATGCCGACGATGCTGCGCTAACCGCTCTGGCGGCAGAGTTGAAAAAGAAGTGCGGCTGCGGCGGCGCGGTGAAAGATGGCGTGATCGAGATCCAGGGCGATAAGCGGGATTTACTCAAGTCGCTGCTTGAGGCGAAAGGGATGAAGGTCAAGTTAGCCGGTGGCTGATCGCTATTTTCCCTCTGCTCCAATGGTCTGGTTGAAATAACAAGGCCGCGGTAAATGCCGCGGCCTTGAATGATTTAACGTGCGTAAGTCAATTCGTGTGAATTATTCTTTTATTTCGTCAGATAATTAAATTATTTTCCGACCTGGTGACCAATAATACCACCGACTGCTGCGCCACCCAGGGTACCGAGCGCGCTACCGTCAGTTAACACCGCACCACCGATAGCGCCGGCGCCAGCACCGATAGCCGTGTTACGATCGCGTTTAGACATGTTAGAGCAAGCGCTCAGAGACATTGCTACAGTGACAGCCAGAACGACAGCAGCCATTTTTTTGCTCGTTGAAGTCATCATTTTTTTTCTCCTGAATAATCTATTCATGGATTACAGCGCTCCTCTAAGCATAGCCTGATAAAGCAGCTTTAGGGCAATTCCATGAAGTTAAGGTGCGCAGGTGTCACGAAAATCACGCAGGTGATAGTCACTTCCTGTTATATCGCTAATAATAATTTTACTTTTTTTAAAATTTATCGTCAGGTAAAAAGTCTTAATTAGCGGCTCGGAATACTCTCAGAGCGATAAAGCGCCCCTTCCGGCGCTTTGGCAGGAGATGGGGCGGCGGAGGATCAGATGTAGGGCACGATATCGACGGTCAGGCCGCTGCGGAGCAATTGTTCGCGACAGGCGTCCGGTAAACGATCGTCGGTAATAACGCGGTTAAAGCGGCCGGCGGGACCGAGCGGATAGGGATGTACCGCGCTGAATTTTGAACTGTCGCTAAGAATAATTGCCTCACAATGCTTCTCCAGCACGGCGTTCACCACGTCCGCACGCATCATATCGCGGCCGGTAAAGCCGGTTTCCGCCTGCCAACCGTCGATCCCGATGAAGGCTTTGCTGAAATGCACCTGCTGGATGAACTGACGGGTTAGCGGACCGACCATACTCTCACTGCGTTTCTGATAAATTCCGCCCAGCAGGATCACCTCTCCTGGGGTCTCTTTCAGCAGATGGGCGATATAGCTGCTGACGGTAATGATGGTGATATCGCCGCGCTCGGCCAGCGTACGCGCCAGCAGGGCATTGCTGCTGCCGTTTTCGATAAATACCGTTTCACCGGTATTCACTAGCGCCGCAGCCCGGCTGGCCAGCTCACGCTTAATGGCGAAATGGGTCATCATGCGGGTTTCAACATCTTCGCTGTCCAGCGGTACGGCATAGCCATGAGTACGGCGCAAATAGCTCTGCTTTTCCAGCAAATTCAAATCCTGACGAATAGTAACCTCAGAGACACCGGTCATCTTCGCCAGATCGGCGACGCTCATGCGGCCTTTATCGATGACCACTTGCAAAATACTTTGTTGTCGGGCGTTCATAGCAACATCACTGTTAGGGGGCTATATGGCGAGCAACCGGTCCATATGGCCGGCTGCGGCATGGCTGATATTCAGATTTCCCAGGGCGCCTTGGGTTGGTTTTGTTGTTCAGCATCGTCCGCCGCCAGCGCCAGCAGCTCCGCTTTGAGGATCTCCAGATTATGGATCGCAGAATGGTAATCACCGGCAACCAGAATATCCAGCACGGTATCGATACGTTGAGCGAGCAGGTGGGCATTCACATCTGACATGGCATTATCCTGGTAACAAAAACGAATGAAATCAATGATGCTAAAAATGAATGAAAAAGAGAAGCGAAAAAAACGCACAACCTTAATCGGTGCGACGGAAATGGCTGGATAGAGAGGAAAGAAGCAGCGGTTCCCGCAGGAACCGCTGTGAAGGGGCGTCAGACCGCCGGACGCGCAATAATGCTGCGGGTTTCCATGCGAACTTCAGCGATAGTGACATCGATAACGTCAGTCACTTTATAGACTACTTCACCTTTGATCTGCACGGTACCGTTCTCCTGGCTGCACACCAGTTCGTCGCGCACGGCGTGGAGGAACGGGGCCGGAATAAAGGCGACCGCGCCATTGTCCACCAGACGCACGCGCATCCCGCCGCGGCTGACGTCGATGATCTCCGCCGCGAAGCGGGTATCGGTCCCGGCTTTATCGTTGAGGAAACGGGCGTACAGCCAGTCGGCGACGTCGCGCTCGGCCATCCGGTTGAGACGACGGCGCTCCGCCATCTGCACGGTGGCTTCATCCTGGGGACGCGCAATGGTCTCGCCTTTAATGATGGCTTTCAGCAGACGGTGGTTGATCATGTCGCCATACTTACGGATCGGCGAGGTCCAGGTGGCATAGGCTTCAAGCCCAAGACCAAAGTGCGGGCCCGGCTCGGTGCTGATTTCCGCAAACGACTGGAAGCGGCGAATGCGGCTGTCGAGGAAACCGGTCGGCTGAGCGTCCAGTTCCCGGCGCAGCTTGCAGAACCCTTCCAGGGTGAGCACTTCCGTCGGGTCGACGTGCACATCATGGGTTTTCAGCAGGGCGGCCAACTGCTCGGTATTCGCCGGGTCGAAACCGGTATGAACGTTATAAACGCCGAAGCCGAGCTTGTCGCGCAGAACGCGGGCGGCACAGATGTTGGCGGCGATCATCGACTCTTCGACAATGCGGTTGGCAATGCGACGCGGTTCCGCGACGATATCCAGCACTTCGCCTTTTTCGCCGAGAACAAAACGGTAGTCCGGACGGTCTTTGAACACCAGCGCATGGGTCTGACGCCATTCGCTACGACGCTGGCACACGTCCTTCAGCAGCGTAATTTGCTGCGCGATCGCCTCGCTGTCCGGCTGCCAGCTGCCGCGGCCTTCCAGCCAGTCAGAGACGTCGTCATAGGCCAGCTTGGCTTTCGATTCGATGGTGGCGGCAAAGAACTCGATATTGTCTTCGATGGTGCCATCGGCCGCCAGGGTCATCCGGCAGGCCAGCACCGGGCGCACTTCGTTAGCGCGCAGGGAGCAGAGGTCGTCCGACAGCTCGCGCGGCAGCATTGGAATGTTGAAGCCCGGCAGATAGTTGGTAAAGGCGCGCACTTTTGCGGCGTTATCCAGCTTGCTGCCTTCGGCAATCCAGGCGGTCGGGTCGGCAATGGCGACCGTCAGCAGCAGTTTGCCATCAGCAGTGGACTCGGCATACAACGCATCGTCCATATCTTCGGTGCTGGCGCTGTCAATGGTGACGAAGTCGAGGGCGGTTAGGTTGCGGCGCGTCAGCCCCTCGTCGAGCATCTCGGTGGCGACGCCGTCCGGTGCCTCTTTCTCAAGATTATGGCGCGCCAGGGTTACCCACCATGGGACGAAGTGGTCGTCGCTAAAAGTGATGAACTGGGTCAACTCCGCGTAAAATCCGCGGTCGCCTTTTAATGGATGACGGCGCATCTCGGCGACGGCCCAGTCACCCTGTTTAAAATCGTGCTCAACGCCGCGGGCGGCGCGGCAGGGAATGGCGTCTTTCAGCAGCGGATGGTCAGGAACGATAGCGAGGCGATCGTCTTTCTTCTGGACTTTACCGACAAAACGAGTCAGGAAGGGCTCAACCAGCGATTCCGGCTCGGCGCTTTCGCGTTCTTTTTCAGAATGGATCACCGCGACGATACGGTCGCCATGCATCACTTTTTTCATCTGCGGCGGCGGAATGAAGTAGCTCTTCTGAGCGTCCACTTCGAGGAAGCCAAAGCCCTTTTCCGTGCCCTTAACGACCCCTTCCGCGCGCGGCGTCTGGGAATGCAGTTGCTGTTTAAGCTGCGCTAGCAGCGGGTTATCCTGAAACATAATTAGGTATTTTCGTGGCTAAAAGAGCGGCTGACATTTTTACGCGAATATGCCTGCCGCAGCAAGCGCTGTTTCAGCAATTTACGTCTGCTGACGCACATTGCCGAGGGCGATTTTCAGACGATTCATCCATCCGCACAGCCCGCTCCAGATCAACAGATCGATTGCTTGTTGCTCAGAGAGTCGATATTCCGCGAGGGGCGTTAACTGGGCGGCGCTAAACCGGTCAGGCGAGCGTGTTAACAGCTGCACCGCGGTCACGAGAGACCGGGCCTGAGGATGCTGCTGGAGCCAGTGATGGAGGGCCTGGTCGCCCTCCCGCAGATGGCTGGCGAACTCCTCTTCACCCTGCCAGTGGGGGAGCCAGGCGTCAAAACAGGTGGGGCTGCCATTGGTGCGCGCCGTGAGTAAGGCGACCTGCGGGCCAAAGGTATCATCCGTGCTGAGCTGGCGGATCAAGGTCTCCAGAGGCGCGAATAACTGTGGGTCGCAGGCCAGCAGCGGCGCCAGCTCGCCCAGACCGGGCAGCGACTGCCAGCCGGCGATGCGCCGCTGACGCTCATCATCGGCATACTGCAGGTCGGGATCCGCAATGTCTGCCTGCCATGCTCCCGGCGGCGGGGCGAACAGTTCCGCGGGTGCCTCCTCTTGCTGGGGCATACCGGGGATCCAGCGCACCGGAAAGCCCTGGGCCGCCTGCAGGACGGCAATCGCCCGCGCCTGGAAGCCGACGAATCCGATAATCTGGTTGAACAGAATAATGTCCCGACTGGTTAAGCCCACTTCGTCCAGCTGGCTACGGGAGAGATCGTTAATAACCGAGGGCGAACCGGCAAGCTGACGAGCATATTGCGTGATTTGCGCCAGACGACGGTTGCTCTCGCGCGAGGAGTCGGGGCCTGGCAGGGGAGCAAGGCGGGCGGCGTAGTGGTTACACAGCCGCTGGACGCCGTAGACCTGGGCGACGGTGAGCGCGGTGCTGAGTCGATCGTAAGCGGTAAAGGTCTGCAGGCGACTCACCGCCACCTGGTCGGGAAACAGCAGTTCGGCCAGCTGGCGTGCGGGGTGTAGCCAGTCAGCGTGGGCACGTAGCCAGGCGGCCGGCAGCGTCAGGTCCAGCAAAAAGCGGTCTTCAACATGGGCGGCTTCAGGGACGAGCGGCAGGACATCCACCGGGCAGATTGTTGACTGGGTTTCGTGATACCAGTGATTTTTGCCATTCACGCGGCGTGGCTCCATGGGCTTTCCTTGTTCGGTATGTGGCGAACCGCCGTTCCGCGGATCGTTTATGCAGAACTATCCTGGCGTAACCCGGAAGCAGGAGAAAATATTGATACGTGCTAACAAATAGCCGATTGGAATAACAGGTGGGGCGTAAGGCGTGGGGGAGGGAAGAACCCTCCTCACCGGGGCGAGGAGGGGAAGGAACTTATTTCAGTTCCAGCTCGTTCATGGCGGCGATATTGAACCCGCCGTCAACGTGAACGACTTCACCGGAGATCCCCGCAGACAGGTTGGAGCACAGGAAGGCTGCGCTGTTACCCACATCTTCAATGGTGACGGTGCGACGGATCGGGGTGACCGCTTCGCAGTGCGCCAGCATTTTACGGAAATCTTTAATACCGGACGCGGCCAGCGTACGGATAGGACCGGCAGAGATGGCATTGACGCGAACGCCTTCCGGACCCATGGCGTTAGCCATATAGCGGACGTTAGCTTCCAGAGAGGCTTTGGCCAGACCCATCACGTTATAGTTCGGGATCGCGCGCTCTGCGCCCAGGTAGGAGAGCGTCAGCAGAGCCGAACCCGGGTTCAGCATGCCGCGGCAGGCTTTGGCCATTGCCACGAAGCTGTAAGCGCTGATGTCGTGCGCGATTTTAAAGCCGTCGCGAGTGACAACGTCAACGTAGTCGCCGTCTAACTGGTCAGCCGGGGCAAAACCGATTGAGTGGACGAAACCATCGAATTTTGGCCAGACTTTTTCCAGCTCGGTGAACAGCGCGGTGATGCTCTCATCTTCAGCAACGTCGCACGGCAGCACAATGTCAGAACCCAGCGCGGCAGCAAACTCTTCTACGCGACCTTTCAGTTTCTCATTCTGATAGGTGAATGCCAGTTCCGCGCCTTCGCGGTGCATTGCCTGCGCGATGCCGTAGGCGATGGACAGTTTGCTGGCGACGCCAGTGATCAAAATGCGCTTACCGGAAAGAAAACCCATAGCTTTAATCCTTATCGTTATTGCTTATTTTTACTTTAACAATCATAACGTTAACATTGTTATTTCAAAATAACTCAAATTTAGCCGGGAATTATATCCCACTGACGACCCCTTGTGTCACGATATTTTTCAGCCGGTCCGCGCCGCGCGGGGCAAAAGTACATCGCGATAGCTGCAGTATATCATCTCTCCTGACGATTATTTGAGCGCGATCTCCGCCAGCAGCAGGCGTCCATTGCTGCCCACGGGACGCAGATTCCGCGGGGATCCACCGCGCCAGCAGAGGCCGCTGCCGGCCGCGCAGCGTCGCCCGGCCAGATCCCACTCGCCTTGTAGAACATAAGCGACCCCCTCGCTGGCAGGGCATTGCAGGTCGCTAACGACCTGAACTGTCGCCGACGCGCGCCCGCGCTGAGTCATGATATTGAAGTCCAGCCCTGGCGCAACGATCCCGACGCTGGACAGCGCCCATTCGCCGGGGAAAGCCCACGGCTGCCAGAGCGCCAGCGGTTGGTCGATATTCTCGCCACACAGCCGTAGCGGCTGCCCCGCCAGCAGAGTAATGACTCGGTCGACGCCAGGAAAGGGGGAGAAAGGGCCATCCGCCTGCAGGGTGGCAATACTCGCTCGCCAGAGAAAAGGGGCATCTGGAGCGGGTACGCAGATGATTTCGCGCGTCTCTCCGCCGCCGTTTTTCCACGGCGTGACGGGGAGCGTCGAAAGTTGAAAAGGGACCATCATGGGCAGCATACCTTAGTTAATCGCTTCCGGCGTCAACAATAAGCACCGCCTTGAGCTAGTTTAGTAACTTTCTGCAATACAAATATTTTACATATTCGTCACAAAATGAGAGTGCATGCAAGGCGGTGAGTTGTCAATGCTTGTATATACAAGAACGATTGATTGAGGTGATATTAATAACTTGAGTGAGGAACCTATGTCTTCGTTTTCGTCTACAGACGGGCAGTCAAAGAGCAATTATGCTGGAATGAGTGAAAGGCGGTCGATTGATTACATCCCGGAAAGCGAACGGCATGGACACCCTTTTAGCCAGTTCACCCTTTGGTTTGGCGGCAATCTGCAAATTACGGCGATTGTCACTGGCGCTTTAGCCGTTGTGCTGGGCGGCGATGTAGTGTGGTCGCTGGTCGGGCTGCTGGTCGGTCAGATGCTGGGGGCGGCGGTGATGTCTCTGCATGCGCTGCAGGGACCGCGACTGGGACTTCCGCAAATGATCCTTAGTCGCGCCCAGTTTGGGGTTTTTGGCGCGGTGGTGCCGCTGGTGCTGGTTTGCGTCATGTATATCGGTTTTTCTGCCAGCGGTACCGTATTGGCCGGGCAGGCAATGGCCAAACTACTGAATATCAGCCACGTAGCCGGGATGCTGATATTCAGTGCGATTATTATCGTTATCGCCGTCCTCGGTTATAAGGTGATCCACAAGCTGGGCAAACTGGCGAGTATCGTCGGAATTCTCGCCTTCGTTTATATGTTCATCACGCTGCTACTTTCAGCCGATCTCAGTGCGCTCGCGCACAATAACAATTTTTCGCTGCCGACGTTTTTATTAGCCGTATCGCTCTCCTCATCGTGGCAGATCGCTTTTTGCCCCTATGTATCCGACTATTCGCGCTACCTGCCACGCGATGTTTCCGCCACGAAAACGTGGTGCTCAGTGTTTTTCGGCACCGTATTGGGTACCCAAACGTCGATGACGCTCGGGGTTCTGACAGCGGCCATTGCCGGCAGCGCGTTCCCTGGTCACGAGGTGAGCTATCTGGTGGGATTAGGTAAGAGTCAGGCGATGGCCATGGTTATCTATTTCGCCATCTGTTTTGGTAAAATTACCTTCACTACCCTCAATGCGTACGGCAGCTTTATGTCGCTGACCACCATTGTTTCCGCCTTCCGCCGGCAAACCGTGCTGTCGCAAAAGTGTCGCATTGCATTCGTGGTGCTGATGGTGACGGCTTCCTGCATTATCGCGTTGCTTAGCGAACCCGCTTTCTTAAAGCATTTCACGCATTTTCTTCTGTTTCTGCTGGCGTTCTTCGTGCCTTGGAGCGCCATCTGTCTGACGGATTATTATCTTATCTCGAAGGGCGCCATCGATATTCCGGCGCTAAGCGACCCGCAGCAACGCTACGGGTTCTGGAACCTGTACGCGATCACCCTGTATATCGTCGGTGTGCTTATCCAGTTGCCGTTCATTGAGAACCCGTTGTTCCATGGTTCGCTCACGTGGATCTTCGCCGGTAACGATGTCTCATGGATAATAGGCTGGTTTGGCACCGGGGTTCTTTACTACGCGCTGCGCCGCTTTGACCGCCGGTCGCTGCCGGCGCAGAGTCTTTTCCCTTCTACCTGAATGACAAGGGCGGCGTGAGGGCCGCCCCTGCCGTTGCCTGCCAGCTATTTCCCGTCTTTGCGCCAGGCGTCGGCGGTGAGGGCTTCCCCGAAGTGGCCGGCGATCAGGCGCCGGGTCAGGTCGTGCAGCGGCGAGGCCAGCACATCGGCAGTGCTGCCGCGCTCGACCACTTCGCCGTTATGCATCACCAGCACCTGATCGCTGATGTGTTTCATCATTCCCAGGTGCTGGGTGACATAGATATAGGAGATGCCCTGTTTCTCCTGCAGCTCCAGCATCAGGTTGATAAGCTGGGAGCGCATCGACATATCCAGCGAGGCCAGCGCCTCATCGCAGACGATAACCTTCGGGCGCAGGATCAGCGCCCTGGCGAGGCCGAGACGCTGCTTCTGACCGGGCGCCAGCATATGGGGGTAGTAGCTGACGTGGTCCGGCAGCAGACCGACCATGCGCAGGGTGTCGATTATCTGCTTCTGCCGCGCCTCGGCGTCGAGATCGGTATTCAGTCGCAGCGGAAAATCGAGGATCTGCGAGATGCGCTGACGCGGGTTCAGCGAGGTCGACGGATCCTGAAAGATCATGCGAATCTTCTGGCTGCGGTAGGAGTAATCCCCAAAAGTCAGCGGATGATCGTCAATCAGCAGTTCGCCGCTGGTGGGTTCCACCATGCCCGCCAGCATCTTCGCGAGGGTCGATTTCCCGGAGCCGTTCTCGCCGATAATCGCCAGCGTCTGCCGTTCGCGCAGGGTAAAACTCAGCGGTTTAACCGCCTCAACCGTCTGACGGTGAAACCAGCCGGTGCGGTAGCGAAAGGTCTTACTGAGTTGGCGAACTTCCAGCAATGTTTCGACCATTTCACTCTTTCTCCATGTTCAACGGGAAATGACAGGCGTACAGATGGTTGCGCGCCCCGGTAAGACGCGGCGTTTCGATACACTCGCGCTGGGCGTACGGGCAGCGCGGCCCCAGCCGACAGCCGATAGGCAACTGCTCCAGTAGCGGGATCGCTCCAGGCAGGGTGTTGAGGCGACTTTTATGCGGCATGGCGCTACCGAAATCCGGGATCGCGCGGATTAACGCCTGGGTGTAGGGGTGATGTGGGAGGGTGATCAGCTCTTCGCTGGGCCCGCTCTCCACCGTCTGCCCGCAGTACATGACGTTGATTTTATCCGCCCATTTGCTGAGCATTTGCAGGTCATGGCTGATCAGCAAGATGGTGGTGTTGTTGTTCTGGTTGAGCCGCGTCAGCAGGCGAATAATCTGCGCCTGGGTGGTCGGCTCCATGGCGTTGGTCGGCTCGTCGGCAATCAGCAGACGCGGCTGGTTGGCCAGGGCGATGGCGATCATCACCTTCTGGCACTCGCCCTCGGTCAGCTGATAGGGGAAGCTGCGCATGGCATCTTTGTGATCTTTAATGCCGACGCGGTGCAACAGCTCGATGGCCCGGCGCTTGCGCCAGCCCAGCCGTTGCCACCAGCGGCCCTTGTAGGTCCAGCCGGGGATACTCTGAATCAGCTGCTGGCCGATGCGCTCAGAGGGATCGAGGCACGACTGGGGCTCCTGAAAAATCATCGACACGTTATGGCCGATCAGCTTCCGGCGCTCGCGGTTCGACAGTCGCAGCAGGTCGATGTCATCGAAGCGCATGCGGTCGGCCGTGACCCGCCAGTTGTCTTTGGTCACGCCGCAGATAGCTTTGGCAATAAGGCTTTTCCCGGAGCCGGATTCCCCCACCAGGCCGCGGATTTCGCCTTCGGTCAGCGTCAGGCTGACGCGATCGACGGCTTTTACCCAGCCTTCGCTGGTTTTAAATTCAATGGTTAAGTGACGAATATCGAGTAACGGCATTATTCTACCCCGGCAATGATCGCCCGGCGAATACCGTCGCCCAGCAGGTTGACCAGCAGTACGCTGAGCATAATCGCCGCCCCGGGGAGCATCACGGTCCACGGCGCCACATAGATAAGCTCCAGCGCATCGCCCAGCATGGCTCCCCATTCCGGCGAAGGCAGCTGGGCGCCGAGATCAAGAAAGCCCAGCGCGGCAATATCCAGAATGGCCATCGACAGGGCGCGAGTGATCTCGGTCACCAGGCCGGAGGCGATATTGGGCAGGATGGCGAACAGCAGAATATTCAGCGTCGAGGCGCCGTCGAGGCGGGCGGCGATGATGTACTCTTTCTCCAGCTCATCGTGGACCATGCTGTAGACGGAGCGCACCATGCGCGGCAGCAGCGCCAGCCAGACGGCGAACATCGCATGGCTGAGATGCGGCCCGGCAAAGGCGACGACGATAATCGCCAGCAGCAGCGAGGGGATGGAGAGCAGGGTGTCGAGGATATGGTTCATCACCGCCGAGCGCAGGCCGTGGGTCGATCCGGCAATCACGCCCAGCACCAGACCAAACAGCGTGGCGCCGAGGGTGACGACAAAAGCGCCGCCGACGGTGGGCGCCGCGCCGCTCAGCAGTCGGCTCAGCACATCGCGGCCGAGGTCATCGGTTCCCAGAAAGAAGGAGACTTCGCCATAGCGCGACCACGACGGCGGCAACAGCTGGTAGCCGAGGAACTGCTGGTCGATGCCGTAGGGGGCGAACCAGCCGCCGAAGACGCAGAGCAGCAGCAGGCCCGCGCAGCCGTACAGACCGATCATCGCCGTGGTGTCGCCATAGAACTTACGCCATACGGTGCGCAGCGCGCCGGGCGGACGCTTTTCCAGATAAACGCTATCGTAGGGCATATGAATCCGTTTTAAGTTTGTTAGTCATGCTTTAAGTCTTTTCAAAAATCCCGCTAATACCAACACCTTGCCAGCATTGAGTGCTTTAATTTTGTGTGTTCTGCATTGATTTGAAGGTTATCAATTTAACCAAAATGTGTACACTGATGTGTATATCATCTTCCGGAGTGTACACATTGCTTACCGACACAAAATTAAGAAAAGCTCTTGGCAAAAAGAGAGACCAGATCGAGGTCATATCGGACGCCCATGGTCTGAATGTCCGGTTGTCTACTTCCGGCAGTATAACATTCTTTTACCGCTACAGATGGAACGGGAAAGCCGCTCAGCTAACGATTGGCGATTATCCCACCACCTCCTTATCTCAAGCTCGCGAACGTAGACAGCAGTTCAGGGCCTGGTTGACAGAAGGACTCGATCCGAGACGGCAAACAGTTCTGGAGAAACAGAAAAAAGTCGAAGCGCTCACCGTTAAAGAGGCTTTCGATTACTGGGAAAAGTATTACTGCATCCCCGAAGGTCTTGTGAAAATCAAGGTTAACCGACGGGACTTCAATAACCATATAGCGCCTGTGCTGGGGAACATGATTGTTGATCAGACCACTAAAGCGCACTGGCTTAACCTTTTTGATGGCATGGGGCGAAGAGTTGTCACTGGTCAGATGCTTGGGCTGATGCAGCGTACGTTCCGTTTTTGCTCCAATCGAGGGGTAATTAATGTGAACCCAATTGAGAGCCTTAGGCGCTCTGACGTAGGTCTCACAGCATCCGTAAAAGATCGCAGATTGAGTGATGAGGAAATCAAAACAGTTTGGAATATCCTTCCTGAATTGAAGTACAGACAACAGCTGATAATGAAGTTTCTCATCATGACTGGCTGCCGGAGTACGGAGATCAGGACAGCAAGATGGGAGTGGTTCGATTTCCATGAGCAAACGTGGACCATTCCGGCAAGCGATTATAAAACCGGGAAATCGGTCAGAAGGGCACTTCCCGAGGCAGTAGTAAGAATGATGTTAGCAGAGAAGGAAACGTCAGTTTCAAAACACGTTGTGACACTGTCACGCTACAGAGGGCCAGAAGATGACAGACCGCCACTACAACCAAACGTCGCTCTGTTTTCTGCTCAGATTATAGCTAAAACAGGCATGAAGCCCTGGTCTCTCCATGACCTCAGGCGAACAGTGGCGACACGCCTTTCGGAATTAGGTGCGCCGCCACATGTTGTGGAAAAACTGCTTGGCCATCATATGGCAGGTGTCATGGCACGTTATAACCTGCATGATTATCTGGATGATCAGCGTCACTGGCTTGCTGTTTGGCAGGATCACCTTGAGAAGCTGGTTGGTCAGCCTCTGGTTTGATCCCCACGTTATCTTCCCAGGCCAACAAGTCTGAAAGTCTCCACCTTTTAGGGCTGCCATTTATTTTAGGCTGCGGGAATGGCTGAGCAAAGTAAGAGGGCATCCGGGATGGGGTGCTCCAGAAATAAAGTGTGCTGCGCGATATTTTGTATCTGCACAGAACGTCATCGGTTATCAAAATTTCATCTGATTTATGAGATGTATTAGTCATAAAAACCCCTTAGTTACATTGTCCAGGCAGATGGTGTAGCCGGCGCGCGCAGCTCATGGCTGTGGCCACATAGCTACTTTTTCTGTTAACAACTTCTACAGTGATCTTTGAGCCTTGAACCACCACCGTATAAGTTCTCTTTGTTTTCTGTCGCCCGTAGGCTCCATAAAGCTCAACGTGTTTTGCCAGTGCCGCATCGCACGCCTGGCGGCCCAGCGGTGATTGTTTGCTTCGGTTAATCAGTCGCATATTCACCTCACACAAAGACATCAACCGGGTCGCCAGCTGCGCGCGCGTTGTCGTTCGCTTCCCGGCGGAGGCCGAGAACATAGCCAACGGGATCCCAACTGGACAGAATTGCATTGAGCTCTTTATGGCTGTGCCAGGTTGTCAGGCGTTTTATAAGCTCGCTGGCGCAGGCGCGCACGTTCGCCCGGGTGGGGCCGGCCATCTTCATGCATAAGCACAAAGTCAGAAGCAGATCCGAATATTCGTCGGCGGCTGCACGCAATGCTGCCGGGTCGATGCTGGCTTCCAGCTCAGGTAATCGATGTTTAAGACTCATGCTGCACCGCCTTCAACGCGCTTGAACTCGATAACCCAAACCCAGGGGTTGGCTTTCCAGCTCTCCTCGCCGTAGATTGAGTCCCACAGCTCGCGGAATGCTAAACCGGCTTCCATTGGGCCAGATGCGGCAATAACACCCTCGGCGCGTGCATCGTCCTGGCTCATGCTGCGTAGGCGCTCCACGCGCACGCCGGTGATTTCCAGCAGAATGCGGCTGGCCCAGCGCGGCATGTGCAGCGAAGGAGTCCATTTCTCAGGCGTTGCCGGTTTATTGCAGACAGCTACGGGTACACGGCGGGTTTGCTCCGTCCATGAATTTCGCTCGCTGGCTTTGTATACCAGGGTAGCGACGTCTGTAGCCCGGCTATGCACCCGAAAAGCCTCCCGCACCCAGATGCGGTCGCCGACAGCACCAAACGGACATGGGTGCCAGAAATCGCAAGCATGCTTAGCATCTTCGCTCCACGGCCATTTGCTACCGTCTTCACGCTCACCAATTTCAGTGAACCGAGTCTGTTTCCATTTGATAGGTCTCCGGGTCTGCGTCTTCCGGCCGTCGAGCAGCGCCCGCACCATCTCAGCGTTAAAAATCATTCCGCGCTCAGAAATTTTCGTCATATCGTTACCGGGAGGGCGAACCCTCCCGCCTCCCTTAGCCCACGTATTCCGATTTCATGTCGTCCAGGGTGATGCGGAACTGGTCATACAGTTCATCACCGAGGTGGCGTTTCGCGCCGTTGAGAATGCCTTCAGCTTTAGCGAACAGTTCGACGGCTTCCGGATCCCCCGGGTTAAGGAGTGAATTTATGGCGGCCTCAACTTTGTTTCTGGCATCAACCATGAAGTAGCGCTGCACTGCTTTACCTTTCAGTTCGGTGAAGAGAACAGTACCCAGCACAGCTTTCTCTTTATCCAGATCAGCTCTGATGGCTTTTGCCGCATCGACCGATTCGGCGCGTTCAATACGATCACGGAAATCGTCAGCAAGTGAATCAATGCTGATACCTGTAACCTGTTCGCTGGTGGTGGTGTCAGAGCTGCTTGTAATCTCAGCCACAGACATTCTTTGCGCCGGCACCGGGTTTATTTCTCGCTCGGTCCTTTGTTCAACTTCATCCGGGCTGTAAACACCCAGGATGACTTCCGGGCAATACAGCCGTGCCCAGTATTTGACGCCCAGATAAGCGATCTGCTGTTTCGGGTTAGAAACCCACAAAGGAGAGTTACGTGTGACGACTCCAGAGAGATAAAGTGGCTCCCCCCAGGTGATTTCTGATTCACCGCGCAGAATCGCGCCGACCTGGACGAATAACCCGATTTCGTCTTCATCAGTCCAGCCGCGCACCCGTTCTGTAACGCTGTATTTCCCATTTTTACCGTGTTTTTCCCTGGTAATTTCCTGCGTCCTTGTGCAACGTTCCCAGTCGCCGCCGTAGCGATAATGAAATCGACCGTTAATAGCGCTGGAACTGGCGATTACCGCGTTGACGAGCTGGGCTTCATATCCGAGCACGCCGTTTACCAGATGCGTTTTTTGCGCGACTGCATAGGGATTCATGCCCCACTGCATAGCCTGCATAACGATGGCCATGCAATCGGCTGGCTTACCTGCAAGGTGAGCTGGCACTGTCACTTGTGAATCAGCCATAAGGTTTGCGAAAGCAGTTAACTGACCGAGAGCCTGAACGTTAAAGATCGCGTTGCTAGCTGAAATGGTGTTTGGTGCCTGCTGTTCGGCTGTAACAATGTTAGTGTTTTCCATGACTGTTCCCCCTTATGCCTGTACGCGCAGCGCTTCGAGACGGCGCATATCAAAATCGTTAAGTTCTTCGGTGTAGTCTTCGGTAATCGGCGCCGGCCATTCGCCAGTGTCGAAACCGTTCGCGATGGCACGCATTGCTTTGCGATATTCCAGCATGCCGAGTTCCAGCAGTTCTTCGGATGCCTCGATGATGGCGATCCAGTGGTAGTTCTCGTCTTTGTTGACGAATATCCAGAAGAACTGGTCAAGGGCTGCGGTTTCGCAGTACATAGCCGCGCTCAGGTGGTAATCGCGCTCGATGATTTCCCGGTGCAGCTTCGCGCGCAGGCCTTCCTGCTTAATGTTCCACATACTGATGGTTTTCAGGTCCGCACCAATGCGCAGGCCGCCCATGTCTATCTCAAGGTCAGGGCGCACGCGAACTTCCAGCCCGGTTTCCTCATCAATGCCGAAATAGCTCACCTCGACGGCACGGCTCGGGTGCGTCAACAACTTGCCAGCGGTCGGGTGATTCAACAGTGCTTTCTGAATGGCCAGTGCCGTAGCCAGCTGCTGGCGGGTAACCAGCACTTTTCCTTCCGGGTTCTCGCGCCATGCATCCAGTAGCTCGTCGGCAAACACGGCATCCGGTTTTACCGATTTCACGGCCTGAATCAGATCGGCCTTTGTGCCAGAGACTTTCAGGGGCTGCGCCTTCTGTGTTTCCTGAGCAACCATGTCAGGATTAATAAGCGCCAGCTGTTCCAGTAAGGCATCGCGGCTGCCGCTGGTTTTCACCTGGGCGGGCAGGGTGGCGTTGTATTCTTTGATGCAGGCCTTCATTGCGGTGGCGGTTTGCTTCTGACCGTCTTCAATGCGCTGGAACTCAGCTGGTAAAGACATATAACCCTGGCCGGTTTCTTCAACTGATGTACCCAAGGGAACCTGGGCGGGCAGGTTCGCGTTGTATTCCTCCAGGAATCTCTTGATGTCCTCTGCGCTGAGCAAAACCGGAAGCCCGTTGTTGTATTCATCGATAAATGCGCGGATCGTCGCCGTCGTGGTGAAGGCGCCTTCCGGGATTTCCGGCTCGATACTGAATTCTTTTTCCAGCTGATCAGGCTGCAGCGCCAGTGCATGCACCAGATTGCCCATATCCAGAACAGGGGAGCGTACCTTCTGGATGGTTTTGGATACATGGCGCGCCTCGAAATACATCAGCGATACCCGGGCATCTTTAACCATCGTGGAGCTGATGCCGTTAGCGGCGTGGTAGACCTCATTTGGCACGCCTTCATATCGACCAGGCTCGAAATACTCCGGCCATGCTGGCGCTGCTTGTTCAGCCTCTTCCTCTTCATCGCTATGAGCACTCTCGGAAACCTGGCTTTTCAGCACTTCGGCGGTAAGATCCGGGCAGCGTTCAGCCAGTATTTCTCTCATGTTCACGGCAGTTGTTTGCGCAGGAGGCTCATCAGCGCCTTCGCCTGCTGATACCGCATTATCATTTTCGTCTTCGACCGGCTGAGCCGTTTCCATCTGCACATCGCTGGTGGTTTCCCCGGAATTAGCTGGATGTAATTTTTCTTCTGCAGCGCGCTGGCGCGCCTGGTCCACGATAGAAAGTGCTGGTGCTGGCTGGCTATCCATCAGACCATCAATCGAAAAAACACCATTGCCCATGTTTGAAACTTCAGGCTGTTTGGGTTTGGTCAGGTCTTCGGTTATCCACTTCGGATCCGTGGGGTCACTGATGCCTTCGACATATTCGCCACGTTCGGCGGCCAGAACCTGATTAGCGTCAGGGCGTTTCTTTTGAGCTTCTTTCACCAGTTCGGTGCCAATTACCTGAAAGTCAGTTGGGAGAGTTTCCAGGTCAGGCACACCTTCATCTCCATCGATAGCCTTTTTCACAGCGTCCAGAGTGACGGCGGCAGATGAAACATGACCAGCTTTTTCAAGAGTCTCAGCAGAAGGGGCGTCATGCTTATGCTCGGTCAGGTTCGCATTGATATAGGTCTGCAGACTTACCGGGAAATGATGAATGTCGCTGGTGGCGCCACGAATAAGGGCAAAAATCGCGGCGCGGGAATAATCCAGGATGCCTGCAACCTTGCGCAGCGCTGCCGACCATTCCTTGAACGGACTTTCTTTCTTCTGAACGATCTCTTTGGCCCGGCGGTGAATTGATGCCGGGAAATTGTAGATATCGAAATCCATTGGCATTGTGGCCAGGGCTATTTCTACATCGAGCGTATCAAGGGTATGGGTGTAGTCAGGGTTGCGATCGGTTTTATTACCGCCGCCAGCATTAGTTCCTGCATCAGTTTTCAAAACCGAAGAAATGCAGTTACCGGCAGCCCATTCCCTGGTGAGAATGCCGCGGTCGATCGCGTTCGTGGCGAACCACAGCTTTGCAAACTGAATACGTTTGCCGAGCTCATGCCGTTTCCCTTCCGGGAAGACTTTTTTATTGGCGCTGGTGAATTTCCAGAGCGTCGGCATATCGTATTTTTTGATTTCAGGGATATTCTCGGCGGCCAGAATCAGATCCTGGACGGCTGCGTTATCAGTGTCCATTTCCAGAACTGACAGCTCCTGCCGGTGAGGCATGCTGATATGATAAACGTGACTCTCTTCGGCCATATACTGCGCCAGCAGCTGAGCGCGAAAGGGGAGTTCTGCCACGTTAAAAAGCGCGCTTGAATCGTCCTGGTATTCATCGCTACCGAAAGTTTCCACGGTCTCATCTTGTGCCGCGTCGCCAGTAGTATTGGCATCAACCAGCTCTCCAGTAACGGCCTCAGAGGATACTCCGGCATTATCGCCGTGATGAACATCAGCAGGCGCCAGTCCTGGCTTAAGAGTCCAGGTGCGGCCATCGTCGCCGAGCTGGTAGCGTTCGCACCATGAGTAATCGAGAACACCCTCCGCTGGCAGGTCGTTGAATACCGGGAAATCGGTGCGAATAGGTTTTTGATAGTCTTTGCCGCGGCCTGTTTCGATCCCAGCGTCTTCCAGATCGACGTCGAGCTGCAGTAGAGCGCGGGCTTCTGATTTATTAGTGCGCCAGATTACGGCATCAGCTTTACCCGATTTTTGAGTCGCTTTTATCAGATAAAAATATTCCATGTGATAGCCTCTATTTTGGATGTAGAATCCCCCGGGCCATTGGTAGCGCCAATTTAGGGTGGTCATTGGTTTTGGTAATTTCCGGTGTAACTTTGGTCGGTGGCACCGGACGTACAGCCCGCTTCGGCGGGTTTACGTTAGCTCTCGTGCGCCATCTGGTCGTAAGAGGCGCAGCGTTCAGAGCAATACTCTTTTTCTTTCCGTGCTAGCTGGTTCCCCTGGAGGTACAACAGGGTGCTTACCACTGGCTTTCCCTCGATTGCTTTACTGCAGTAACCGCATTTCTTCTGCATTCTTCCCCCTACATTTGCACCGTGAACCCGGCCGGATGCTCGTCCAGTAAACCTTTCAGTGGATAACATTCAGCTTTCACGTGTTGCTCTTCTGCAGCTGCCTTGCAGTCATTCTCAGTGTCGTAAACGCCGAGCAGGACATCCTGATTACCGCCCGTCAGCATGCTGACGGTGAGAACCAGGGCAAACATCGTGCTCATGAAGGGCCTCCTTTTTGCGCGAGCATGTAGCACACCCGGCGGATGAAAGCCGACAGCGGATTTAAACGAACAGCCTGCTGACGAGCGGGTTTGCGTGCGAAATCATTCATAGAAACAATCCCCTCAGTGCGCTGAAGAGCGCGATCCAGATGAAGAGCCCAATAACTGCTGAAATGATCAGGGCTCTGATGCCTTGCTTGCTCATTCCAACTCCTCATGTTTGCCTGTCTTTTAACCACTTCAGGCTCGGTGGTATGCTGGTAGTTCTCACACAGCCAGCAAGGAAATAAAAAATGTCAAAACTGACAACTATGAAAGTTGCTTGCCCTGATTGCGGAAGCGAGATGCTCAAGCGTCCCGATGGTTTCGACTTTGATACAAATTTTGTTGGCGTCAGTTGTGCCAACTGTGGTCGAGAAATCACTAAGGACGATGTTGTTAAGCAAGGGACGGATGTTGTCAAAAAGCAGGTTGACGACATCCTCAGGGATGCCTTCAAGGGAACGGGCTGGAAGCTCAAGTAACCCCAGTAGTTCCTCGACCTGATTGATTACTTCCGTGGCGTCTATTTCGAGTTCAATAGGCGCCACCTTTACCTTACTCATCTCACCCTCATTGCCTTGTCGCCGGCCAGCGGAACGTTACTACCTACTGCGCATTGATATTTCCACCTCATCCCGGAATTCGTATGCTCCGGGCAGCTACTTCGTGGGCGTCCTGCCTTGGTGGGGTGTTGCTGGAGTTAATTAAACACAATGTTTAATGTTGTGTCAACATTATGAGCAATTAAACGTAAACAAAAAGTTTATAACCAGAGGTGGGTTAGTGCAGGGAGTATGTTTATGGGTCTATTCTTTGGTTTTAAAAACATCTATGAGGGCTAATGGTATGCGGTATGAGGATGAGTTTTTCGCAGAGATGCACCCGCAAATAGCGCAGGTTATCGGGGTAGCGGTTATGCAGTTACTGGTTGAAAAGCAAGAGCCGTCAAGAGAGGCTCTGATAGAGATGATTCAGGTGTTGTGGCAGGAAGACCAGGTGGATCTGGCTGTGGAGTTGGCGCTTGATGTGCTGATGCTGCCGAAAGAGTAGGGCAATAAAAACCCGGCGCGGTGGCCGGGTAATTATTTTGCATCCACAATAAATAGCCTGTTTATCTGGCCTTTTTTGACAGTAGCCTTTGCGGTGATAGTGAATACCGAAGATGGATCGCCTTTAGTGGATATGTATGAACCAAGGGCGTTGATGTATGGGTTATTTTTCTTGCTTGCCGAAGGATCGCTTATTTCAGAAGCTATTCTCCTGTTGGAGTCATCGCCTTCTAAAATTATTTTTGCTGTCATGTTGTGTGCGTCAAATTCTGTTAGAAATGCGCGGTACTCACGAAGCCCGATTACCTCATCGTCATCAAGCTTGTCAATTTCAGCCTTATCATGCTCATTTACTTTGAGGAGGCAGCCATCAACGTTGGTTGCAATGGAGATCTCGTCACAAGTATTGCCTATTGGTGATACAGCCTGCCTTACAGATGGGCGTAACTCTACAGCCATTCGGTCAATCACAGCGATCAACTTGTCGATGGTTCCTGCGTCCTTGTTCCCTAGCGCCTCTATGGCTTTTTCAAGAGACTGCTGTAAAGCTTTCATTTCATCTTTCTTGTTGGAATTTCTCGCAAAAATATATTGTAGAATTGCACCCAGTATAGTTGCGGCGATCCCAGAGAACAACTGATTCTGAGTGACGAAGTTTAGGGCAGCATCAAGGGTAAAACAGTTAGCTTTTGCCTCACGAGCATACACCTTAACTTCTTGATAATTAATATATTTGCTATACTTTTGTGTGGCAGAGAATGACGCCGCTGTAGATAGGACTTTAGAGAACCCCTTAAGAGATTCTCCAAGGCAATTCAGATCTATCTCATGATTTAAAGCATCCTTTCCGTCATATCTAAGAGATATCTTTATATCCTGTAAAGTGCCACCATCCATAACCATCCCTCATATAATTATTATGAATTTCGCCAACCTAAACAGCCTATCCATGCTTCCTGTACGTCTGCGGCATTACCAAAAAACATCGAACTACCGGTCTGGCTTACTCAAAGTCATCCCGCCCACTCCTTCGCTTGAAGAAAATTTTGTCCAGCCTGAGGACTATCCCAACCAACCCGATAATCAGCAAAGTAATAAGTATGGGGATAACTAAGTCAGACATGCTTCCTCTGCATTGTTTAAATCTTATTTAGGCGGAGCATCAGAGGACTGGCTGTCTAGCCATTCTGCAAGTTTCTTTAAAATCTGCACTCATGTTGGATCTGCCTTATATACCTGGAGTCGCATAGCCACCCAGAATGAACCACGCCAGAAAAGCGACTGCAATGATGAACACGCTCGCCGGAAATGCTATACCAATTCTCATAAGACCGCCCTTAACTGTCACTCGCCATCACCCTTAATCCGCCGCCCCATGTACTTGGCATACAACTCATCGAGCTCTTTGAGCCGCAGAGATACGATCCGCAGCATGTTCTGTTGCTCTTCTTCGTTGGGGAGTTGGTTATAGAGTTCCAGCAACCGCTTCTCGTCCGGGCGTAAACCATCATTTGCATCGACGTCCTGACCTAAAACCCACTCAAGGCTTACGCCAAGAGCATCAGCGAGCTTTATGGCAGAGCTCTTTCCGATCGCTCCCCGCACAAACCAGTTGTTAACCGATTGCGAACTTACACCACAAATTCTCGCTATATCCGCTTTGGATATGCGCTTCATCTCAATTATTTCATTGAGCCTTTGGACCTGTGGGTTGTCGGACTGGTGCGTATTTTTTCTCATATATCACGATTTTAAACTAAATGTTTACCATCTCAACATTCATAAAGTTGACATCAAAATAAACACAATGTTTAATTCTCTCTGTAACTTTAACGGAGTGGTTTATGAACGCATTAGAAAAAGCCATACAGATCGCTGGTGACGCAACGAAGCTAGCAGAAAAACTGGACGTCTCATCTATGACTATTAGCCATTGGAAGCATCGCCATGGGGGAGCCGTTCCTCAGTCTCGGGTTTTCCAAATCTTCCGGGTAACCGGCGTTACTCCGCATGAACTTCGCCCAGACCTTTACCCAAATCCAAACGACGGTTTGTCTTCACAAAATCTGGCGGGATGACCATGCAAACACTTTCCTTTCAACAAAATACCGGATTCAACCCCGGCGCTCTGATAAAGCGAAATCAGGCGAAAGTGGCAGATCACGACGGCATTCGTTCTGCCGTTCGCGCCTGGGCCGCTGCTGAAGGTCAGGATGTTGTTTCGGCATACATCATCGATGAGTGGCGCCAGCAGGGCGGGGAAGAAATTGAATTTCCCGCGGACATCAGCCGCGCCCGCCAGAAGCTTTTCCGTTACCTGGATAACGAGGTCGATTCTGAAAAGTATCGCGCGAATGTGCGTCTTCTGACGCCAGCCATCATGGCCGTCCTCCCGTTGGAATTTCGCCACCGCCTGTTGCCTGAAGACAATTTCATGTCCCGACTGGCACGGCTGGAGAAAGAGACCAGCGAAGCGAAGGTTGCCGTTGCCATGGGAGCTCCACGTCATCAAAAGCTGAAAGAACTGAGCGAGGGAATTGTGGAGATGTTCCGGGTTGACCCAGAACTAACGGCGCCACTGATGGCCATCGTCACTTCAATGCTGGGGGTTTTGTAATGTCGGGTATCAAAAAGGCGAAAGCCGCGGTGCTGTAACACCAACGGCTTTCAGGTGCAAAAACGAAGAGGTAATTGCGAGGTAAGTATGTCAGGAACAAAGACTGAGGTAAACGCCCAAACGACCCATAAATGCTACTTTTGCGGAGCGAGCAATATTGAGGTTGCAGGCGTTCTCATTGCCGGCCCCGGCGTATCCATCTGTCAAAAATGTGTCTTTCAGTGGGTTGATATTTTCTTTCAACACGCAGAAAAGACCGATAAACCAACGTCATAAGTTCAGGGGTATCTATGCGTGACTATGCAACAGTCGCACCGCAATTCTGGCTGGGGAAAACAGGTCGGGAACTGCGGAAAAAAGGCGCTGAAGCGCAGGTGGTCTCGTTTTATCTCATGACCTCGCCACACGCAAACATGCTCGGTTTGTATTACCTGCCAATTCTCTATATCGCCCATGAAACAGGGCTGGGCTTAGAAGGGGCTTCGAAGGGGCTTAAAAGCACCATCGAAGCGGGGTTTTGTAGCTATGACGAGGACACAGAGATGGTCTGGGTGCATGAAATGGCCGCCTACCAGGTAGGCAAGGCATTAAAGCCAGGTGATAACCGTTGTGCGGGGGTCAGGAGTGAGTATGCATCACTTACAGAAAACCCTTTTCTTTCATTATCTTACGAGCGTTATAAGGATGATTTTCATCTGAATGTCAAACGCGAATCGTGCCCAACGCCAGAAGGGGCTTCGAAGGGGCTTCGAAGCCAAGATCAGGAACAGGAACAGGAACAGGATCAGGAACAAGAACAAGAACAAGATAAAGATCTTTCGGGGCATGGCTCCGCCACCCCCCCAGATGGTGGATCCTCCGATGAAGCTCCATCTGAAAAGCCGAAAAGCAGTTACCCGGAGGAATTTGAACTGGCCTGGAGGGAATACCCAAAGCGCGCAGGAGGCAATAGCAAGGTCGATGCGTTCAAAGCCTGGACTGCCCGAATTAAATCAGGCGCAACAGCGCAGGAGCTTACCGATGGTGTTCGACGATATGCGGATTACGTCACTGCTGCCGGAAAACTCAACACTGAGTACGTGAAACAAGCGTCCACGTTTTTCGGTCCCTCAAAGCACTACGAGGAGTTGTGGAGCTTCGAAGTACCAACCGGTAAACGGGATCCGAACTCAATATCCCAGCCAGATAAATTAATTCCGAGTGGGTTCAGGGGGTAGTGATGAAAAATATGATTGGTACTGGTAGTGCGCTGGAGCGGCTGAAAAAACTCATCCCTCCGGGTGTAGAGCCTAAGTTTGGCAGTGTAGAGGAGTGGAGAACCTGGCAGGCCGAGGAAGGGCGCAAACGCTGCGAAGAACTGGAAAAACAAAACCAGCGTACCCGTGCTGAAAAAATATTCGGACGAGCGGGAATTCAAGATCTGCATCGGAGCTGCACGTTCGCAAATTACCAGGTGGCAGGAGATGGTCAGCGCCGGGCGCTCACGATGGCGAAAAGTTACGCACAGAACTTCGGTTCAGGGTTCGCCAGTTTCGTATTCAGCGGAGCGCCGGGAACCGGGAAAAACCATCTGGCGGCCGCAATCGGAAATCACCTGCTGGCTGGTGGTCGCTCTGTGCTGGTGGTGACTATTCCTGACCTGATGCTACGTGTTCGCGAGTGCTACGACGACGGGCAGTCAGAGGCTTCGCTTCTGGACGACCTTTGCCGGGTAGATCTGCTCATCCTGGACGAAGTAGGCATTCAGCGCGGCAGCAGCGGCGAAAAGGTCATTCTGAACCAGGTTATCGATCGCCGCCTGTCGTCGATGCGTCCGGTCGGCATCCTGACGAACCTGAACTACGAATCTCTGACGGACACCCTCGGCGCGCGCATTCTCGACCGTCTCCAGATGGACGGCGGCATGTGGGTGAACTTCGACTGGGATAGTTATCGCAAAAACGTCCGCCATCTGCGCGTCGTTAAGTGAGGAAAACATGGCTAGAGCATTTTCTGCTGTTGAGCGCCGGGAGTATGTCCGCGCAGTGATTCGTATCACCAGACATCAGGGGCGACTCACGACCGCCGAGGCAATGAAAAAACTGGGGCTGAGCCGCGCTACTGTCCAGCGGTATTTTGCCGAAGCAGAAGCGACTGGCGAGGTTGTCCGGCATGGTCGTTTGGGGCTTTTCCGCGATCAGCGGGCCGTCATCGACTTTGACATGAAGCGTTTTGGCCTGGTGCCGAAAGTTGCTGTTGGGATGAATTACAGCCTGCTTGGCAGTCCTGTTTTTCAGCGAGTTTTAGATGTTCAGGAGGCTATTCATGGCTAAGAATTCAATCGATGTATACGGTGCCAGCGGCAAAACAAACGTGCTCAATTTCGAGCCTGAAAATCTGCACCTGGTCACCGATAAGACCCACCCACTTTATGATGAGCGGGTACACCTGCCTATTGAGGAAGGGATGGTACTGAACATTGCGGAGCTGGGTGTACTTGAGCCGATCATCGTCTGGAAAGACCCTGAAACGGGGCTCACCTGCGTAGTTGTTGGCCGTCAGCGCGTTAAACATACCCTGGAGGCAAATAAACTCCGTCTGAAAGAAGGCAAAGACCCACTGCTTGTACCTGGAGTAGTTAAGCGCGGATCAGCAAATCAGATGGCTAAATATATGGTCAGCGAAAACGAAATTCGTCGACCTGATACACCGCTTGGCCGGGCTAAAAAAATGTCAGACCAGCTCGACCGCGGGCTCGATGAGGACGACATTGCAGTGTTGTTTGGCTGCAGCGTTCAGACCGTTCGTGCAACGCTTTCCCTTCTCGATGCCACTCAGGCCGTCAGGGAAGCGGTAGAGGCTGGCACAGTTACCGTTACCCAGGCGCGTCAGCTGGCATCGCTTAAACCCGAAGAACAGCGGGAGAAAGTCGCTGAAATCGAGCGGGCAACAGCTGGTACTAATGGCCACGAAAAAGCTCGTCGACAACGCCAGATTCTCGGTGAAGCAAAGCCGCGTCTCAAATCACGCAAAGAAATCACAAAAGCCCTCGAAGGTGCCAGCGGTGAATACGCGGCGGCTCTGCGCTGGGTGCTTGGGGAGGCTGTATGACAATCGTAAAAACCCATACCGGCACCGTGATCACCAAAGACGGTCCGAAGGTAAAAAAACTGCACCAGACAGAGCGGATGTGGGTCGTCGGCAAAAACGAGTTTTACCACAAAGAAACCGGGCGCCGTCACTTTGCAGAAAATACGCGCCGCCGGTTGTTGTTGGAAACGATTGAGGCGATAGGTGGTTCACATGACTGAACACGTCGAAAAATACACAAACAAGGCTATAGAAATCATTGCCGACTATATCCAGCGCACTAACAAGAAAAACGAGCAGTTGCAGGAAGCGAAAGTGCGCTTGGATAAAAAAATCGCTCTGTTCGCAGACGATGAGAACTGCAACACAAACAGGCTGATGTCCGTATTTTTACCAGCAATGACCAGCCATACCCGAGATGGCTTTTTCGAAGAGATAGCAGCGGCGTTAGAAGGAGCCAACCAATGACCAAATATGAATTACTCGACTCAAAAATAATGAGCAAAATTGATGCGCATCCTATGCCATTTTCCAGCCTGTACGTCATGGATGTAGCAGAAGAATGCAGCCGCATCGCAAAGGATGAGAATAAGCCAGAACCTTTCCGTATTCTCGATCGCCGGCTTCAGGCGTTACGTAAATCGGGAAAAATTCGCAGTACATCCAAAGGCTGGGTGAGGGCTTAACTAATGACCAGCAAATTAACCAGAGAGCGCCTGCAGGAAATCGCTGAAGATGGATTCCTGAAGCATGGCGAAAGCAAAGAACTGGCCCGTATGGCGCTGGCCGAAAAGGCCAGCGAGCCGGTGATATTGTACCGGGAGCGCAATCCCTACAACGGCTTAACCACAGGCTGGCAAGAGCTTACCGAAAACGAGTTCTCATTCCTCAAAGAGAATGCCGGGGAAAATGCAGAGTTCCTCACGCTCTATCGCCACGCGCAGCCAGCGCCGGTAATACCGGATTTCAAAAAACTGGCTCGCGAACTGGTTGTTAATCTCGTCGATTGCGGCGGACTGGATGAAGGGGTGAAAGAGAAGTATCTGGAGTGGGTGGAGAAAACCTGCCGCGCCGCCATGCTCGCAACCGCCACGCAGGAGGCATCAGATTTGACGTAATAGCCGATAAATCATTGTCTGTCGCATGTTTTTATTCAAACCAAATGCTAATGTGGTCAGCATAAATGGGCAGCTGCCTACTATGCGGAGGATTTATGGAAGTCGATTTTTTGCTTATAGGAAAAGGTCTAACAGGGCAAATTAAACGGTATGATTATCCAAGAGATAAATTAAGGGTTACTGAGTTAACGGTTGAGTCTGCCAATGAGCCAGTTATAGTTAGACCAGTCCTAGTGTTTGACGTTATTCAACATAAGTTTGATGGGAAAACATATGCAGTTGCCATCGGGGCATCAACAGATTCAGTACAGATTAATGCTCTTATTGACAGGTTAAAACCTCAACCCATACCCGAAAGTTTGCTTATGAAAGGCGACCCTTACGAACAAAAATAAATTATAACCCCCTCCATCAACCGAGGGGGGGTATGTCGAAGTGGAGCATTGCAGCCAAACCGAAAGACGAGCAGAACAAGGTTAACGTTGACCTTGCGTTCTCCGGCGTTGCATGCAAAATGCGTATTAGTGAGCTCTGGACGTATGGAAAACAACAGTTGGTATCGTTTATGAAAAAAACATCACTTCTGGTTTGTGCTTCCCTTATATCAACCGTGGTGTTTGCTCTTGATAATAAACAAGAAATAGCACCTTCGCGTATAAGTTGTCCCACGCCAGTGATGCCAGTCAAGGCTCAGGCAATGCGAACTGAAGGGCGTGTCGATTATGCAGCATGGGTTAATGATAAAGGCGAAGTGTACTCAGTAGACATTAAGGGCGATGAGGTTTTCTTCAGGGAAACTGAGGTTGCTATTAAAAAGTGTAAGTTTGTGCCAGGCCATCCAGGGATATATCGGGATACAATAAAATTTAGTCTGGTAAGACCTTGAAAAGGGCGTTTGTCGTCAAATCCCTACCGTTTAGGTAACTCCGAAGTATGCTGAGGCGCCGGTGAGGGCTAATATACCGGATATGTGCCTGAAAAAAGACATTGCAGTATGATAAAACCCGCTTCGTCGGGTTTTTTATTATGGAAAAACATCAATCTAAACATAAGCATGGTGTTGGCAAAAAGTGCGGCAGAGGGGTTGAACATTTCACACAACCGGTATACTGTTTGTTTATACAGTATCCATGTGAGGTGCTAACCATGAAAGTTGAAGTCACAATTGATAAACATAAAAAACTCCCTGATGGCGCCATACCTGCGCTTGAGCAAGAATTGCTGCGCCGCTTGTCCCAGTCTTATGATGATTGCAAATTAACCATTCGACGCACAAGCAACGATGGCCTTAGCGTTTTGGGTGGCGCTGATGGCGATAAAAAACGCGTTGAACAAATCCTGCAAGAGACGTGGGAAAGCGCGGACGACTGGTTTTACTGATTCACCTTTTGGTGGCTGGCATTTCCCAAAGCTTCGCAATGAGCGTGCTGTCACCGGACTTTTTATTTGCGTCTGTATGTCGCTCAGGGGGTAGTGTGAGTGATGGTATTGAGGTTCCTACTAATCATTCCTGGTACGATGTCGTCAGGAGATCGGATGGCACCATTATTTGTAGCTTCCCGGCCGAAGGAAGGCATCTGATTTACAGGGTTAATGGCATAATTTCAATGCGACCTTTATTGCCCGAAGAAGAAGTTTTTACTCTAAACGGATTTATGAAATTTGCGGAACGACTTGGCTACCGAGTTCTCCCACCTTCTGATAATATGAAATCAACGGCCTGAACAACCGTTACCTACTGCGCCACGGAGAGAAGCCATGGCGCAATTGCACTTAATAAAACAATCTCAAGGTATCCTGATCCCCCGACGCCGGAGACCAGTGATTTTCTGCAATCAAAATGCAAGCTCGGATCCGTTCTGGAAGCCGATTATAAGCTTGTCCGCAATCCGGCGTTTCACCGCCGTTACTTTGCTTTACTCAATCTCGGCTTTGAATATTGGGAACCTACCGGCGGGGCGATTTCGTCTAACGAGCGCAGGCTTATCACAGGTTACGCCAAATACCTTGCTGCATATGGCGGGAGTGAATCGGCGTTGCTTGATGCCGCCGGGCAATATCTCGACCGGATAGCTGAGAAGCGATCCGGCTATATCAGTATTTGCAAATCCTTCGATGCTTACCGGGCGTGGGTCATCGTTGAAGCCGGCCACTATGACGCCATACAGCTGCCGGACGGCACGCTGAAAAAACACCCTCGCAGCATTTCTTTCGCAAGCATGGACGAATGCGAGTTCCAGGAACTGTACAAAGCATCGCTGGATGTTCTCTGGCGGTGGATCCTCTCTCGTTCATTCAACAGCCTGCAGGAAGCTGAGAACGCCGCCAACCAGCTTTTAAGCTTCGCGGGGGGAGGCCGATGAAACGCTCATGGTTTCACCATCTCGAATGCACAACGCAGCAGGCCGAAGAATTGGTAGCGAGATATCGTCAGCGGGGCGTAAAGGTCGAACGAAGCTTAAACCCTGACTTTATGACATGGACCGTCAGCGCGCTGCTGGTGGAGGACAAAAATCCGCCGCGGCCAGACTCTCGCTGGCGCAACAGGATGTGGGGGTGAGTATGGCGAACCTACGCAAAGAGGCGCGTGGCCGCGAATGTACCGTGCGGATCCCCGGGCACTGCAACGGCAACCCGGAAACCAGCGTGCTGGCGCATTACCGCCGGGCGGGTACGTGCGGCACAGGATGCAAGCCTGACGATACTCAGGCGGCGATCGCCTGCAACGGGTGCCATGACGTAATCGACGGCAGAACTAAAACCACCGATTTCACCTACGACGTATTGCGCCTGATGCACGCGGAGGGGGTAATGCGCACCCTGGAAATCTGGCGGAAAGAGGGACTCATTAAATCATGAAAATCTACGATATCACGCCCATCGGCAAACCCAGGATGACCAGAGCTGATAAGTGGAAGCAGCGTCCGGCGGTAATGCGCTACCGGGCATTCTGCGATGAGGTCCGTCTGAAGAACGTTGCTATGCCGGAGCAGGGCGGACACATAACCTTCGTGGTTCCCATGCCAAAGAGCTGGAGCCAGAAGAAGCGAGTAACGATGAACGGACAGGCACACCAGCAGAAACCAGACGCCGATAACATGATCAAAGCGCTGATGGATGCTCTGTTTACTGATGACGCACATATCTGGGACTTTCGTGTAACAAAAGTCTGGGGTGAATCCGGACAAATTTTAATTTCTGATATCGGAGAAGTGGCCGCATGAAACTGGAAGCATCGTTAAAGCATTTCAGCCCGCAGGGGATGCATATCAGCGACGACGTGAAAAGCACATCGCCGAATCGACTGACCGGAACAGATGTTATGGCGGCCATCGGTACCACCAGCAGTCGTGCGCGCTTCGGCCTTGCCGCTTTCCTCGGAAAGGCTGGTATCAGCAAAACGGACGAACAGCTTGCAATTCAGGCGCTGGCGCAGTTTGCCATCAAAAACGCTCCTAAAAATGTCCGCAAAGCCGCTGGTGACAAGCTCGGCGCCTGCATGTTGACGCTGGCGCAATTTGCCTTTGCGGAATACTCACGTTCGGCGGCCACCAGAGCAACGTGTCAAAGCTGCAGCGGTACCGGCTTTATTTCCCGCCATGAAGATGTAATTAAGCACCCCGGTATTTTCGATGCTGACGGTGTCGAAGTGAAGGCCCCAAAGATTAGAAATGAACTGGTGAAAAGGGTCTGTGGAGTGTGCGGAGGAAAGAAAGTGATCCATGCGCGATGCAGGTGTAGTGGTAAAGGGGAGGTCTTAGATCGCAAAGCGACCAAAGAACTTGGCGCACCGGTTTTCAAAACATGTGAACGCTGCTCTGGTAATGGCTTCTCTGTTGTACCCTCTGCGACGGTACACCGCGCCATTCTGAAGCGTCTCCCGGATCTCCATCAGTCTTCGTGGTCACGCAACTGGAAGCCGTTCTATGAAGGGCTGGTGGATATGCTTCACAAAGGAGAGAGACAGGCAGCGGCTGAATTTGAGAAGGCGACCATTTATTGATGTGATCGAAACAGATGGCGGCAAATTTTTGCACGATAGAGTTGACTTTGCATAAAATTGTCCTGTATTCTTCTAATCATGGATACGTACATCCAAATGAAACTGATTCTGAACCCTGCCAACCGGCGGGGTTTTGCTTTTCTGGGGGAAGCGATGCAGCAGCCATATTTTTTTAATCCGGGCATGACCACTCAACAGCTTGAAGACTGGCTTGGGCAACAGAAAATCTATCTTGCCCACTTCAACCGTCTGATAGCAGAATAAGCCGCTCTTGAGGAGCGGCTGAGTCAGATCTCTGCGGAGATTGGGCGAGTCGCTACTGGTAGCTTTGAAGGAATACTGAGTTTTCCCTGGGATCCCAGTCCTCTTGTGGAAAATCCTCAACAGGATAGTGGCCAGTCGGCAGATTGAGTGACGCCAGGACAGCGGCAGCATCTTCTGACATATAACTGGGCTTTAGTTGACTGGCAATGATAAAGAGACAGTCGTTTAGCGAGAGTCTTCTAATCTCTTCAGGTTTCCACTTGGTCATTTCGAAGATAAGGTGATGAAGAGCCTTATCGTTATCAAGATAATAATAATCCGATGAAAAATGTTTCCTGTACTCATCGAGAATACATTCAAGAGTGAATATTTGTCCTATTCGATACCAAACCTGCCTGGCTCTGTAACTGTGTGAGTCTGCCAGTAATGTTTGGGGGAAGTTGTTATTTTGACAAACCCGGGACTTGATTACCTGTAAAAGGTCTGAGTACTTACTCATATTTTCACCAGTTGATGTTTTAATCATTTGCGAATCAATTTTATCAAAGAGAAAAACAAGCCGCTACACGCTGATAACATCAGGCTGGGCGGTTATGGTGAGCCGATACCTCAGACAAGCAGAGTATTGAAACCAGAAAGACTGAATGTTAAATTTCTGGTGTGGTGAATCCCCCTATGCGGAGGGGCATTGCCAGTCTGATATGTTTTTTTGCGCATTGCGAGTCGTCTGTGGACTGGCGGCGACTTACCGGGAGGCACCCGGCACCACACCTAATAAAAAATGATGATAGCTGTAAGGCCCACTTCGGTGGGCTTTTTCTTTGGGCAAAAAAAAAGCCCGCATGGTTTCATGCAGGCAAGGCAGTTACATTTAGATTTTGTCCCGGTATATGTTTTTTTGTCCGGAAGTCGAAAGATACTGTCTCGAATACATTTTGTAAATAACGGATTCAAATCACAAGGCCATGCATTTGCATGGCTTTTTTATTATCAGGTCCCGCAGGAATCATCATCGACACGCTTCGTTGTTAAATCCAGCCTGACGGGCCTGACCCTTTTCAAACACACAGCTTCCCGATCTTCCATCGGAGGCGGTAACTATGGCTAAACGTATGCAAGACAAAGAGAGCATTGCCGGGATGTCCTGGCTGGTTCTGCTGATCATTGCTTGCTGGGGTGGACTTGTCCGCTACCTGATAGATGTGAAGCAGAGCAAGGCAACATGGAGCTTGATCAATGCTCTTGCCCAAATGGTGGTTTCAGGGTTTACCGGCGTTATTGCTGGCCTGGTGAGCATTGAAAGCGGACTGAGCATTTACATGATACTGGCCACTTCCGGAATTAGCGGGGCAATGGGTTCTGTTGCTTTGACCTATTTATGGGAACGCATTACCGGAGTTAAGGCGCCATGACAGCAGATCAGATTATCGAGGGGATCCTCGGCAAGGAGGGTGGTTATGTCGATCATCCGTCGGATAAAGGCGGGCCGACCCGCTGGGGCATCACGCAGACCACCGCCCGTGCACATGGCTACACCGGTGATATGCGGAACCTGCCCAGGGAAACAGCAAAGCAAATCCTGCTGAGCGATTACTGGACCGGCCCCCGGTTTGACCAGGTGGCAGCTCTATCTACGTTACTGGCAGATGAGCTTTGCGACACTGGCGTGAACATGGGGCCATCTGTAGCCAGTAAGTTTTTCCAGCGCTGGCTGACCGCAATGAATATGCGCGGAAAGCTGTATCCCGATCTGATTCCGGATGGTGCCATTGGTCCCCGAACCATCACCGCGCTTAAGGGATACCTTTCCGCCCGCGGGAAAGAGGGTGAACAGGTTCTGTTGCGTGCGCTGAACTGCAGCCAGGGTGCCAGATACCTCGAACTGGCGGAGGGCCGCGAAGCCAACGAGGATTTTCTCTACGGCTGGGTTAAGGAGCGTGTCCTGTGAAGATGATCATTTTCGCTTTGCTTGTGCTGGTGGCTGTGCTCGTTCTGTTACTTCTGCGCAAATATACCCGGCTGGAGTTCGTAGGGCATGCCAGCTTGCTGCTGAAAACGTGGTCTGTAAAGCTGGGAGCTATCGGCGCGCTGGTTGGTGTATGGGCGCAGTCGTTCCCAGATGCTGCGCTGCACGCCTGGGCGGTGCTGCCGCCGGATATCAAAAACATCCTGCCGCCAAACATCGTTGCGTTGATTAGCCCTGCGCTGGTGGTGCTGGCCGTACTATCGCAATACGTACGCCAGCCAGCATTGAAAGAAAAGGCCGACGAACTGAAGGAGCAGCAATGAGCTTTGAAATTATCGCGGGACTGGTGGTCGTCATCCTGGGTGCTATTGCTGGCGCGTTCGGCATTGGTCATGCTCGCGGGGCCAGTAAGGCGAAAGCCAAAGCTGATCAGCAACGTACCGAAGAGAACGCCGCTGCTACTGTCGCCGCGGCAGAACGCCGTGCTGAAGTCACGAAAGGGGCCAGCGATGTACAGGAAGACGTTAAGCGTATGGGCGATGACGATGTTGATCGGGAGTTGCGCGAAAAGTTTACCCGCCCCGGTAGTCGTTGACACGGCCTGCAGCTGGGTGCGGATCATCTACCTGACTGACCACGATATCGATGTGTTGGATAAGCAGACCAAGCGTGACATCCTGGCGCACAACAAAGCAGTGCAGGCCAATTGCTCGCAGCTCACAGAGAAGGGTTCCAGGTAATTCAGCTACAAACGCAGAACACTTTAGGTATTGAAATTTACATGGCCACATGAACAAAAAATCAGAATACGAGACAACAGAGCGCTGAAAAATGAAAAGTTGGTATCTAAGTCAGGTGCATTAAGGCACTATGGATTTTCAATTCCTTCTATCTAAGAAGCTGCCCATGACAAGAAATTCACTCCCTCAACTTCCGCATGGTTATCGATACGGTGACGAGCACTCTATTCACCCTCATTGTGATGGGGATTATTTAGCTCCGCAGGGATATGTTATCAAGTCCGTTAACCTTGTAGATGGGGTGGTTATTTATGTGCCCATCCAACGCTACATCAAGCATCTAGATCTTTGGGTTAATGCCGAAGAAACTGTCGAATAAATTGTTAGTTACCGGCCTCGTTCGGGAGAGCTGAGAATTGCCATCAAAAGACCAGCAGAGATGCCTGGTGCTCTGGTTGAATGTTTCGGCAAGTTGAAAATGATTGGTTCAATGAGCTCTTTCGATATTTAAATGCTTTCGATAACTTAAATGAAGCTATCATCACGTTATCACTGCCAGCCAACACCAAAACGGCAGTGGTCAGTTAAAAAGCAGAAAAGCCTCTCTCTGTTGGCTCCTGAGAGATTCTTTATACGCTGGTTGGTAGTGACCAAAGGCCGCATATTTTTGCGGCCTTTTTCATCATTTGTAAAATGAAAGCCCTCAGGCGATTAACGATGCTCAGGACCATGGAAGTGATCTCCACCATGTCCGCCTCCATGGGGACCAGGGGGAAGGATACATCCTGAAAGTGACAGCGCACCACAGATCACAAAAACAGCAAGCATAATTCTTTTCATAATAACTCCTGAACTAAAGAGCCTTAATTCCAAAACATAAAAGTGAATATTTTATGGAGAATCAGTAATTCCTTTTTCTCCCTCACGTTAAATAGGAATAATCCATGGCAAAACCGGACTGGGGCGAGCTTCAGCAACGGTTCCTGTCCGATCATGCCGCAACCGGCGTATCACCGAAGGATTGGTGTGAAGCGCAGGGACTGAATTACGCTACTGCCCGCCGATACATCAAGAAACCCACTGCGCAAACTGCGCAAAAATCTGCGCAGAAGAAATTGCGCACTGCGCAAAAGGAAAAGTGCGCAGAAGAGCTGGTGGAAGATGATGGACTCACCGATCAACAGCGTTTATTTGTCGCGGAATACCTGAAGGACAACAACGCCACGCAGGCCGCTATCCGTGCCGGGTACAGCAAGAAGACAGCGAATGAGCAGGGAGCAAGGCTGTTAGCAAAAGTTAGTATTGCGCAGGCCATTGCGCAGCAGCAGAAAGCATCCATTGTGCGCACGCTGGGAAGTGCTGATGAAGTGCTTGAGCAGATGTGGCGCCTGGCCACCTTCGATGCTAACCAGCTTTCTCAGTATCGCCGCGGGAGCTGCCGTTACTGCTGGGGCTTTGGTCATCAGTATCAATGGCGTGATGCCGTGGAGTACGAAGAGAAGCGACTCGAAGCGCTTGAGCGAAAACGTCGCGAGCCCGTAGATGTTGGTGGTTACGGTTACGACCACACCAGCGCACCTAACCCGGAATGCCCCCGCTGCAATGGTGATGGTGTAGGCCAGCCTTTCTTCGCCGATACGCGTAAGCTGGCGCCGGATGCTGCGCTTGCCTATTCCGGTGTGAAGCTTGGGAAGAATGGCGTAGAGATTACCGCTATTAGTCGCGAGCGAATGTACGAGGCGGTGATGAAGCGTCTCGGACTGGCTGATAGTGAGTTCGCTCAGCGACTGCAGCAGATAGAAATTGAGCGCCGGCAGCTGGAGATCGACAAACTTCGCAAAGAACTGGCCACTGACCCGGAGGATGACGAACCAACGCCAGTTGCAATCAATATCAACGTAGTCGATGCGCGAGTGAGGGAAGAGGATGGCGATAGCTCCGACGCTTAACGTTCCCCAGGCTCGTTTTCTGGCTATGCAGCAGAAGTTCAAAGCCTATGTAGCTGGTTTTGGATCCGGTAAGACATGGGTTGGCTGCGGTGGAATATGCAAAGGGTTCTGGGAGTTCCCCAAAATAAACCAGGGCTACTTTGCCCCGACTTATCCTCAGATCCGCGATATTTTCTACCCCACGGTGGAGGAAGTTGCTCACGACTGGGGACTGAAAGTCAAAATCGTTGAAAGCAACAAAGAGGTCCATTTCTACAGTGGGCGCCAGTACCGCGGCACGACAATTTGTCGGTCGATGGAAAAGCCCGACACGATAGTAGGCTTTAAAATCGGCAATGCGCTGGTGGATGAACTCGACGTTCTGAAAGCGGATAAGGCGCGTCAGGCGTGGCGAAAAATAATCGCGCGTATGCGTTATAAGGTTGATGGTCTGCGTAATGGCATTGACGTGACTACCACACCTGAAGGATTTAAGTTCGTCTATAACCAGTTTGTTAAGGCTGTGAGGGAAAAGCCTGGACTAAGGTCGATGTATGGTCTGGTACAGGCTTCGACATTCGACAACGAAAAGAACCTGCCGGATGACTATATTCCTTCGCTTCTGGCGAGTTACCCGCCGGAATTGATCAAGGCATATCTGAACGGCCAGTTTACTAACCTGACCAGCGGCACCATTTATCATCAGTTCGACAGAGTGCTGAATAATTCCAGTGAGGAAGAGCAGCCAGGTGAAGCGCTGTATATCGGGATGGATTTCAACGTCGGGAAGATGGCAGGGATCGTCCATGTATTGCGGCTCGGCTTACCGCACGCGGTAACCGAGATTATCAACGCTTACGATACGCCCGACATGATACGCATCATCAAGGAGCGTTTCTGGCTGTATGCCGACGGAGACTACCGCAAGGTCCGCGAGATTTATATTTATCCGGATGCCTCTGGTGATTCCAGGAAGTCAAACAACGCCAGCAAAACAGATATTGAGCAGCTCCGGCAGGCCGGATTTAACGTCATCGTTGATGATGCTAACCCGCCGGTAAAGGACCGCATCAACTCCATGAACGCCATGTTCTGTAATGGTAATGGTGATCGTCGGTACAAGGTGAATGTGGCCCGTTGCCCGGTCTATGCCGACTGCCTGGAACAACAGGTGTGGGATAAAAACGGCGAGCCGGATAAAAAGAGTGATAACGATCACCCCAACGATGGCGCCGGTTACTTCATTGTGAAGCAATTCCCAATCGTTCGACCTGCATTCTCTATTTCACTGGACACGACATTCTGATGGCCAATAACGATATTACTTATGTTCGCCCTGAGGTCAGGGCGGCGATGCCCGTGTGGAAAAAAATTCGTGACGTGTGCAAAGGGGCTGATGCTGTAAAGGCCGCCGGGAATGAATACCTCCCTTTTCTGGATCCGTCCGATAAGTCTGCACGCAATAAAAAGCGCAATGCTGATTACATTCAGCGCGCCGTTTTCTACGCGATAACGGGCAATACAAAAGTGGGTCTACTGGGGCTGGCATTCAGAAAAGACCCGACCATGACCGCGCCGGATAAACTGAATTATCTTCGTGACAACGCCGATGGTGCTGGTGCCAGCATTTATCAGCAGTCCCAGCAGGTTACAGAAAATATTCTGGAGGCCGCGCGCGAGGGGCTTTATACGGATTATGCAGCTGAGACCGACGAGGCGATCATCCTTCGTTATCAGGCGGAAAGCATCATTAACTGGCGCACCAAACGCATCAATGGACGTGATCAACTGGTGCTGGTGGTTTTACGCGAATGCATGGAAAAGGAAGATGGTTTTGCGTACGAGGATGAAATCCAGTATCGCGAACTGGCTCTGGAGAACGGAAAGTTTGTCTGCCGGGTATGGCGAAAGTCAGCTGACGCAGGCTCTTTTTCCGTCACTTCCGAGTATCATCCTAAGCCAAAAGGTGAGGATTTCTGGGATGAGATCCCCTTTACCTTCGTTGGTGCGCAGAATAATGATCCCACCATCGACGAGTCGCCTTTAGCCGCCCTCGTTGAAATTAACCTTGGCCATTATCGTAATTCGGCAGATTACGAAGACAGCGTATTTTTCTGCGGTCAGGTTCAGCCGGTGATTTCCGGTCTTGATACCGCCTGGCGTGACTGGCTGCAGGATAAGGGAATTCGTGTCGGTTCTCGTTCTCCATTCCTGCTGCCGAAGGAGGGGAGTTTTACCTATGCTCAGGCGCAACCAAACACCCTGGCTAAAGAGGCGATGGACAGTAAGCGTGATTATTCTGTTCAGCTTGGCGCCCGGCTTATCGAGCAGAACGGTGCGGTTAAAACCGCCACGCAATCCAGCGGCGAGCAAACCGCATCCACATCGGTGCTCGGCATTTGCGTTTCCAATGTCTCGGAGGCCTATACGCTGGCGCTCGGCTGGTGCGCCAGATATCTCGGCATAAAAGGCGAGGAATATCGTTACAGCATCAATCAGGAGTTTATCGCCAAAGTCGCAGAATCCGGCATGGTAACGGCAATCGTCAATGCCTGGCAGTACGGTGCGATTCGCGACACTGATATGGTCAGAGCTCTGCAGAGGCTTGACCTGATAGATCCTGCTGACGACCCTGAAACTGTCATTGACGCTATTCGTAACGGCGCGCCTAACCTGATTGGTGGCAATAATGGCAACGGCGAATGACAAACTGCAGGATGAATCCATAGCCCACGCTATATGGGTTAGTCGCTACAGCACCGGCGTTGCCAACAGGATGATAAAAGTTCTGAATGACAGCGACGCCGAACTTACCGCCAGGCTGCTGGTGGCTATCGATACGCTGGATCCCGAGAGCTTTACCGTTTCGCGTCTGGAAGCGTTACTGGTCAGTGTCAGGGCGATAAACAAGGATGCGATTCAGTCGATGTATGCAGCTCTTACTGCCGAGTTGCAGGAACTGGCGAAGCACGAAGCCACTTTTCAGATGAGCCTCTTCCAGTTTGCTATTCCCGACGATGTTCTTGCTCTTCATCCGCTGGTGGGCATCTCCCCGGATGCGGTTTATGCCGCGGCGATGGGGCGTCCATTCCAGGGACGTTTGCTGAGTGAATGGGCCAGCAACCTCGAAGCTGATCGGATGGCGCGGATATCCAATACGGTGCGGCAGGGATTCCTGCTGGGCGATACGCAGGAGCAAATCGCAAAAAAGGTCCGTGGCCATGCTAATCGTGGTTACCAGGATGGTGCGCTGCAGATGAGCCGGGCCAATGCAGCCAGCATTGCAAAAACGGCAGTAGGGCATCTTGCATCGACAGCCAGACAAAGCTTTGCGTCGGCGAACGACGACATTCTGAAGGGTAAGCAGTGGTTATCTACTTTGGATAACCGGACATCAAAGGATTGTCGAATCCGCGACCGACTCAAGTACACGCTGGATAACAAACCGATAGGGCACAAGGTGCCTTATTTGCAGGGACCAGGGAAAATCCACTTTTGCTGTCGGAGCACCGAAACTTACATCCTGAAATCGTCCGAGGAATTGGGTATTAAAGTCGGCGAAATCAAGGATAGCTCGCGCGCCAGCATGGATGGACAGGTTCCGGCTGACACGAATTACCAGGACTGGTTCTCCCGGCAGTCGTTCACGCGACAAGCTGAGATTGTCGGAGAAACGCGCGCCAGGCTGATTCGTGATGGCGGCATGTCTCCCGATGAGTTCTACAACGACAGGGGCGAGTGGTTGACGCTGGACCAGTTACGCTCAAAGGATGAGCAGGCATTCAGAAACGCCAGGCTTTAACCAACAAATCTTATTCAATCAGGCTGCCTTCGGGCGGCCTTTTTTATTGGGCCAGGCCCACAGTAACTATCCCAAGGGGACAACATGCTTATTCGTAACATGCTCATTAAATATTATTCGGCAGCTGGTGGTGAAGGTGGTGATGGCGGTGGCTCCGGTAGTGGTGCGCCCGAGATTACGCCGGAAATCCAAAAGCTGATCGATGAGCAGGTCAGTGCTCAGGTTTCAGGCCTGAAAAATAAAAATAGTGAGTTACTCGGTAAGCTCAAAGAGTCCACTGAGTCGCTTAAGCGTTTTGAAGGTATCGATCCTGACGCGGTGAAAACCATTCTCCAGCGTTTCTCTGATGATGAAGAGGCGCAACTGATCGCCGCCGGGAAAATTGACGAGGTACTGGATAAACGCACTGAGCGGCTACGTGCTGATGTTGATAAGCAAATCAAAGCCGCCAACGAACGCGCTGAAAAGGCGGAAGCGTTCTCGAGCAAATTCCGTGATCGCGTCCTGGGGGATGCTATTCGCAGCGCAGCGCTTAAGGCTGGCGCGCTGCCAGAAGCATCCGACGATCTGATTCTTCGTGCTAAAGGCACATTCCAGCTCAACGACGAAGGCGAGGCCGTAGCAGTTGATGCAAATGGCGATGTTCTGTTCGGTAAAGACGGCAAAACTCCGCTCACCCCGGTTGAGTGGGCTGAATCTCTGAAAGAGACGGCCCCGCACCTGTTCCCGCGCGCCGAAGGCTCCGGGGCTGGTGGTCATAAACCCGGTGGCGGTGGCGGTAGTCTGAAACGTTCAGAAATGAGCTCAAGCGACAAAGCGGACTACATCCGCAAACATGGCCAGCAGGCCTATCTCAAATTGCCTAAGTAAGGACTAATCAATGTCTACGACCGTAAACAACGACCTGATTATCTATGATGACCTCGCGCAGACTGCGTTTCTTGAGCGTCGCCAGGATAATCTGGAAGTCTTCAATGCCGCTTCAAACGGCGCAATCATTCTCGACAACGAACTGATCGAGGGTGATTTTCGCAAGCGCACCTTCTATAAAGTTGGTGGCTCTATCGAATCGCGCGACGTTAATTCAACCGACCCGGTAACGGGTAAAAAAATCGGTGCCGGCGAATCTGTCAGCGTCAAGGCGCCGTGGAAATACGGCCCGTATGAAACCACTGAGGAGGCGTTTAAACGTCGGGGTCGCGACGTTAGCGAATTCTCCGAGGTGATCGGCGTCGACGTCGCTGATGCAACGCTTGAAGGTTATATCAAGTATGCCCTTCAGGGACTGGTTGCAGCCATTGGCGCAAATGCTGACATGACGGTATCAGCGGACATTGCCACTGATGGTAAGAAAACGCTGACCCGGGGACTGCGTAAATACGGCGATAAATTTAACCGTGTTGCGCTGTTCGTTATGCATTCCACGACCTATTTCGACATTGTTGATCAGGCTATCGACAACAAAATTTACGAAGAAGCCGGCGTGGTGGTTTATGGCGGACAGCCAGGCACGCTGGGTAAACCGGTGCTGGTGACTGACACCATGCCGGTTGACGCGATTCTTGGTCTGGTGGCTGGTGCGGTATCCGTAACGGAATCACAGGCTCCGGGCTTCCGTTCCTACGATATCAACAACCAGGAAAACCTTGCTATTGGCTATCGCGCAGAGGGCACGGTTAACGTTGAACTGCTGGGTTACAGCTGGGATGAGACGAAGGGCGCTAACCCAGACCTGACCAAAATCGGCACCGGCGCGAACTGGAAGAAACATTTCACCAGTAACAAATCCACTGCAGGCGTACTGATTAAGCTGGAAGCCCCTGCGGGGGAGTAACCCTGTCAGTGGATAAAACTTCCGCAACTGCTGACAGTACCGACGCGGTGACCGTTTCGCTCAAGTACACCAGAAATGGTGCAGGAGTCTCCGGGGCATCTGTGGCGTGGACGTCTACAGGCGGCACGGTAAGTGCTTCGACGTCACAGACAGGGTCTGCTGGTGGCTCGACGGTGAAACTCACCTCTGCTACGGCCGGCTCCTTCACGGTGACGGCTACCGTTGACGGTGTGGTGAAAACAACTGAAGCGATTGCGTTCACTGCTCCTGCGGGTGGTTAACCGACGGGGCGAAAGCCCCGTTTCTTTTGGTGAGGATCCGATGACCGTTTATATAACAATCCAGGACGTTGACGAGTTGCTGGGGGATACCTGGGCTGCCGCCGACAAAAAGGGTAAAGCCGTGCTCCAGGCAAACACCTGGATGACGGCGCTTAACCTTCAGGATATCGACCCGGAGCATATTCCTGAAGAAGTTAAGCAAGCCGGAGCGTTTATCGCTTCCGTAGCCGCTGCAGGCAATCTGTATCAGCAAAAAACAGATTCCGGCGTGGTGACGAGCAAAAGCGTTGAGGCCGACGATGTGAAGGTTTCCCGCACTTTTGCCGAGCTTTCAACCACCAGCACTGAATTACTCGATCCTGATTTGCAGCTGGCGCTGGATATGCTCAAACCGTGGATGATTAACCCTTTCCAGACGTTCTTTGTGAGGGCGTGATATGTCCGATTTGAAGGTGCTCCCATTTCAAAAGCCCAGCCATCACAACCTCGATAACGACCAGGTTATTCGCCTGCTGAAACAGGCTCTGGAGAGAGCCGAAAACGGCGGCTGCCACAGTGTCGCAGTGATACTGCTTGATGATGAGGGTAACGCGATTGATTGCTGGCATAACGGTGGACGTCCCTATGTGATGGTTGGCGCTATGGAGTCGCTTAAAACCGACTTTATCCATGCTCATATTGAGCGGCGGTAAGGGGGTAACATGCAAAATCCATATGTGCATTATGCCGGCGACGGGCTCGGTCCCCGCGATGTGTTTGTGAATGGAAACCCGATCAGACATGTCGTTTACGCAAATCAGGCAAAGGGTGTTGTAGAGTTTGCTCCGCTCCCGCTGCGGGTTAAGCGCAATGGCGAAATTTATACCCGCAAACTCCACGGTACAGTGATCGTTAAACCTCAGCAGCGTATTGGTGGGTGCAATGGGCATTCGTGACGAGCTGCAAACCGAAGTCGCCGCGGCATTCGATACCGACCTGCAGGATGCCGTTAAGGATTTCACTGGGTCATATACCGTTCGGGGTGCCTGGGACCCGGTGACGGAAACCGGCACTGAAACGCAGGTGACTTACTCGGGGCGTGGAGTGCTGGCGCGCTATAAGCTGCGCCGTATCGATGGCGTTAACATTCTGCATGGTGATGTGAAGCTAACCGCCCTGGTTAACGAGGTGACTGATAAGCCGGCCGTCGGGCATATCATCACCGCACCGGATCCGGTTACGGGTGAGCTTCAGCGTTACGACATCATAACCGCTTCTGCCGACTCTGCTGGCGCTGCGTACTCCATTCAACTGCGGAGGGCGTGATATGGCTAAGGGCTGGAACGTTGACCCGGCGGCATTCGCCGGGCTGGTGGCAGAAGATGTCAAACTACGCCAGCGGGCAATCGCCATTCAGTTGCTGAATGAAATCGTTCAGCGGTCGCCGGTAGGAAACCCGGAGCTGTGGGCCATTAACGCGACCGCGGTTCAGTACAACAAAGCTGTTAGGGAATGGAACGAATCTCTTTATGCCGATCCTGCCAACCTGACAAAGACAGGCCGTCTCAGAAAGAAAGTCCGTGTTAATGACAGCATGGATATCAGGCGGCCGGCTGAGTATCGAGCAGGAACCTTCAGGGCATCGCATTTCGTCAGCATCGGCGAACCTGATCATTCCGTCCCGACCGAACCGGATCCGCGCGGGACAATGACGTTTCTTAATGGCAAAAATATCATTGACCAGGCGCCAGCCTACTCGGTGATTTACATCCAGTCGAACCTGCCTTACTCCGTGCCTCTGGAGAATGGCCACTCAACACAGGCGCCGACAGGCGTCTATGCCGTCTCGTTTAATGGTGTGATTCAGGCCTACAAATGACCCTTACAGAAATCAGAAACGCTGTCATTTCCCGAATGGCGGCACAGACCGCTATTGCCTCTGATGCGGTGGATTATCCCAATGGTCCTGTATTTGACCCCAGTAACCGCGATATCTGGGCCCGACTAACCAACATTGCTGGGCAGGCTGGCGCAACAGAGATCGGGGACGGACCGGTAGTCCACAGGACGGGCTTACTCATCATTCAGCTGTTTGTTCCGGTCGGTTCCGGGACGTTGCTTATCTCCCGAACGGCCGACCAGCTAACGGAGCTATTCGAGTTTAAGGACGACGGAAAGCTGAGTTATTTCGCTGTTTCTGCTCTGCCGGCGGGTGAGACCGATGGCTGGTTACAGCTCAATCTTCAAATTCCTTATCGCGCTCTGTAGCGCACAAAAAACAGGAGGCTCCTGTGAGCTCAGGTGCAAAAGTAGTAGCCGCGTTTATTCGCGAGACAACGCCAGGAATCACGCCTACAGCAGGGGCGTGGAACCTGCTGCGTCGTTCTTCATTTGGTCTGAAACCAACGCAGAACACCAACGACAATGACGAAATCGCTGGTGACCGCATGGCGCAAGGTGTTTCACGCGGCACAGTGGATGTCGGCGGCGATGTCGGCACGCGGTTTCGCTGGAACCAGCATGATGATTTTCTTGCCAGCTGCTTCGGTTCCGAATGGGTAAATAACGTGCTGACGATGGGTAACGGTCGCATTACGTTCTCCGTGGCGACTTTTGCCAGTGATGTGGGGATCGCCCAGATTGCCCGCGGTTGCCAGGTTGGCACCTTCCAGATGGAAATCCCGGCCGATGGTGATATCACTGCAACCATTACGTTTGCAGGGCTGGACTGGGAGACGAAGGGGGACGATACCAGCTATTTCACCGCGCCGGTGGATTTAGCGGGGGCGCTGCGTTACTCCTTCAAAGAGGTCACGAACATCCGGCTAAATGGTGTTGATGGCGGGACAGGTTTCTGCGTCGACACCTTCAACATCCAGTTCAACAACAATATGCAGACTCAGCGCTGCATCGGTACTGGTTCGGCATTTGCCGGCGCAAACATTCCGACAACCTTTACCCCGTCAGGTCAAATCACGCTGTCATGGTCAAAGGCTGCCTGGGAGGTTTACAAAAAAACGTTCACCGGCGAAACGGTGCCGTTTAGCTTCACGCTGGAGAATGCTGAAGGCGCCTATACCTTCGATTTCCCGGAAGTGCAGATCTCCGGCGACTGGCCGGATGCGGGGAGCACTGACATTGTTCAGGTTCAGCTGGATATCACCGCGGCCAATACTCCGCCGACGATTACGCGCGTGCCTAAAGTGCCGGCGACGGCAATCAGTGTTGCGCCAGCCACTTCAACTGGGGCCGTGGGATCCACGGTGACGTTAACCGCCACGCATACGCCAGCTGATTCAACTGATACCGTCCAGTGGACGTCATCGGATCCGACTATCGCCAGCGTGGTTTCTACCGGGCAGAAAACAGCGAAAGTCACACGTAACGCAGCCGGTACTGCAACCATCACCGGTAAGGCCCGCACCTTTACCGCAACGTCTGAAATCACCGTTACCGCGCCTTAATTTACCTGGCCCGTTCTGCAGTCATCGCGGAACGGGCTTTTTTGGGAGTCTTTATGCTGATTATTTCTTCTCAAATTGATTTGAACGGAGAACGCTGGTTTTACCCTTACAAAAAGCCAGCAGGAAGTAAAAAGAAATTCACGCCGGAAGACGAGGCGCTATTTAAACTCCGTCTGCTGGTGGCCAGTAGCGAGAATCCACAATACCGCTCACGCAATGCGCTGGTGCGGCGCCATATCGACAAAATGGACGCGAGCTACCAGGTCGGTACGGATGCTTTCGATCTCGCCAGTGTGGGCGAGATCGACTCTGTTGATGACCTGCTGATCGATAACGCCGCTCGGTTCCTGCTGAAAGGTTGGGAGGGGGTGGGCCAATTGGTGGATGGCTCAGAGGTTGCTCTCGACTATACCCCAGAGCTCGGGATCGCCATGCTGAAACAGTACCCGGATTTGTACTGGCGGATACTGGCCGAGGCCGCAAGCATTGCTCAGGGTAAGGAGCAGCAGACTCAGGAAACCGTAAAAAAGCCATAGAGGCCCAAAAGTGGCTAAAGGAATTCGCTGGCGAACAGGGCGAGAAAGCAAAGTGGCGCAGGGAGAAACTAAATCTCCCGCCCATTCCAGAGCCTGAAATCGATGCAGTTACTGGGGAGATCCTCAACGCTTACGCCATGATATCGCGCGGCAGGAAGTATGCCGGCATGGCCGGAGTGCCGCTCCCTCTATCCCTGAACGATATTGAGCTTTACCTGGCATCGCGCACCATCCTGATCGACCGCATTGAGTTTGACGCAGCCATACTGGCTCTCGATGATGCCTGGAGGGCTGAGTGGGCAGAGGCACAGAAACGTGCAGCGGATAAGAAAGGAAGCAACTGACCTACCATTAATGGTGGTCCATGCTCCTGAAAGTCGATGATAGGATGTTTCCGATTGCAATCAAAGGAAACATATAATGAAAAAAGTCATCGCTTTGGCGCTTGGAGCGCTGTTACTTTCTGGTTGTACAGTACGTGTTGCAGATTTGACTGTGGCGAGTACTAAAAATTACAACCTCAATGGGGGTAAGTTCTATAAAGGGAAACGTGTAACAGCAGAAGATAGCTATCCGGTTATCATCTTCCCTCTTGGCATCCCGAACGTTAAAACAGCCGCTGATCGAGCGATTGAAAAAGATCGCTGTGCAGTTGGTCTGTCTGACGTAGTTGTCACTCAACTTAACCATTCCTTCCTGTTCGGTAAGATTGGTCTGCGTGTTGAGGGTAATCTTGTGATTGACCGCAGCCTGCCGGGTTGTGAGAACGCAAGCTGAATGATAAAGCCACCATCTGGTGGCTTTTTAATTTATGGGGTAGACAAGTGAAGATTATTGGATACTTAGCGATTGTAATAGGTGTGATCTTTGCTGTATCGGCGCTATTTATGGATGTGACAGTAGCGACAAGCGGTGGCTATAGGGTTAACAATCTTGGATTAATATCATCGCGCCAAAATTATATGATATTTGGAGGTTTCGTAGCCATCGCAGGTATCATTATTGCTCTGGTGGGAGATAAGCTAAAAGCGTCCGGAACTTCAGTCAAATGCCCTTACTGCGCAGAATTAATAAATTCCGAAGCGGTGAAGTGCAAGCATTGCGGGAGTGATGTAACTCCTTCGAAGATAATAGCTAACACTGACAATACTGGAGCTAGTGATAGGCTGGCTGATGTCAATGTAAAGTTAATCGCTGGAATTGCAATTACTGTCTTTGCGGTGATTATCGTAGCAATAATGTTTTACCGCCAATGAAGTAAAGACCCGACAGTTTCAAAAAGTTCCAACCTCGCTTTGGCGGGGTTTTTTATTGCCCGGAGAAAAGCACGTGACAGAACAAACCTCCCGCCTGGCCATTATTATTGACAGCTCTGGGGCAGAAAAGCAGGCTGACAATCTCGCAACTGCACTTGTAAAAATGACGCAGGCAGGTGAACGTGCTGCCACCAGTGCAGGGAAAGTGACAAAGGCCACTGATGAAGAAAAACAGTCCCTTTCTGAACTTTTAGATCGTATCGACCCGGTAAACGCCGCCCTGAACAAACTGGATAAACAACAGCAGGATCTTGCGAAATTCAAATCCAAGGGGATGGTAGATACCGATACATTCGATCTTTATTCAAAGAAAATCGAGGAAACACGAAACAGGCTAACAGGATTTCGCGACGACCTTGGTAAAACCGGCCAATCCGCCGCCCAGACCGCCTATGCCATGCGCATGATCCCGGCTCAGATGACAGATATTGTTGTCGGCTTATCCACCGGTCAGTCTCCGTTTATGGTGCTGATGCAGCAGGGCGGGCAGTTAAAAGATATGTTTGGTGGTATTGGTCCGGCAATTAAGGGTGTGGGCACCTATGTTATGGGGTTGGTTAACCCTTTAACTCTTGCAGCTGCGGCGGTCGGATTTCTTGGTCTGGCCTATTACAAAGGCACTCAGGAGCAGGACGAATTTTATAAGTCTCTCGTTCTCACTGGTAATCTGGTAGGCAAAACTTCCGGTCAACTGGCAGATATGGCGGCCCGTGTATCGGTCGCAGCTAACTCCACAACCGGTGCAGCAGCTTCAACGCTGAATCAGTTGGTGTTATCCGGTAAAGTAGCTGGCGACTCATTGGAGCGCGTGACAACCGCCATTGTTAAGACCAGCGAGGCGACGGGCATTGCTACCGATAAGCTGGTTGGTGATTTCAACGACATTACTGCTGACCCGGTTGCGGCCATTACCAAACTTAACGACCAGTACCACTTTCTGACACTGGCAACCTACAACCAGATTAAAGCGCTACAGGATGAAGGTAATCAGCAGGATGCTGCACGGGTGGCTACTGATGCTTACGCCAATGCCATGCAGCAGCGTGCGAATGATATTCATCAGAATCTTGGTCTTCTTGAAAGTGCATGGGACTCGCTGGGTAAAACGGCCAAAGGCGCCTGGGATGCGATGCTCAATATTGGGCGTGAACAAACACTAACGGATAAACTTGCCACCTTAAACGAAAATATTGCTGAAGCCCAAAAAGGGCAAAAAGATGGTGGGTTCTGGAACAGTTTTAGCGCGAGGTTTACCAACCTCCCGGAGATGATAAAACAGAGAGATTTGCTCGAATCAGTTGCCAATCTTCAGGGGGATGTAACCAAAGGACAGGCGAAGGCTAAGGAAGCCGAACAGCAAAGAATTAAAACGCAGCAGGAAGCAGATCGCGTTAACCAGCAATATCTGAGCAATGCGGATAAGCGCAATAAAGCTATTAAGCAGCAAAGCGAATTCCTGAAGGCTGGTGCAATTACTGCAGAGCAATATGCAAAAAATGTTTCTCGCATTAACGAGATGTACAAAGATCCGAAACCACCCAAGACGCCAAAGGGTAAAGCATATACCGAGGACGCAGCAACCAGGTTGCTTGATCAGATAAACCAGCAGACCGCTGCCATGCAGTCCCAGCTTGACGCCAGTGACAAGCTTAACAGCGCAACTCAGGCGCGGGTTAAGTTCGAACAGCAAATTACTGACCTCAAGTCTAAAACGCAGCTCACCGCTGACCAGAAATCGATCCTTTCCCGTTCAGATGAAATCCTCCAGGCGTATAAGCAGCAGGAGGCACTGCAAAACTCCGTAAAAACCCTGGACGATTACCGGAAGATGCAGGAACAGGTAAAGACGAAGGATGAGCGGACCAACGATCTGCTTAAAACCCGCCTTGAACTACTGGAGAAGGCCAAAGCAACCGGGCAACTCAAACCCGGTGAATATGAAAAAACGCGGGCAGATATTTATCAAAATACCGATATGCAACTGCCCTCGACGGTTCGTAATGTTGTAGGAAACCTGACACCCACAGGAGGGCGACTCTCTGGAACTTTTGAGGGGATGCAGGGGCAAATCAACGAATATGACCAGGCTCAGCAAGAGCTCCAGCGCTGGCTGGCAGCTCAGGAGGAAGCTTATGCGAAGGCCGGCGAAATAACTGCCGAGGGTGAGGCCAGAATGACCTCGATTCGTCAGCGTGCAGCGGATGCAAATCAGGTCATAGAGGCTCAGAAAAACACCATCATATCTGCGGCCACGCAGTCCTTGTTTGACAGTACCGCCGACATCATGCGAACGGGGTTTGGTGAGCAATCGGCAATCTACAAGGTCGCTTTTGCTGCGAGCAAGGCATTCGCTATCGCGGACTCAATGGTGAAAATCCAGCAGGCTATAGCAAGCGGTGCAGTTAGCGCGCCTTATCCGGCCAACATCATCGCTATGGCCTCAATCGCTGCGCAGACCGCCAGTATCGTCTCAAATATCCAGGCTGTTTCAGGAGTTGGATTCGCCTCCGGCGGTTACACCGGCCCCGGTGGTAAGTATCAGCCAGCGGGTATTGTTCACAAAGGAGAGTACGTCTTCGACCAGGCATCAACGAACCGGATCGGCGTGTCTCAGCTTGAGGCACTTCGAAATGGCAAACCGCTTGATGCAACTCTGGGGCGTACAGGGTTTGGTACTGGTGTTCAGAACGTTAACAGCGATAACCGTAGGCAAACAACTGTACACGCGCCGATTAATCAGGAGTTTCATCTCCAGGGTATTACTCCGGAGCAGTTGAGCGCTACACTCAATCAGAATAATCGACTGCTTTCCAGGCAGTTAAAAGGTGAACTCACAAAGGAGGTTACCATGCCACAAGGGGCTTTTGGCAACGCTCTAAAAGGAAACTATACACGACACGGTCCTAGGTAAGCTAAACTGCATTAGCTGAGACTTGATTAGGTAGGTAAGTCTAGCAATCTGAGTAGGTGCAAGAAAACACAAGGATCTTATTAATGGAAGCGTTGTTAACATTTACATTTAAAGACTTTATAGCTTTTATGATTCCTCTTTTTATTGGCGGGCTTATCTTCAATAGGAGACGTAAACGTAAGGGGGTCCGAGTGAAGTTTTCATTTCTTTGGCTTGTTTTGATAGTTGGTGGAACTCTTGAAATATGTGATGAGATTTACACAACTTACTCCTATAGGCATAATCACTTATATAATAATGATACGCTTACAACCGTGTTTAACTATGATTTTGCAAAAATTGTTTTTTGTGGGGTTTTGATCTTTGTTTCTATTGCGCTTCTTCTTCAGGAGTTGCTTTTAAACAAGCAGTCACATTGACGTATATTTCCTGTCGGCACGTCGCCCTTTTTTATTTTGATATGGGGCTGTGCCGAAACAATGTAAGCTCACATTAAAGTCAATAAAATTAATATATTGATAATGCTGTTTTTTCTGATTTCTTTTAGCTCTTAAGATGAGCTGATAAATATATCGCCTTGTGTGTTTGTGTCGATTCAATAAGATTTTTATCTTCGTTAATCTGAACCAAAAAATCAGAGATTTCTTCGATTCCTGACCTGCCCCCAGGATTAGATACAACCG
>CWGQ01000052.1_pt5 | contig 25497 bp, 20 predicted proteins | sample 672311 | NCBI WGS metagenome assembly CWGQ01 (sample SAMEA3735795, study PRJEB9488) | human gut metagenome | biome: ENVO:mammalia-associated habitat; material: ENVO:feces | place: Malawi | collected 2009-02-27
AGCTGGAGCGCGTGGGCGGCAGCCAGCCGCTGCAGGTTAACGTCCGGCTGGTGTGCGCCACCAACGCTGACCTGCCGCAGATGGTCGAGGAAGGTCATTTTCGCGCCGACCTGCTCGACCGCCTGGCCTTCGACGTGGTACAGCTCCCCCCGCTGCGCGACCGGCAGAGCGACATCATGCTGCTCGCCAACCAGTTTGCCATCCAGATGTGCCGCGAACTCGGTCTGCCGCTGTTTCCCGGCTTTAGCGAACGAGCGACCGCGACGCTGCTCGGCTACCGCTGGCCGGGGAATATTCGCGAACTGAAGAACGTCGTTGAGCGCTCAGTGTATCGCCACGGCGACAGCGAACATGAGCTGGACGCGATTATTATTAACCCTTTTCGTCAGTCCCCCGGCTCTCCGCCGGAAGCCGCGCCCGGCGATGAGCTGCCCGCGCTACCGCTGGATCTGCGCGATTTCCAGTTCCAGCAGGAAAAACGCCTGCTGCAGCGGAGTCTGGAGCAGGCGAAGTATCATCAGAAGCAGGCGGCGGAGCTGCTGGGATTAACCTATCACCAGCTCCGCGCGCTGCTGAAAAAGCATCAGCTGTGAGAGGCGCGCGGCAGCAGCAGCGTGCTCACCGCCATCGCCCCCAGACATAAGACGGCGTTAAACCACAGGGCATACTGGGCGGCATGGGCCATGCCCAGCGGTAAAAACAGCGCGAAAAGTGACGCTGTCACGGCGATACCCATCGCCCCGCCCAGCGAGCTGCCCATCTTATAGATCCCCGAGGCGACACCGATTTTGTTCTCCGGGGCATTGGCCACCGCGGTATCCGTCGATGGCGTGGCGTAGCAGCCCAGCCCGAGGCCAAACAGCACGTTGCTGGCGAACACCACCCCGATATACAGCGCCTTTTCGAGAAAGGTGCAGGATATCAGCGCGATGGCAATAGCGGTCAACACCGGACCGGCTATCATCGGCAGCCGGGCGCCATAGCGCTGCAGCAGCTTCTCGCCGACCCGGATCATCGCCAGGACGGTCACCAGATAGCCGAGGGTCATCATCCCGCTCTCCAGCGGCGTCAGGTGGTGCCCTTGCTGCAGCCAGATGCTGGCGATCATCATGGTGCCAATCGCTCCATTGAGCAGAAAGTTCGACAGCACTGCCGCACCGTAGGCCCGGTTACGAAACAGCGCAAAATCAATCAGCGCCGCCTCGCCTTTGCGCATGCCGTTGCGGATAAATATCGTCCCCGCCGCCAGTGCCCCGGCCAGCATGGTCAACGACAGCGGGCTGCTCCAGCCCCAGCCGTGGCCCTTGCTGATAAACAGATTCACCAGCACCAGCGCAACAATCAGGCTCAGCAGACCGCCGACGTCCAGCTTATGCTGGCTGGCGCTGGCGCTGCGGCTCTCCGGCGTGCCGCGCAGCAAAAACAGCGCCAGCAGGGCAACGGCGATCGAGAAGACGAAGATCCAGCGCCAGCCCAGTCCGGTGGCGATAGCCCCGCCAACGAAGGAACAGAGACCGCTGCCGCCCCACGAGCCGATGACCCAGAAGCTGACCGCCCGCTGCCGCGCACGCCCCTCATACCAGGTCTTAATCAGCGCCAGCGTCGCCGGCATAATGCAGGCTGCCGACAGCCCCTGCAGCACCCGGCCGGCGAGGAACAGCCCCGGTCCCTGAGCGACCACCAGCATGGCGCTGCCGACGATACTCAGCCCCAGCCCGAGGGTGGTCATCCGCATCCGGCCAAACTTGTCCGCCAGGCCGCCGCTGGCGACCACGAAGCAGCCGCTGAACAGCGCGCTGAGACTGACGGCCAGAGTTAAGGTTTCAAGAGAGATATCAAGGCTGCTTTTCATCGCCGGCACCACGTTAATCACCGACTGGGCGAACAGCCAGAAGGTTAAAACGCTTAACACAATCCCCACCAGCAGGCGATCGTTGCCGACAAACGGGGTGTCGCTTATTGTGACAGTGCTCATCGCATGGCCCTCCCGTTTCTTGTGATTAGCGCAGATAGCGTTCCGTCAGGCCGCACCACAGCGCCGCGCCGGTCAGCAACAGCGCGTCGTTGAAGTCATACCCCGGGTTATGCACCATGCAGCGATCCGGCTCGTCGCCGGCGCCGATAGTGAAATAGCTGCCATACGGGTGCTGCTCCAGCATGAAGGCAAAATCTTCACTGCCCATAAACGGCTTCACCTCGCCTACCTGCTCTGCGCCAAACAGCGCTGTCGCCACCTCCCGCACCATGGCGTTCGTCGCCGGATCGTTACGCAACACCGGACTGCCGTTGACGTGGGTCAGCGTGGCGGTGGCATTGAAGCTCTCCGCCTGGGCCACGGCGATATCATGGATCCGCTGCAGCACAGTCTCGCGCACCTGCTCATTGAGGGTGCGCACCGTGAGCTTCATCAGCACGTGATCGTTAATGATATTGGGCGCATGACCGGCCTGGATGCTGCCGACGGTCACCACCGCCGGTTCAAACGGGGTGATATTGCGCGAGACAATGGACTGTAGCGCGAGGGTAATATGGCAGGCCACCAGCGTGGCATCCACCGTATGCTCCGGCACCGCGCCGTGGCCGCCAACGCCCTTCACTTCAATATGCAGCGTATCGGAGGAGGCCATCATCGCCCCGTCGCGCAGGCCGATCTTGCCCAACGGCTGACCCGGCATATTGTGCAGGCCGAAGATGGCGTCGCAGGGGAACTGGTCAAACAGACCGTCCTCGACCATTACCCGCCCGCCGTACAGCAACTCTTCCGCGGGCTGGAAAATCAGCTGCAGCGTGCCGGTAAACTGGCGGGTGCGCGCCAGATATTCAGCGGCGTAGAGCAGCGTGGTGGTGTGCCCGTCATGGCCGCAGCCGTGAAAGCGCCCTTCAACCTGGCTTGCCCACGGCTTACCGCTCCGCTCCTGCATCGGCAGGGCATCCATATCCGCTCGCAGGCCAAGGCGTTTTTTCCCCTCGCCGACGCGCAGCGTGCCCACCACTCCGGTGCCCGCCAGGCCGCGGTGAACCTCGTATCCCCACTCGCCAAGCAGTCGGGCGACCTCGCTGCTGGTCTGGTGCTCTTCAAAGCCGATCTCCGGCTGCTGGTGAAACCGACGACGCAGAGCAATAAATTGCGCCTCGTTAACCTGCAATGCTTCTAGCAACGGATGTGTCATTTTTGTTATTCCTGTGTTGTGTTTGCACGACACCTTCGAGTTTATGCGGGTGGCTCAGCTTGCAGGCGCGCTTTTTTGTTTTATATTGACGAAAAATCAATGAGTGTTTTTCATACATATCGGTTATGACAAAAAACAACCGGTTGTTTTTTGTCTACAGAGGAGAGTCATGTGGAGCAGCATGCAGGCGACTTTAGCGTCACCGTACGCGATGTGCGTCAGCTGACCCAGCCGGAAAGCGATCTGCTGACGCTGCTGTGGGTGCTGGAGGGAAGCGTAAATCTGGCGGTGGCGGAAGGTGCGTCGCAGCCGCTCGTCGCCGACGGGCTGGCGATCGTTAACCGCAACCGTCGCTGGAGCCTGCGCAGCGCCGGGGCCAACGCCGTGATGATCCTCACCCTCTCCGCCAGCTGGCTGGCCCGCCTCGATAATGCCTTTTTTGCCGTCGATTACCAGATAACGCCGCGCACCCGGGATGCCGATGACGGCCTGCGTCGCCTGATGCGCCAGCTGCTGGTGAGCGGCCTGGTCAATCATCCTGGCCATTACCGACTGGAGGCCAACCGCTGGCTGAGTGAGATAGCGCTGCTGCTGGCCACGCGCTTTAGCCAGCCCATCGCCTCCACGCCCCGGCGCGATACCGAAAAATGGAGCCGGAGAATAGCCAGCGTGGTGGCGCGGATCGACGCTAACTATCAGCGTCGCCTCTCGTTGCAGGAGGTGGCGGCCGCGGAATTTGTCTCCGAGGCCTGGCTGTCACGCTTATTTCGCAAAGAGGTCGGGGTAAGTTTTGTCCAGTACCTCACCGCGCTGCGCCTGCGCCACGCCGCCGACCAGCTATTAACCACCCGCAAAACCGTCCAGCAAATCGCCCGCGAACAGGGATTCGCCAGTACGCGAATGATGAGCGATTTGTTTAAGCGCCAGCACGGCGTGACGCCGCGCCAGTATCGTGAACAGCATCCTCTGGAGCTTGCCCGACCGCGCCCGCCGCAGGCCGATCGCTGGCAGCCGGTGGCGGCCGACCGGCTGTATGCGCGACTCAATGAGCCGGAACCACGCGACCGGGAAAGTCCCCCCCTGCCGATCAACCCACCGCAGACCCGGGAGATCAATCTGCGCGATCGTCCAGCGCGCCCCGTAGCGCTGCGCCATACCCGGATGGTGGTGACCGTGCGCGAACTGGACGATCTGCTGCGCGAAGATGTGCGCCGGGAACTCGAACAGCTGCACCACGCCCTGCCGGTGTATGCCATCGATATCAACGATCCCTTTCTCAGCAGTCGGCTGTTCGGCACCGGCTGGGACGATCCGCAGATGGCCGGCTACGCCTGCTGGTACAACCTGCAGCAGATTTTTAGCTGGCTGGCGGAGATGGGCTGGCAGGTGATCCTGCACACCGGCGTCACCACCCGCAGTGACCTGCTGCAGCGCTTCCTGCAGCTCGCCGCCAACCATTTTCCGCCAGCCACGCTCAACAGCTGGCGCTTTGTCTGGCACTGGTCGCCGCAGGCCAGCGAAGCTGCGCGCCAGGCCGCCTGGCGGCAGCAGCGCGGGGTCCTTCATCGCCTGCTGCCGCAGCCGCAGCTGGGGATCTGGCACCGCTTTGCTCCCAGCGATCCCGGGAACGATCCGCTGTTCCACTCGCCGCTGCTGGCAGAGGCGGATTTTCTCGCCTGCCAGGCAGATGCCAACGAACAGCTGGATCTGGCCCAGGCAGACAGCAGCCGCCTGGCCTCCAGCGAACATTACCCGCTGCACAAGCTGCGGCAGATCCACAGCGCCCTGCGCCAGCGTCAGCTCAACCTGCCGCTGTGGCTGCTCTCCTGGAATACGCTGACCGGCGATACGCGGGATACCAACGGCCGCTTTTTTCGCGGCGCGCTGCTGATGGATAATCTGCTGGGGGTGGCGGACCAGGTCTGGCTGGCGGGCTTCTGGTTAAATTCAGGCCTCCAGGGCGAAGCTCGCGCCAACGGCAAGCTCGATACCTCCAGCCTGGCGCTGCACTATCTGCACGGCCTGCCGCGCCCGGTTTACTGGGTACTCTGGCTCTGGCGGCGGCTGCGCGGCGAGATCCTGGTTCACGATAAAAACCTGCTGCTGCTCCACCACCAGGGTCACTACCAGCTGCTGCTGCGCAATACGGTGGTCTACAATCCCTGGCTCTCCAGCGAAGCGGCCTTTATCCAGCGCTTCAGCCAGCCCTACAGCGTGCGGCTGCAGGGCCTGGATGGCAGCTGGCGCATCAAACAGCACCTGTTCGATCAGCACCACGGCGCGTTGTTCCCGCTGGTGGACGCCTTTCGCAGCCGCAGCGGCCCTGACGCCGAGGATTATCAGTGGCTGATGCATCAGGCCCGTCCGGCGCTCAGCGTGGATGAAGCCAGGCTCGATGGCTATTGGCTGCGGATCGACTCGCTGCAGAGCAACGCGCTGGCGCTGTATGAATTTACCCCTCAGCTCTCCTCAGGCGCGGATCCCGCCCCCTGAAGTAAACCGTGAATTTTCCGCTGGCTTTCCGTCGTTGCCGGATTAAAGACCAGCAGGGAAAGATCGGGACGGCCCTCCACGGCAAAGGAGGTAAATTCCAGATCGAGCGGACCCATCTGCGGGTGGTTAATGCGCTTATAGCCTTCTCCATGACCGGCGACGTCATGGCTTTGCCAAAAACGGGCGAACTCGACGCTCTGCTGGCTGAGCTCCGCGATCAACTGGTCAGTTTCTTTCGTGGCGCCCATCCGCGTGACGTCGGCGCGGAAGGCGTTGACGATAAGCTGCCCCACCCTCTGCCAGTCCTCCAGAGTGCAGCGGGCCTCCGGCCGGGTAAACAGGCGGCGCAGCACGTTGCGCTCCGCCAGCGGCAGTTGGCTGTAGTCGGTCAGCACCCTGGCCGCCGGCGTGTTCCAGGCGATGACGTCCCAGCTGGCGGTGCGGATAATCGCCGGAATGGTGAAAGCGTCAAGCACCCGCTGCAGCCGCGGCGTCATATCATCCGTCACCGTCAGACGCGTCTGCGGCGGATGGCCAAAGGCGAGAATAAACAGATGCTCGCGCTCCGGGGTGGTCAGCCGCAGACCGCGGGCGATCCGCTCCAGCACCTCGCGGGAAGGCGCCCCGCCGCGCCCCTGTTCAAGCCAGGTATACCAGGTCGGGCTGATGCTGGCGAGTTGCGCGACCTCTTCGCGGCGCAGCCCCGGGGTGCGCCGGCGTCCCGCCGGGAAGCCAAACGTTGCCGGATCGAGACGCTGGCGGCGGGCGCGGAGAAAATCGCCTAAAGCATGGTTGTCAGAAGTGTTCATCATCTGCCTGTGGGTTCTGCCTGTTAGAATTTATACCCCGATAATGTCTCTACTTTTATAGTATGACATCGCAGGTAGGATACGCCTGAAACCCATTCAGGAGATCCATGATGCGTATATTTCTTACCGGCGCGAGCGGATTTATCGGCTCACGTATTCTTCCGGCGCTGCAGGCGTCGGGCCATCAGGTTATCGGCCTCGCGCGCAGCGAGAGCACCGCACAGGCCCTGAAGGCGGCCGGCGCCGAGGTGCATCGCGGCACGCTGGATGCCCCGGAGTCGCTGCTGGCTGGCGTCGGGAACGCCGACGCGGTGATCCATACCGCCTTCGACCACGACTTCAGCCGCTTTGCCGCTAACTGCGAGAAAGACCGCCAGGCGATCCTGGCCCTGGGCCAGGCGCTGCGAGGCAGCACGCGGCCGCTGGTGATCACCTCCGGCACGCTGATGGGCGACGACGGGAGCGGCGCCCCGGCCCGGGAGTCGTTCTTCAACTCAGCGCACCCCAGCCCGCGCACCGCCTCAGAGCTCGCCGGCCAGCAGTTGCTGGAGGCGGGAGTGGATGTCAGGGTGGTCCGCTTACCGCAGGTGCATGACACCGTGCGTCAGGGACTGCTGACCTGCTACATCGAACGCGCGGTCGCCAACGGGGCGGTAGCCCTGCGCGGCGAGGGAAGCAACCGCTGGTCAGCCGCCCATGTCGATGACGTCGCACGTCTGTATGTCAGCGCGCTGCTTCAGGGCGCGGCCGGCGAGCGCTATCATGCGGTGGCCGAAGAGGGGATCGCATTACGCGATATTGCCGCGGTAATTGCCCACGGATTAAACCTGCCGCTGACCCACCTGGATGAGTCGCAGGTCGACGCCTGGTTCGGCTGGTTTGCGCCGTTTACCGCCCTTGACCTGCGCGCCAGCTCGGCATGGACCCGCGAGCGCTTGCAGTGGCAGCCGGTTGGCCCCGGGCTGCTGGAGGACCTGCAGAACATGGACTATTATAAAGTGACACTGTCACAATAATCAAAACACGCTCCCCCTGTATCACACCCGACGGGTACGGCTAGTCGCCCGTCGGGTCATCGGCTTTCTCCCCGCTATACTGAATCTATTCTCTAGCGTCCGCACGCCGTCGCCGTTTGGTCAACCGCGGCCAAACAGAGCTGACTGGCGATATCGGCGATAAAAAGTTACCATGTTTCACTATACAGACTCGGTTCCGCGACTATTTTAATCAATTGACTGAATACTATACGCACCCGGTAACCGCATTATCCCTCAGGCTTGTTGAAGGCGGTGGTGAATGTCTATTAATCTTAATAAGATAGAGTTCAGCTCTATAATCAAACAGAAAATATGCGCCTGAAATTGTCATCTCTCCTGGCAGCCGTTTCCCTGCTGTGTGGGCCAGCTTTTGCCGCCCCTGCGCTCCCCGACCGCGCCGATATCCGCGATAGCGGTTTCGTCTATTGCGTCAGCGGCCAGGTTAATACCTTTAACCCGCAGAAAGTCAGCAGCGGCCTGATTGTCGATACGCTGGCCGCTCAGATCTACGATCGTCTGCTTGACGTCGATCCCTATACCTACCGGCTGGTCCCCGAGCTGGCGGAGAGCTGGGAAGTTCTCGATAACGGCGCCACCTACCGCTTTCACCTGCGCCGCCACGTCCCGTTTCAACGCACGGCGTGGTTTACCCCGACGCGGGACTTTAATGCCGATGACGTCATTTTTACCTTTGGCCGTATTTTTAACCGCGACCATCCGTGGCACAACGTCAACGGCAGCAGCTTCCCCTACTTCGACAGTCTGCAGTTTGCTGACAGCGTGGAGAGCGTCCGCAAGCTGGATAATCAGACCGTGGAGTTTCGCCTCAAGCGGCCGGACGCCTCGTTCCTCTGGCATCTGGCCACCCACTATGCGTCAATTACCTCTGCCGAATATGCCGCCCGCTTAACGCAGGACGACCGCCAGGAGCAACTGGATCGCCAGCCGGTTGGCACCGGCCCGTTCCAGCTATCCGATTACCGCTCCGGACAATATGTTCGCCTGCAGCGCCACCCCGGCTACTGGCGCGGCAAACCGTTGATGCCCCAGGTGGTGGTCGACCTTGGCTCCGGCGGCACCGGCCGCCTGTCGAAACTGCTGACCGGAGAATGCGACGTGCTGGCCTGGCCGGCCGCCAGCCAGTTGACGATCCTGCGTGACGACCCGCGCCTGCGCCTGACGCTGCGCCCGGGAATGAACATCGCCTGGCTGGCCTTCAACACCGCCAAGCCGCCGCTGGATAACCCTGAGGTGCGCCATGCCCTGGCGCTGGCGATCAACAACCAGCGCCTGATGCAGTCCATCTACTATGGCACCGCGGAGACGGCGGCGTCCATGCTGCCGCGGGCCTCGTGGGCCTACGATAATGACGCTAAAATTACCGAATATAATCCGCAGGAGGCCCGCGCCCGCCTGAAAGCCCTGGGGCTGGAAAACCTGACCCTCAAGCTGTGGGTGCCCACCAGCTCGCAGGCGTGGAATCCCAGCCCGCTGAAAACGGCGGAGCTTATCCAGGCGGATATGGCGCAGATTGGCGTTAAGGTGATTATTGTGCCGGTAGAGGGACGTTTCCAGGAGGCGCGCCTGATGGACATGAGCCACGACCTGACGCTCTCCGGCTGGGCGACGGACAGTAACGATCCGGACAGTTTCTTCCGACCGCTGCTGAGCTGCGCGGCCATCGCCTCGCAAACCAACTTTGCCCACTGGTGTAACCGGGAGTTTGACGACGTGCTGCAAAAAGCGCTGCTCTCGCAGCAGCTCTCCTCGCGGATGGACGCTTACAAAGAGGCGCAGCGGATCCTCGCCCGCGAACTGCCGGTCCTGCCGCTGGCCTCGTCGCTGCGGCTGCAGGCCTACCGCTATGATATGAAAGGCCTGGTGCTCAGCCCTTTCGGTAACGCTTCGTTCGCTGGCGTATCGCGGGAAAATACCGAAGAGGTGAAGAAGCCATGATTATTTTTACCCTGCGCCGTCTGCTGCTGCTGCTGATCACTCTCTTTTTTCTGACCTTTGTGGGTTTCAGCCTGAGCTATTTCACCCCTCATGCCCCACTGCAGGGCGCTTCCCTGTGGAATGCGTGGCTGTTCTGGTTTGAAGGGGTGCTGCACTGGGATTTCGGCGTCTCCAGCATTAACGGCCAGCTGATTTCTGAGCAGTTGCGCGAGGTGTTCCCGGCGACCATGGAGCTGTGCATCCTCGCCTTCGGCTTTGCCCTGCTGATAGGCATTCCGGTGGGGATGATCGCCGGCGTAATGCGCAATAAATGGCCCGATACCCTGATCAGCGCCGTCGCGCTGGTCGGTTTCTCGATCCCGGTCTTCTGGCTGGCGCTGCTCCTGACCCTCTTCTTTTCCCTGACCCTCGGCTGGCTTCCGGTCTCCGGTCGCTTCGATCTGCTGTATGAGGTGAAAAACGTCACCGGTTTCGCGCTGATCGACGCCTGGCTTTCGGACTCGCCGTGGCGCCATGAGATGATCGTCAGCGCCGCCCGGCATATGGTGCTGCCGGTATTGACCCTGGCGGTCGCCCCCACCACCGAAGTGATCCGCCTGATGCGCATTAGCACCAGCGAGGTGTATGACACTAACTATGTAAAAGCGGCCGCCACCCGCGGCGTGTCGCGACGCAAAATTCTACTGCGCCATGTGCTGCACAACGCCCTGCCGCCGGTGATCCCGCGTCTCGGCCTGCAGTTTTCCACCATGCTCACCCTGGCGATGATCACTGAGATGGTGTTCAGCTGGCCTGGACTGGGCCGCTGGCTGATCAACGCCATTCGCCAGCAGGACTACGCGGCGATCTCCGCCGGAGTGATGGTGATTGGCGCGCTGGTGATTATTGTCAACGTGATTTCCGATATTCTCGGTGCCATGGCTAACCCACTGAAACATAAGGAATGGTATGCCCTACGATAGCACCTACACAATAAATATTTTTGTCAATTAAAAACAATGAGTTAAATTTTTAAATTGTGCAATTTTCCTGATTTTAATACACAATTTTGTACACATTGTTTTTGACGTCATCTCCGTCAGTCATCAGTTAGGTGGCTGTCGGAGTTCCCTTCCTACGTTTCCTCCACACCTTCTATACTTTCAGTCTGAAGACTGGAGGTAACCATGTGCGGACGATTTGCCCAATCACAGACACGCGAAGAATACCTGGCTTATCTTGCAGAAGAAGCTGAGCGCGACATCGCATACGACCCTGAGCCGATTGGGCGTTACAACGTGGCGCCGGGGACTAAAGTTTTGCTCCTGAGCGAACGAGACGAACAACTGCACCTCGATCCGGTTCACTGGGGTTACGCACCCGGGTGGTGGGATAAACCGCCTCTGATTAACGCACGCGTCGAAACGGCAGCCGCTAGCAGAATGTTTAAACCTCTCTGGCAACATGGCCGGGCGATCTGCTTTGCTGATGGATGGTTCGAATGGAAAAAAGAAGGCGACAAGAAGCAGCCCTACTTTATCCATCGAGCCGATGGCCAGCCGATATTCATGGCGGCAATCGGGAGTACACCATTTGAACGTGGAGACGAAGCCGAAGGCTTTCTGATTGTCACCGCAGCAGCAGATAAAGGGCTGATAGATATTCACGACCGCCGGCCACTGGTTTTGTCACCGGAGGCAGCACGCGAATGGATGAGGCAAGATGTTGGTGGGAAAGAGGCGGAGGAAATAATTGCAGATGGCGCTCTGTCAGCAGATCATTTCAAATGGCACCCGGTATCCCGCGCAGTGGGTAACGTGAAGAATCAGGGGCCTGAATTGATTGAGGCTATCTAAAGACTATAGATTTGATAACGTCCGAAATGTGCCAAATGCTGACGCTCAGGAATTGAGTTTCAGGTACTTTAAAAGCGAGGCTAGCGACTCGACAGGTCCAGCGTGACAACTAGGTGAGCGGGTTTCATCCCAGGGCATTGCATCATCAGTGCAGAAGTCTCCTGCACATTCCATTTCAAGACGTTCGTCAATTAAACCAACAGGAACCCAGACATAAGGTACGTCTCGCAGACTGTTAGGCACAGTTGAGCCACATACATTGCAAAAATCTGTACGGTACCCCGTTGGCTTAGACCATGAAGCAATGCAGTTTTCCCCTTTAATCCAGCGAAACTCACTGTCTTTGACTAGTGTGGCGAGATTGTAACCCACACCGCTCTGCTTTCTGCAAAGCGAGCAATGACAACGATAAAACACTGCTGGTTTATGAGTAAGTTCAAATTCAATTGTTCCACACAAACAAGATCCATTCATTTCAAAACCATTCCTGCAAGGTCTAAGAGATTTTATGAAACATTACCATCTTTTTGTACTGAATAGGAGCGCTCTTTTTGGCAACTCAAAATCAGCTATCAGTCGGTCTGAATATCCGCTCTTCGCTCTAAGCGGACTGTTGTAGCAGCATAACCACTACCGTTAATGGCCTAATCATCTAACTTTGAGCAGGTCACAGAACCTCGTAGTATAGCGAGGCGAAAGCATTTCCCGCTTCATCTGCCAGGCAGTCTGGATCCCCTGCCCTGCAAAATACAGTGTCCCCCTGCCATCCTTTGCGTTGAGATGGTCGAGAACTTCCATCAGTTTCTCGCTATTTTTCCGTGGTGCGTTGTCGTCGAAGAGGTTGAGCTGCGCGACGCCCTGGCTGTAGAAATCCCCAAGCATCACCCCTGCTTTTTGGTAGCGATGTCCGTCTCGCCAGATTACATCGAGGCATTTCGTCGCCGCGGTGATGATGTCCCGACTGTCCTGGGTCGGGGTCAATAGTTTCACTGATGCACTATTGCCGTAGTACGGCTCATTCAGCGCAAAAGGGCTGGTTTTAACGAACGCAGAGATAAAGCGGCAGTACTGATGTTCACCACGGAGTTTCTCCGCGGCACGGGATGCGTATAAGCATATCGCCTGGCGTATCTCTTCGTAGGTGGAAATCCGCTGCCCGAAGCTGCGACTACAGACAATCTCCTGCTTTACCGGCGCGAACTCCTCCAGCCCGAGGCATGGTTCGCCACGCAGCTCCCGCACGGTTCGCTCCAGAACCACATTAAAATGCTTCCGGATAAAACGGATATCGGTATCAGCCAGTTGAAGCACTGTTTTAATGCCCATTGCCTCCAGTTTTTTACTGATGCGGCGCCCGACTCCCCAGACCTCATCCACCGGAAGCAAAGCCATCAACTTCCTCTGTCTTTCCTGATTAGACAGATCCACCACTCCTCCGGTCTGCCGCTGCCACTGTTTCGCCGCGTGATTGGCCAGCTTTGCCAGGGTTTTAGTCTGGGCTATGCCGACGCCGACCGTGAGGTGCGTCCTGCGCAGAACCGTCTCGCGAATTTCCCTGCCAAAATCGGTAAGATCGCGACAGTTACGCACACCAGTAAGATCGCAAAATGCCTCATCAATACTGTAAATTTCACAGCGTGGAGAGAGTTCCTCCAGCGTTGTCATCACTCGGTTGGACATATCGGCATAAAGCTCATAGTTGCTGCTAAACGCGATAATACCGTGCCGGCGAAACATGTCCTTTTGCTTGAAATAAGGTTCACCCATTTTGACGAAGGGCTTCGCCTCTGGCGAGCGGGCGATCACACAGCCGTCGTTGTTTGACAGAACGACCACCGGACGCCCTTTCAGATCAGGACGAAATACGGTCTCGCACGATGCATAAAATGAATTCACATCACAAAGCGCAAACATCTTAGCCAGCTGATTTAATGATGTACGTAACCACCCCGAACACGTCGAGAGTGTCCTCACTACCGACGACTATTGGCGAATATGCAGGGTTCATTGGGTTAAGCTGAACCCGCGGATGCAGCTGCAGCTTCTTAACGGTAAATTCCCCATCCACAGCAGCAATAACGATATCGCCATGAACTGCTGTCCTTGAGCTATCCACAACCAGAAGATCCCCTTCCCCTATGCCGGCGTCTTTCATGCTGTCGCCGGCGGCTTTGACAAAATACGTCGCACTGGGGTGGTTAACGAGCAACTCGTTCAGATCGATACGTTGCTCAACATAATCCTGTGCAGGGCTTGGAAAACCACATTGCACAAGGTCACTGTACAACGGGATCAGCATGATCTCACGTAACTCAACGGGCGTGTAAAACTGCATAATTGACTCGCTCAGATTAATACTGTTTTTATATACAGTAGTTTTAACAGGGCGACATATCAATATAGGCTCTGGCTATCAATTTATGTCATTGCCGTAACACATTGATGTAACGAGTAAGGTAAGTCTTAAAGTGTTTTCAGGCCTTAGCTGTTTGATGGTTTTACAAACAGGGTGCGGTTAAAATTTTTCAGCTATGGCAATGCCTTCATAGCAAATTGTTCACCTGCGATCTCTTGCATACGGTTCGCAGGTGAGCAAACTTAACCGGCTGGAAAATATTTATAAATCGTCTTCACCCCCTCCTATCACATAGGCCGCCGATCCAATGTTTTAACTGCTCAGACCAGAAATATCTGGAAGCTTTAGGCATCTTCTTGGAAGATAGATGAGCGCAAAGACGCACACAGCAATGATGTTATGTAGTATTTTCCCCTTGAGTGTGCCTGCTCAAGGGGATTTTTTATCGCCGTATCGTACTGGCAAATATTTGTAAATAGTCTTCACCCCCACGCCTGTCACATCGGCCACACGCGACTGGACAGGCGGTTAGTCCGGTATGTTTCTCGCGCTACTACTGCTTACGTTAACGTCTGGTAATGATCTAGCGGCGCGACGTAAAGCGGCGTTGAAAGCAATTATAGTGACCGGCCGGCGTTGGTACTTCACACGGTTAGAATGGCTCTGAAATAAAAAAACATCTTCTGGATAGCGTTCTCTTCTACGAGCAATGATCCCCTCCACTGGAGGGGTTGATTTAACACGTAGCTCCTTCAGGTGACCCTGTTTTCGTATCAGTATCAAGTCACCATCAATATCATCATATCGAATACTCAGCAGCCTTCCAGCGCTTAAACCCGTGTGAAAAATTAACGCCCACAAATCAGCCCATGTATCGGACATGTGCATAAGGTTATAGTTAATAGTTAGAAAATCTCTAAAACTTATTGTTTTCTTACTCATCACAAACAAACCAAACTGTTTTCAAAGCTGAATGAATTGATTAAGCCAAACGTAACATATCAGGAAAAGTAGTGAAATCTTTGTCTTCAAGTCGCGGGGAGGTACTTGTAGATTGTTTTCACGTCCACGCCTGTCACATCAGCCACCTGCTGCCGGGTAGCGCCGTTCTCCAGCATTCTGCAACTTCGCTCAATACCCCCTTCCCACATCAGCCGGGATTACCAAAACCTAATCTTCCCCATAATTATCAATGCATTAAATGATTAAATCATGAATCCATTTACTCGACCATTGATCTATTTGCCTTATAGAACTATTGTATAAATGTGTTTATTTGTAACATATTGAATCATTATATAATTGCACGGGGGATTCATGAAAAGCAAAAGGATTTTCGATTTGTGCGCATCACTACTTCTGATACTAATGGTTTCACCTATCTTAATTGGTGTTGCAATAATTATTTCATTAAGTGGACACCCTCCTATTTATAGGAGTAAAAGAATCGGGCTAAATGGATGCATGTTTAATTGTTATAAATTTACATCAATGAAAGACATATCAACCTTGCCAATAGAGATACAAAATAATATATTGAAAGAATTACATACTAAGGGCCACATGAAGAATGACCCACGTGTAACTAAATTTGGAAAATGGATAAGAAAAACGAGCATAGATGAATTACCTCAACTATTTAATGTTTTATTTGGAAACATGTCACTTGTTGGCCCAAGGCCTATATCTCAATATGAAGCAGATAAGTACGGAAAAAAAATTGAGTATTATAAAAAGTCCACGCCGGGTATAACTGGGATATGGCAAGTTTCTGGCAGGGATGAGGTAAAATACAAGCGAAGAGTTGCAATGGATATTCTTTATTATAAAAAAGGATGTTTATATTTCGATCTATTTATTTTATTGAAAACACCGGCAGTGGTATTTAAAATGAGCGGGGTTAATTAAATGATTGATTTCTTCACATCAAAAAAATGGTTAATTATAAGCCCGCACGCAGATGATGCTGAGCTAGGCTGCGGAGGAGCAATGTCAAGAGCGGTAGAAAATGATATAGAAGTTCACATTGCTGTAGTAACAATTAAAGGTGAGTGGCATGTGAGAAATGGTATCTATGTTAGCAGTGAAACGAGAAAAAAAGAACTTACAAACGCCATGCTCGAAGCCGGGGCGACTCTTCATATCATAAATAAAATTAATGATAATGAGGATTTTGATTTGTGTTCATCCAGTAAAAGTAGATGTGTAAATGCGATTGACTTACTTATTGAAAATATAAAACCAGATATTATTTTCATCCCTGTACCTTCATTCCATCAGGAGCATAAATGGGTTTATGAATGCTCAATCGCAGCCACCAGGACCACAAAAAATGCTGATTCACCCAAGTCTGTAATAGCATATGAGTATCCACCTGCTGGCTGGGGGGATTCAGGATCATGGAGTCAATCATCTGGATCTATTTATGTAGATATAAGTAAACATCTTGAGAGAAAGATATCAATACTTGGTAAGCATGAGTCTCAAATGTCAAATGTAGAGAACTCACTGATATCATTGGATGCAGTAAGGAGATTAGCATCCTTTAGGGGGCTTGAATCTAGTGTGAACTACGCAGAATTATTTTATCTATTAAGAAGCAAAATAACATATTAATCTAAATTATATTTCATTGCTAGTTAGATAATCAGAAAATAAATACACTGATAATAATTATGCGTAAGCAAAACTTACGCATAACTCACCAAAATAAACGATTATAAGATAAAAATTAATGTCATATGCTACTTCAACACCAAATTAAAATTCACTCCCTTGCACGTGCACGATGTATTGGCTCAGGATGGTATTTCTTTTCGTAATAATCTCATCAATTTGAATAAAGGAGCATGGTAGCCTCCTGGTCAATACTGGTTGCACACACAGTAGTTTCATCTCGAATACAGATCAATACAGGTATCGTCTATCGATCAACTACACCGACACAACACAATGATTTTTACTGGTGACCGGGAAATATTTATAAATAGTCCTCACACATCCGTCGATCACCTTGGAGACCTATTATCGGTTAACACTGCTCTCCAGCATTCGGCTTGCCCCATCGACAACATCAGGGGCCATTACCCGGCTACATCCGCCGATACGCCCCTGCTCTCTTGCTACCGCCAGTCCAGCGCGTGTCCTCTCCACTATCAGATCTCGCTCCATTTCCGCCAGTGTATCGCGGCGATTTTTCTGCATTAAAAATTAAAAAAATTGTACGATGAGAAAATGAGAATTCGCATCATGCAAAATAATGATGCGGCACGAGATAACCATGCAGAGTTTGGCGAGATAAATAGATAGAATTTCTATTTTAAAATATGAAAAAAAATTACCATCCATGGTAAAAATCTTCTCCTCACTTATGGCTTGTAATATACCGGACGGACACCAGAGTTAGATTGACCAACTGAAGTACGTCCACGGTTAGCGAGTAGCGCGTTGATACCGCCGCCTGTACCGTTCGAATATGCACCGCCCCGCAGTGTCATCACCTCGCCTCCTTTTGAGTACGACAGCGAATCATCGGAAACCAGGCCCGCCAGCGGGAACAACATTAGTCTGCGCAACACCCTGAGCGCCGTATCCGATACCGGCGTTGTTCCGGGGTTCCTGGCACTGGTGAACAATGTGTTCTCACCGTAAATCAATGTGTAATTTCCTGTTCCCGAGGTGTCGATTCGAACGGAATTGATCGTGGTCGGCACCCAGGAATCTGTCCCGGCGGTCCCCGTGCCAGTTGGTATCAGCAGAGAACCATCAACACCGCTTACCGCCTTCCACGCAGTTGACGACAGGGAATGGTCAGTAGAGCCCATCGCCGCATTGTTATCCGTCATAATCTGCAGCTCACCACCACAGAATCGGACTCCCGTCACCTGCTCCCAAACGTTGCCGGCTAAATCTGCAATGCCTGCATAGTCACGGTTGTGCCGCCAGCCAACCGGGCCGGAACCTGTCAGCGTCAGCCCTGTTCCGGATTCTACCCCGGCTGTCTTGCCATCAGCCCGCCGCCCCTTTTCACCGATATTGTCAGATGACAGCCCCCATTTTGTGTTGCCGCGCGGGGAATGGCCCTGGGAATAGCATAGTAATGCGATTGCAGCCCACTCAGCGTTAGTCATGGCGTGCCAGCCCGGACCTGCAGCCCGCGCCAGGCTGATGCCGTCATTGTATGGAACGGATACAGCTGGAGCGCGGTCAGGCAGTGACAGTAACTGACCATTTACAATGCTCCCTGGATATGTCCCAACGAATATCTGATCAACCTCGACGCCATTCACAATAAATGCTGGATGCGTTCCCGAACCCAGCGATGCATCAATCGTGCTGACGTCAAATTTGGGAATAATATTCACAAACGACGGGTCACCGGCGCTGGTATAAAGTACAGTCTGCGCACCGCCGGAGGCAGCTTCAACGGCGCGACGTAATGAATCCTGAATTAATATAGTCATTTTTTTATTCCACAATATTAGAGGTTGTGACGTACGGGGCCGCTGCGCTGCTGATGTTCAGCGCACCTTTTGTTTTCGCACGGGCATCCAGTTTCATATAACGATTGACGCGGATATTCCGGCCCTCCAGGGTTATATCGATACTGTAATTTTTTGATGCACACTCAATGATGTTATTAATGCTGATGTTGCTGACATTACCTGCCTGATAGCGGGAAGCGTCCCCAAATCCGGCATATGATTTCAGTATTGCGTTTACTTCGTCCCACCCGCGTGTTGGTGTCATATAGTTAACGCTGCTAATGCCACTAATGGTTACGTTATATATTTTAAACTGCGTGGTCAGAATGGTGCTGACCTGCTCATTACCTGTTAACCCGATATTCGTAGCAGTGATATCGTGAATGTCGTTACTGGTTCCCACAGCCTCATTCCCAGCCCACCCGTACCAGAATGGACAGGTTGGGTAAATCCACTGACGTATAGATCCGGTAGTCGGGATATTGGCGGTACTGTATTTCAGGGAGTCATCGCTGTTCACCATTGCCAAACAGTCATCACGTGCATAGCCGAAAATTTGTCGCACCCGCATATGGCTGGCACCGTTGGTGAAATGGATCCCGTCTCCATTCTTGTTCGGTTGCCAAAGGTCTATATCATGGATGTACCCATTCTTGGCGCCATAACCGAAATCAGTTCCCCAATTCTTAACGTTCTGGAGTTTAAAGCCGCCAATTTCAAAATTTTGCGTACCGTAATAAATCAGCCCCGTACCGCGCCAGCCATATTCGTCGCCAATCCAGTAGCGTGGACCGGCCCCTGCTGGAATATCAGCATAGTATGCCACGTCAGCACCGCTTAGTTTCGGGTAACCTGTGCCAATCAGACGGATGTTATCCGTGATTTCCAGGTCCAGGCACAGACCAAAGGGGTCGTCAGGATTGATAATAACCCCTGCCGCACGAAACAGATTGTCATGCACGCCGTCCTGCAGTTTAATCTCCACATTGTCGAGAACAACCCAGACATTGCTACGGTGAATTACTGCTTCGGAAATAATAAATTGCTGTTTTACGTAATCCGATGACAATATTAACCAGCCGCCACCAGCATCGTGCACCCAGTCCATCGCGTTCTGAATCCACTCAATATCGGTATCGCCGCTGAAATCCTGTAAATAATATTCGTTGGGATAGTCCAGTCCGAGGCGCTCGCGCTCTGACGACAGCAATTTATGCAGCTCGTCCTTGTAAACATAGTTGTAATAAACAATCGAGACAGCAGACCAGTCCGGCGTTCTGTCGGTGATTATCTGCTGCGCCCAGTACGCGGCGTTTTCAGGAATAATAACGTAACCCGAACTGGAGAATACAGGACGATATGCAATCAGAGCTTTGGCGGCATCATAGAACACAACGTTATACAAACTGCTGCTCTGCCCCGGCGATGAGGCCACAGGCAGACCACTGAACAGGAGCCTGCCGCCGGTGCAGGAATACAGCCCGGTGGAATAATTAACGATTCCATCCTGCGTAATTGAGCTGGCGTTAATGTTTCCATTATCCAGGCGGACCGGGATTAAATCCGACTTTGTCAGTTTAATAACAGCATCTGCTGCCCGGCCACGAAGACGATGGTCAATCGTCAGTGCCGCACCAGTCACATCAACAGAAGAAGATGCGCTCTGGTCCAGCGTGTTCGCGACAACAAAGCCATCCTGAGAAATTTCACACTGGTAATACCGTGCCTGATACGCCGCATACGACGCGCACATAATCCCCAGCGGACCCACATACGCTCCCGATGCATCGTAAAGCGCAGCTGCGTGACCTGCGGTTGCCGATGTGGTGTAGACTGTGAGGCGCACAACGTCACCCTTGCGAACCGGGATCATCCCAGTCCTGCGGTAGCGTGTATCGGTGCCAAACGACCCGTTACCAGCGTTGACTGTACCGGGCACGGAAAATGCCACATAACCATACTGTGATGCGCCGTCAGGAGTTACGATCTCAGCCGCCAGCGTGTTCAGCATTTCAGTGCAAATCTGGACAGATGAGACCAGCCTGGATAATCCGCTGGCATTTTGCTGGTTTCCCACTGACAGATTATTAATTGACTCAGCCAGCACGTTAAATCCGGTCATCAGATTCTGCACTGTATCGCTGCTTTCAATACCTGAACCAGAGCTTGTGCCGCCCTCCGCCATAACGTGCAGCGCCGTCATTAAACGCTGGACGGTATCTGACATGAGTTCAACTGCGGCCCCGGATGGCATCTTCCGTCCGGTAGCAGTCAGGGTGCCACCATTGTTGATGTACTCATCGGCCAGAGAGCTTCCGTCCTGACTGCGAACATAGGTGCTGCTGCCTTCTGGAATATTCGCGATATCCGCCTGCGCAGCCTCAATCGTCATGTACTGCTTGCTGAGCGGAATGATGTTCTGCCGGATCTCATCGTTTTTCGCCATCATCTGGCGCCATGAATAAAGAGGGTCACCACCACGGTCGGGAACATCTGCGGCGGGACCATTAACCAGCTTATCCAGGCGCTCGGCGTTATCGAGCAACACAGCGGGAGACGTGCTCCCCAGCTCCGGGTTAAAGGCCATGTTTTTGCTCCAATAAGAGGCTTCGCCCAAACGAGGGTTTGAGCGAAAAGAGTTAATTAGGGGAGTTTTTGGTTTTAGGCGACGTCGCCAGGGTATGTGGCGTCGTCGTACTGGTAGAACGATTCCAGGTATTCTTTAGCGGTGACCTGGCATGTTCCGTCAGACTGCGGGGCGATCTCCTCTACAATGGCGTCGTAGACGTGGCGCGTTGAGCCGCAGAACACCAGGCGGATCGGCTCGATGGTTGCCGACGACAGGTCAACCTTCATCGGGTCATCAAACTCGCTCAGGTGCGGGACTGACAGCTGAAAATCGCCTACCCTGCTCGCCACCATCAGCCCGGATGCAGAACCATCCTGATAGCGGATCAGCGCGCGGGGATTTTCTAAAGACCAGTCCAGCGGCTCCGTAACGGTGAACGTTGTCACGCCACTAGCCGTTGTCATCGCCTCCACCAGACAGGAAATCGTGTTGTTACCCGGAATATCATCCGTGAGCACAATGCGATCGCCCAGGTTGTAGCACAGCGCGTCCAGCTCGGTAGTGGTCTGGAACGTCACCCGCTGCTGCAGGTATTTCATCAGGCGACGCATGCCGATCTGGTAGGCGTGATCCTGATTCAGTACCCCATCGAGTTTGTAGTTTTCGATTTTCACTGGCGTTGGATTTTCCGACGTCCGGCATTTAACGGTCTCCTCTGCCCAGGTGACGCCGTTGATGTACGTCACGTCGACGCCATCAAAATCATCCTCGGACGGTACGGTAAATCCGCTCTGCAGCTCCTCCACCATCTCATGCGGAGTGATCACGCCAGTCCAGGGCTTAATCCCCTCACGGTTGACCGTCGCCAGGCCATCACTTAACAGGAAGCGGGACTTGCCGGCATTGGCTATCTTCTGCAGCATTTCCAGCGCTGAGATACTGTCGCCGGTAGCGAAATCGAAATACTCTCCCCGTGGCGTCCAGTACGCAGACTCCAGCGCGTTGATGGTGTCGGCATCCATCTCCAGCCCCAGCGAGTTCCCAACATGCAGCAGCGCCCCCGAAATGGTTCTGGCCGTTCCTGAGTCATAGGCGCGCGTGGCCACAACGTTAACGCGACGGTCTGACTGCGCCGCCAGCTTCCCGCCCGTCTCAACGGTCACCGCCATCAGCGACACGCCGGGATAGGATGAAGGGCGCGTCAGCAGTCGCCCGCGCAGCGCCTGCCAGTACATACTGTCTCGCGCGTTGTTTGAGCCCTGCTCATTGCGCCGACGGCAGCGAACCTCTACCAGCCCCGGAGAGCTGAGGGTGATCCGCTCAGTGAAACCTAACCCGTTGACGTTTTTCAGCGCATACTCGCCCTGGTGACTCACCCACCCCGATCCGGAACCGTAGACGCGATACTGTATCTCCCACTCAACGTGGCGGATCCGTTTTTTGCCCTTACTGTCAAAGCCGCAAATACCGTTCGGGAAAGAGAAATTCACCTCGAACATATCGACGGTCTCATTTTCAGGGCAAACCAGGAACGGCCCCAGCCAGCTCAGCGTGTCGTTAAGACCAGTAGCCTCATAGTCGATCATCGTCCGGGGGGAGAATCCCGGCCATGACTCATCAACGGCACCGGAAACCAGGCGCGCCACCGTCGCCGTCGTGCCGTCGGCAGAGACAATGCGGTACTCATTCCCGCGGTGAGCAAGTGAAAGCCGTTGCACCCCCTCCGGCATGCCGGAAAAGGCCGTTCCCGTGGCAGAGTTATAGGCGAGTGTCACATTCGCCGTTACCGCCGGGCTGCCGCCGGTTGATGCCGTGCCGGAGGTGTAAACCGGGGCATCACCGAAAACAGCCACAGGCAGCGAAGAGGACGTGATCGCCCCACCCGCGAACGGACTGGCCGCCTCGGTTATCAGTACGGTGCCGTCGTGGTCCTGCGCAACCAGGCCGGAACCAGTGAGTCCCTCGGTGATTGCCGCCAGCAGTCCCGACATCGAGACGTAGTTAGCCACCAGCGACACCGGGTAGGTAACCCCCTGCCAGGTGATCGTGAACGTGCTGGAGTTGGTCGAAAAATCGTAGGTGGTCGGGGCCGCACTGGCCTGGAGTTTTGCCGCACTCCCCCCGGTGCCGGGCACTGCAGCCTGACCGGGGGTATATGACGCGATAAACAGATCGTAATCGACAGAGTTAAACCCCAGCGTCACCGGCATACCAACCACCGGCGCGATCTCTGTCAGCAGCGGGCTGGCGATAACGCTGTATCCGGCCGCCGACGTGATCTGGTAGTTAGCCGGGGCTTTCAGTTCGACCACGGCGCCAGCGACCCAGCTGGGCGGCAGCGCGTTATCGTTCTCGTCATTATCGTCATCATCATCCGTATCCAGCCCGGTAAAGGTCACGCTCGATCCGGAGACGGTCATGCTGTCTGCGATAATGTCGTCTGCGTCCGGCGACGTCTGGGCCATATCCAGACCGGTACCGGATGATGTTCCACCGACCTCCGTACTGTTGACCCAGTTTTCACTGCGCTCATCGCCGGAAACGTCCGCGCCTGGTGGAAAATAGGTGATGTTGAAACCCGGCAGCGTTGAAGCTGGCGTACTGCCAACCCGGACATCGCCATTGGTATAAATCAGTTCACCGACACCGAGACACAGCAGCATCTGGACGCGCATTTTCGTAGGATCGGCGGCATCAAACCGGGTAACCGGCTGCACCACATAATCAGGGTAGATACGCACCCGGCCAAATACCTCACGAATGGCATCACCGAGTTTTGCGGTATTCGCCTTTGCCGGGTTAAGGTCGAGACTCCGCCCTGTGGATGAGGTATAGCCGCCCGTATCGATGTTGCTCATCATAAACAGCGAATAGGCTGCAGCGGCAACGGAGATACCGACGCCGATCCACGCGATTGTGGCGGCCTCCAGCCCGAAGGGAACCGGATAAAGCCTGACATCACTATCAGGGCGAATCACACACTTAGCCCACTCGCCTGGCGGAATTAACAGCCCCTCAACCTCAACGGTCAGCGGTGGGACATCCCGATCCTCGTAGCCTTCAACATTTGCCACCAGCCAGCTGCGAATACTGGTTACACCATGCTCATGCGTTTCGAGTGGTTCACCGGGAAGCCGGGACGGGTAAAAACGAATGGTCATTGCCAGAACTCCACTTTGACAAATCGCCGCTTAAACCGCGACAACGGCAGAAAGGTGACGTTCGTTCCCGGATTGCATTCCGCCACATGCAGCAGACCATCGATACTGACCACGATCCCTACGTGGGTGACAGTCGACCCGGAATAACAGGCCACCCCGGCCCCTTCGCAGGGTTCGCAGCGCTCAAGGGTAAGCATCATCCGGCGCGCTTCCCGGTCGAGGCCGCCGTCGTCTTTGGTTACCCCGGCAAAATCGGGCCAGACGGGTAAATTCAGATCGCGGCGTATCTCGTTCACAATGCCGAAGCAGTCAAGTAGCGGGTAGGCTCTACCGCCCTTCTGCCATTTAACAGAACGGTATTTATCAGGGTTGAACATTGGGATTCCTTAGCTGATATAACGCAGTCCGGGGAATACAGGTAGCGTGTAGCGGTAACGTGGCCAGGCTGTATCAAGGATATTCATATAACCCGCGGTAATCTGCGCCTCTGTCGCCGTCCAGTAACCAGACTTGATTTTCAGCGTATACGGCACTTCCGCAGGGGCCGCTAAATCCGTGGAAATATAACGCCGGTACGTCAGCAATGCAGACAGACGGTTAGCCAGCGCATAGCGGATCGCCGTGGACACAACACCATCGATATTGCACAAGGCAAATTTGAGGTCCTGCGTGCCGTCCGCATTGCGCGCCGGCAGCGCAATGTCTATCGTACAGGCGGTAAACGTTACGGTATCGCCGTTCTCCGTCGTTGCCGTGATGTTGTCGTAACCCTGGCAAAGGTAGTGAACATCAGAGCCAATGGTGATCTGCAGCGTTTCAAAGATCACCTCCGGTCCGCTGCTGGCGTAGAGGCGGTTGAGTCTTGTCATGATTTTTACCCAATAAAAAAGGCCACCCGAAGGTGACCTTAAAAATTGGTGTCGAATGTGGGTGTACCCTCACCGGCAGGATCGCTATTCCGCGCTTTATTTCACGCTCCGGCTACGGAGCGGCATGAAGGACTTTCCCACAAATCGACACAAGTGATTATGAAGGTGAAACGGTTTTAATCAAGCCTTGGGCCACTCCTTATTCAGCGCAATATCCAGCAGTGAGCTGCCGACGATCCATTCCGGGTAATTACCCCATGGGGCAGGAGCAAGGGGGCGTTCCCATAACTCAAGCGTCGCCGTGTACTTCCAGTAAATCGGGGCCACCAGCACCGGTCCCTGATATATATCTGTGAAGCGGCATTTGTAAAACTTAATGCCTGCCGGCGTCTGCAGCTTCATCATGAACCATGCAGCCCCGTCAGATAACGCATCACGGAACCAGGACTCAAACGCCAGTCCCTGCGCATCGGTTTCCATAAACCAGGTGATGCTGGCCTGCGTCGGCGTGGACGTATAAGCTCGCCTTTGCCGCGCGCGGCCGGTGATTAACTGGGTACGTTTTAACGGGCTTACAGGCTGGAATCCGTATCCTTCCTGTAATGGCATAGGGAGGCTGTCATGCGGGTAGTTGATATCAGTCATGCAGTCTCCCGGTAAAGTATCTCGAATAAAATTTCACCATTAACCTCAGGAGGATATTCATTTCAGAATAAAGCACGATGGAATGACCTGCTCCCCGTTGATTAGTACACCCC
>CWGQ01000070.1_pt1 | contig 22473 bp, 22 predicted proteins | sample 672311 | NCBI WGS metagenome assembly CWGQ01 (sample SAMEA3735795, study PRJEB9488) | human gut metagenome | biome: ENVO:mammalia-associated habitat; material: ENVO:feces | place: Malawi | collected 2009-02-27
GGCGGTCAGCGCCGCGCCGCAGCCGGCGCCGCTGCCGGTGACCACGTTGAACACCCCGTCAGGAATGCCCGCCTGGGTCGCCAGCTCCGCCACCCGCAGCAGGGTCAGCGGGGTGGTTTCCGAGGGCTTGATGACGATCGAACAGCCCGCCGCCAGGGCCGGCATGACCTTCCACATGCCGATCATCAGCGGGAAATTCCACGGGACGATGCCCGCCACCACCCCGACCGGCTCTTTTTTGGTCCACGCCTGGTAACGCGCCCCTTGGGGGAACGGGATCGAAACGTCCAGCGTCCGGCCGCTGATCTTGGTGGTCAGCCCCGCGGTGTAGCGCATCCAGTTCAGGGTGCAGCCGACCTCAAAGGCGCGGGAGATGGCAATGGATTTCCCCTGCTCGAGGGTTTCCAGTTGCGCCAGCTCTTCGCCGTGCTGCTCCACCAGATCGGCAAAACGCAGCAGGATGCGTTCACGGTCAGCCGGGGTGCGCCCGGCCCAGCGGCGATCGACAAAAGCGCGCCAGGCGGACATCACCGCCCGGTCGACATCCGCCGGGCTGGCGTCGGCGGTGGTGGCAATCGCCTGCCCGGTGGCCGGATCCCAGACGGTTAACCGGTTTTCGCTCTGCGCGGCGCAGGGGGCGCCGTCGATATACAGGCCATGCTGACGGTCTAAAAACTGCTGGACGCTGGCAAGCAGCGCTATCTGTGAGGTGGACATACCCTTTCCTTATTCATCGCGGATAGTGCTTTCAGTCTATGTCTGGTTGGCGGTTGGCGCTTTTTTCTCTGTGACATTCGTTTGCGCCGCTGTGACAGTCGCCGCAATTCCGTCGTCTGCCCTCGCAGAAATGTGCCGCGGGTAATAGTTCTTTCATATACCCGCCATCGCGCCCTTGCCTGAGGCGACACAAATGCAACAATGCGGAAACATTGTTATTACAGGAGAAGGGCGAATGATGACCACGGCAGAGGGGGGGCTGGCGTATCAGCGCTGGCTGGCGACGATCAATCAGGTCTGCGGCCATTTCGCCGCCCGACCGCTGAAGGAGAGTTTCCACGGCGAGATTGACGCCCGCTACGCCGGCAGCCTCAAGGTCAGTACCGTCACCGCCGCCGGCGTCAATCTCTACCGCACGCGCAATGAGATAAAACGCGATAACGACGCCTGGTTCTATACCGTGTTTCAGCTCGCCGGCGAAGCCATCATCGAACAGGACGATCGCCAGGTGACGCTGGCGGCAGGCGATATCACGTTAATCGACGCCGCCCGCCCATGCTCCATCGTCTGGCAGCAGACCTCGCGTCAGGCCTCGCTGCTGCTGCCGCGCCAGCGGGTGGCGCCCACAGGGGACATCACTACCGCCTGCCGGCTGGACAAATCTCTGCCAATGGTCCAGCTCAGCCAGCGACTGCTGCTGGAAAGCATGGGCGGCACGACGCTCTCCGCCAGCGAGAGCGAAGCCGCGCTGGAGGCGATCGCCTGCCTGTTGCGCCCGGTGCTGCATCAGCGCGATCCTGCCCCTTCCCGGCGGGAAAAGCAGTTTCAGAAGATTATTGCGTTAATCGATGCGTCCATTCAGTCGGAGCATCTGCGTCCGGAGTGGCTGGCCAGCGAGACGGGCATGTCGGTACGCAGCCTGTACCGGCTGTTTGCCGATCAGGGGCTGGTGGTGGCGCAGTATATTAAGAACCGGCGGTTGGATCTGTGTGCCCAGGCGTTACAGAACGTCCATGACGATGAAAAGCTGGCGGGGATCGGCTACCGCTGGGGCTTCAGCGACCACAGCCATTTCTCCACCGCCTTTAAGCAGCGCTTTGGCGTCACCCCGGGGGAATACCGCAAGCGCTGTCGCTAATTATTTGCGCAGCCACTGGCCGTTCAATCCCTGGACGTACTCCCCGGGCTGCGCGCGGGCCACCAGCTTCTGCCCGGCCATTTTCGCCACTTCATCCACCGGCAGATTGTTGTCATCCGCCAGCTGCTGGTAGCTTTCGCTGCGCGCGGCGTTAATCTGCTTTACCAGCGCCAGCGTCTCTTTATCCTGACGCAGCGGCGCGAGATAGCCGTTCAGCGTCTCCCCCACTCGTCCCTGCTGGCGCGCTTCGCTCAGGGTCAACGCCAGCGCGGGCGCGCTGAGTAAAGCCAGCGTCAGCGCCGCGGTTAACAGTCGTTTTCTCATCGTCGCCTCAGAACAAATCGCTGCGGGATTTGAGCAGGTTTTCCACATCCTTATCGACCTTGATATGGATCTCATGCTCAATTTTGACATTCATATTGATGGTGATGGGCTCTTTCGACGCCGCGATTTCGATGCGCGGCGTACAGCCGGCGAGCAGCATCGACGCCACCATGGCCAGTAACAGCTTCTTCATTTAGGTTCCTTACATGTCTTACCGTCCGCACAGCGCCGTACGGGCAGCGTAGCATTCTGCTCGAGCCACGCCTGTAAATTGTCGCCGAAGCGCAAACTGCGCCACAGGTCGAAAATATTCTCTTCATGAGCGTAGTTTAAATGCACGGTACTGCTTTTCCCTTCCACCCGGCTGGTGCCGTTGATGCTGGCCTTAAGCGTCAACACGCCCAGATTATCGAGGTTAATCTGCGTCCACGAGCGGGAGATTTCCATATAGCGCAGCCAGTTAATCGCCGCCCCGGCGGAGACGTTATCCGCCACCAGCGCATCGGCGGTGTCTTTATCCAGCCGCAGGGTCATCGGTCCGTCATTGCGCAGCCAGCCGTCGTGGATGATCCATTGATTATTCTCCAGCCACAGCGGCAGCGCGCCGCTCACCGCGCCGGACATGGCGAACTGTTTCACCTTGACGGCGCTGGTCAGTTCGCTGCTGGAGATATGCTGCAGGCGGATCAACGCCGGGTCGCGCTGCGGCATACGCAGCTGCAGCAGCGTCAGTTTCCCGCCTAACAGATCGACGCTGACGTCGCTGAGCTGCAGCGGATTGGCCTCGCTCCACGGCCAGGTACCCTGCAGGTCCGCCGTCAGATTACGCGCGGTGACCTGGTTGACGATTTCGCCAATGCGCAGGGAGACCGGGCGGCGGATGCCCAGCTGCCAGTGACCGTCGCTGAAGCGGAACGGCAGGACGAAATCGACGCCGTTGATCTGGTTATCCGGCATCCAGGCGCTGCCGCCCTTCAGGACGCCATGGCCGCCCGCCTCAAATCCCTGCCCGGCTGCCGCCGAGAAGGCCACCTGCGCGTAGAGACTGCCTTCGCGCAGGTTCATCTTCCAGTCCGGCGGCACCAGCGGCTGGAACACCGTTAGCGACTGTTTTGGCCACCACGCCTGGCCGCGCAGCCGTTCGCCATCCCAGCGCCCGGACAGACGCACCGGACCGATAGCCTCGGCATGCAGGGCGCCGGTGAACTGGAACCTCGTCGGGTCCCGACCGTCGAGGGCGAATTTCAGCGTTGAGGCCGGGAGATAGCTGCCGCCGGAGAAGGTGGTTTTGGCGGCGTCCAGCGACAGCGCGCCGGTTAACCGCGGATGCTCAGCATCGCGCAGCCAGCGGATCGGCTGCTCGAGGGTCAGACGCGGGGTGCTGACCCGCATTGTGCCGTACTCAAGCTTATCGAAGCCGGTGGAAAGGCTGCTCAGGGTAATAGCATTGTCGCGCCACTCCCCGCTGCCCTTCACATCCCAGCGCGCCTGCATCGGGGTAAAATGTCCCTCGCCCCAGTAGCGCCACTGCCAGCGGCCGCTGTCGGGCAGAAAATCGCTCGCCTGACCGTCCAGATGCAGCGTAAAGTCGCCCATCTGCTGCTCATGGGCGCGAAGGATCGCCTGCAGGCGGCCATCGACGCCCTGCTGAGTGACCTTAACCCCGGCCAGCGGCCAGCGGATTTCGTCAATATTCAGCGCGTCGATCACCCGCCCGCGCGAGCGCAGCAACGCACCGGGGTGAAAAGCCAGCTGCGGGCTGATCAGCGGCCCGCTGAGCTGAGCCGGCAGCGCCGCGTATAGTATCATCTCCCCCAGCTTGGCCTCGCCGGTGAGCCGCAGCGGCAGATCGCTGTTATCCATACTCAGCTTGCCCGGACCAATATTCAGTACCGCATTGCCCTTCCCGGCATGCCCCTCGGTGAGAACATTCAGGCGACCGCTGACGATCATCTGTTCGGTGCCCTGCTGCCAGTTACCCACCGACAGCGCCACCCGCCCGCGCAGCGGATACGCCTCGTAACGGGTGCGCCAGCGGCCGTCGCTGATGGTGATCCGCTCCGGAGTGATCTCCCACGGCAGGTCCAGAATAGGCTCTACCTCACCCCGCGGGGTGACCAGCAGCTGGCCGCGATTGTGCTGCCACTCGAGCTCAGCATCGATCCATTCCGCAGTCTGCGGGAATTCGAAGGTGCCCTGCATCTGGCCGTCGACCGGCAGACCATCCGGCACCAGCGGCAGATGGAAGGTCCCCACCAGCTTCACCGGCGGCTGATCGTCAGTCAGCCGGGCGCTGAACTGGCTGACGGTGAGCGCCTGGCCGCGCAGGCGCGCCTGCAGACTCAGTTCCTTCCCGGCAAAGCCGATATCCTGCTGCGCAGGCGTTAATGACATTACCAGCCGCCCCTGCCATTTCTCCCACGGCGACAGCCGCAGATTGTCAATGGTTAACCAGCTATAGGGCAACATCGATTGCCATTCGGCAAGCGTGCGCGGTGAACCGGGAGAGGGATCGCTGGCCGGCAGTTTGCTCAGGCAGGCGCTGTTGATCTCCAGCTGGCCAATATGCAGCCGCCAGCGGCTGGGACGCGAGAGACGGGCATCGGTCACCCGGGCGATTTCACAGTCGCCCACCAGATAACGCAGATCGGGGATCAGCAGGGCCGACCGCGTCAGGCGCGGGCTCTCCTGCAAAGAGATACGCGTGCCCACGGGCAGCCAGATGCCCGCCAGCGTCGGCACCCAGTGGGTTAGCGTCAACAGCAGGGTTAGCGGCAATAACACCAGAACTAACACCAGCGCGATGGCGGCTTTATATTTACCCTTCATGGGCAGTTAATATCCTGATTCAACATAAGTAAAAGCCGAAAGGCGTCCATTGTGACACGTTCGACCAGTGAGTGAAAGTTTACGGCCTGTTAAAGCATAGTTGCCAGCCGGACTCGCGGCGCGACGTTCGGCCATTATCATTTAACTGTTGTTTAAGTCGCCCCTGCCACACTCCAGCCAGACGGGAATAGCTTGCGGGAGAGGCGGTGTCGTTAATTATCTCGCTCATAGAGAGCGCACAGGACCACTATCCATGGGTATTGCTGATTGTTTTTCTGCTTACCTTCACTAAATCCTGCGCATTGGTCTCGCTGGCAATCCCCGGCACCTCCGGCCTGCTGCTGCTGGGAACATTCGCTTCCGCCAGCCTCGGACATTTCCTGTTAATGTGGTCCAGCGCCAGCCTCGGCGCCATCGGCGGATTCTGGCTATCGTGGCGGCTGGGCATTCGCTACCGTCATCGCCTCACCCATCTACGCTGGCTGACCGCCGAGCGTCTGGCCCGCAGCCGCCTCTTCTTTCAGCGCTATGGCCCGTGGGCTATCTTTTTCAGCCGCTTTCTCTCTCCCCTGAGGGCTACGCTGCCCTTCGTTAGCGGCGCCAGCAGTCTGCCGCTGTGGTCGTTTCAGCTGGCTAACGTCAGCTCCGGTCTGCTGTGGCCGCTTCTGCTGCTCGCCCCCGGCGCTTTCAGCCTCAGTTTGTGGTGAAAAAACTTTGTCTTTCAAAGAGATTCCGCAAGTCCGCGATATGCTCTAGAATTAGGATTAGCACCCTCTCATTAAACTATTTTTTAATAATTGTACGATTATTTTAAATATGCTACCGTGACGGTATAATCACTGGAGAAAAGTCTTATGAAAATCGCGGTTTATAGTACGAAGCAGTACGATAAAAAGTACCTGCAGCACGTTAATGATGCATACGGCTTTGAACTGGAATTCTTCGATTTCCTGCTGACAGCGAAGACTGCCAAAACCGCCAACGGTTGCGAAGCGGTATGTATCTTCGTCAATGACGACGGCAGCCGCCCGGTGCTGGAAGAGCTGAAGGCCCATGGGGTGAAATATATCGCCCTGCGCTGCGCCGGGTTTAACAACGTCGACCTTGAGGCGGCAAAGGAGCTTGGCCTGCGCGTCGTGCGCGTTCCAGCTTACTCTCCGGAAGCGGTCGCTGAGCATGCGATCGGTATGATGATGTCGCTCAACCGCCGCATCCACCGCGCTTACCAGCGTACCCGCGATGCCAATTTCTCCCTCGAAGGCCTCACCGGCTTCACCATGTACGGCAAAACCGCCGGGGTGATCGGCACCGGGAAAATTGGCGTAGCGATGTTGCGGATCCTCAAAGGCTTCGGCATGCGCCTGCTGGCGTTCGACCCGTACCCAAGCGCCGCCGCGCTGGAGCTGGGGGTGGAATATGTTGACCTCGCCACGCTGTACAAGGAATCGGACGTGATCTCCCTGCACTGTCCGCTGACCGACGAAAACTACCACCTGCTCAATCGCGAAGCCTTCGATCAGATGAAAGACGGGGTGATGGTGATCAACACCAGCCGCGGCGCCCTGATCGACTCTCAGGCGGCCATCGACGCCCTGAAGCACCAGAAAATTGGCGCGCTGGGGCTGGACGTTTATGAGAACGAACGCGATCTGTTCTTTGAAGACAAATCCAACGACGTGATCCAGGACGATGTCTTCCGCCGCCTCTCCGCCTGCCATAACGTGCTGTTTACCGGCCACCAGGCGTTCCTCACCGCCGAGGCGCTGATCAGCATTTCGGAGACCACTCTGGGTAACCTGCAGCAGGTCGCCAACGGCGAAACCTGTCCGAACGCCATCGTCTAATGCCTTTCCCTTTTGTGCTCCTCTCCCGGGGGGAGCACATTCAGATAATCCCCACAGATCCCCGCTGCGATACCGTTACACTGGCTTGGTTTTATTAGTTATGTGAATGTTTTGGAGTGAAAATGAACAAATTTGCGGCGCTTCTGGCGGCAGGTATGCTGCTGTCCGGCTGTGTCTATAACAGTAAGGTGTCCACCGGTGCGGAACAGCTGCAGCATCATCGTTTCGTGCTGACCAGCGTCAACGGCCAGGCGGTCAACGCCAGCGACCGGCCGCTGGAGCTGAGCTTCGGTGAGAAGATGGCTATTACGGGCAAGATGTATGTATCCGGCAATATGTGCAACGGCTTTAGCGGGGAAGGTAAAGTGTCGGACGGCGAGCTGAAGGTCAAATCGCTGGCGATGACCCGGATGCTGTGCCACGACGCCCAGCTCAATACCCTGGATGCGACGATCGACAAGATGCTGCGCGAGGGTGCGCAGGTCGATCTGACGGAAAACCAGTTGACGCTGGCGACCGCCGACCAGACGCTGGTCTATAAGCTCGCCGACCTGATGCACTAGCCGGCGTTGAGGTGCCGCTGACGCTGCCCCGCGACGGGGCCGCTGTTAGTAGCCGCAGCTGCCGCCCGCCAGCGCCTGCTCGCTGCAGCGTTTGCCGTTCGGCAGCGCGCACATGCCAATCGCCGAACCATCGAGCTGACGAGCCACCGATAACGAGCCGCCTATCATGGCGCAGTTGGCCTGACCGGCGTCGCTCATCGCCGCCCGCATTCCCGGCCTGACGTGCGCCGCCGTGGCCTGCTGAACGGGTTCACTACTGCACGCGGACAGCAACAGCGCCGCACATCCTACTAACATCGCAGCTCGCATTCTCTCTCCCCTCGGAAACGTCTTAAAAAAGCAAACCCCAGAATAATAGGCAGCGTGGCGGGCGGCGTCGAGAGGGGAAGTACGTATTTATGCGCCTCATTAACATTTTCTAGCAAATTTTCGCCTAAAGCTTGATCTGCCTCGGCCATGTCGCCCGACGCAGGTGGTTCCTCTCCCGGCAGGCAGCCATTTTCTCCGCGAACCACGCAAAATATTGATCTGGTCACGGGTACCCGGCGCATTGAGGACACAAATGCAAAAATGGCGGGGTCAGCGGTTTGCTAAACTACCCCTTATATAATTACAGGGCGCGTCGCGGTTTCACGCGTCCATTCTTTTGCGCAATGTAAGGGTGTCTTCATATGATTACGATTGATGGTAATGGCGCGGTCGCTTCCGTCGCGTTTCGCACCAGTGAAGTTATCGCCATCTACCCGATCACGCCCAGTTCAACGATGGCGGAACAGGCTGACGCCTGGGCCGGCAATGGGCTGAAAAACGTCTGGGGCGATGTTCCCCGCGTGGTCGAAATGCAGTCGGAGGCGGGCGCCATTGGCGCCGTACATGGCGCGCTGCAGACCGGCGCCCTCTCCACCTCCTTTACCTCATCGCAGGGCCTGCTGCTGATGATCCCCACGCTGTACAAACTGGCCGGCCAGCTGATGCCGTTTGTGCTGCACGTCGCCGCCCGCACTGTCGCTACCCATGCGTTGTCGATCTTCGGCGACCATTCCGATGTCATGGCCGTCCGCCAGACCGGGTGCGCCATGCTGTGCGCCAGCAGCGTTCAGGAAGCGCAGGATTTCGCGCTAATCTCGCATATCGCCACCCTGCAAAGCCGGGTGCCGTTTATTCATTTCTTTGATGGTTTCCGTACTTCGCACGAAATCAACAAAATCGCCCCGCTGGCGGATGACACTATTCGCGCCCTGCTGCCGCAGGATAAGATCGCTGAGCATCGCCAGCGCGCGCTCAACCCGGAACACCCGGTGATCCGCGGAACCTCGGCCAACCCCGACACTTACTTCCAGTCCCGTGAGGCCACCAATCCGTGGTACGACGCGGTGTATGACCATGTCGAGAAAGCGATGGACGATTTCGCTGCCGCCACCGGCCGTCAGTACAAACCGTTTGAGTTTTACGGCCACCCGCAGGCAGAGCGCGTGATCGTCATTATGGGCTCGGCCATCGGCACCTGCGAAGAGGTGGTCGATGAGTTGCTGAGTCGCGGCGAGAAAGTCGGCGTGCTAAAAGTCCGCCTCTATCGCCCGTTCTCCGCCGCCCACCTGCTGGCGGCGCTGCCGGAGAGCGCCCGCGCGGTTGCCGTACTGGATCGCACCAAAGAACCCGGCGCGCTTGCCGAACCGCTTTACCTCGACGTGATGACCGCCCTGGCGGAAGCCTTTAACCGCGGCGAGCGCGAGACGCTACCGCGCACTATCGGCGGCCGCTACGGTCTCTCCTCCAAGGAGTTTGGTCCGGAATGCGTGCTGGCGATATTCAGTGAATTGCAGGCCGCCCAGCCGAAGCCGCGCTTTACCGTCGGGATCTATGATGACGTGACCAACCTGTCGCTGCCGCTGGGCGAAAATACCCTGCCGGCAGAGGCCAAGCTCGAGGCCCTGTTCTACGGCCTCGGCAGCGACGGCAGCGTGTCAGCTACCAAAAACAACATCAAAATCATCGGCAACTCGACCCCATGGTTCTCCCAGGGCTATTTTGTCTATGACTCGAAGAAAGCGGGCGGCCTCACCGTCTCGCATCTGCGGGTCAGCGAAAAACCGATTCGTTCATCGTATCTGATTTCGCAGGCTGATTTCGTCGGCTGCCACCAGCTGCAGTTTATCGATAAATACCAGATGGCCGAGCGGCTGAAGCCCGGCGGCATTTTCCTGCTCAACACGCCGTACAGCGCCGATGAGGTCTGGTCCCGCCTGCCCCAGGAAGTCCAGGCCACCCTGAATCAGAAAAAAGCGCGTTTTTACGTGGTCAACGCGGCAAAGATCGCCCGCGAATGCAGCCTCGGGGCGCGCATTAATACCGTGATGCAGATGGCCTTTTTCCATTTAACCCAGATCCTGCCGGGTGATAGCGCGCTGGCGGAACTGCAGGCAGCCATCGCCAAAAGCTACAGCAGCAAAGGTCAGGAGCTGGTGGAGCGCAACTGGCAGGCGCTGGCCCTGGCCCGTGAATCACTGGCGGAAGTACCGCTCCAGCCGGTGAACGCCAGCAGTCCGAACCGTCCGCCGGTGGTCTCCGACGCCGCGCCGGATTTCGTCAAAACGGTCACCGCCGCGATGCTGGCCGGGCTCGGCGATGCGCTGCCGGTCTCTGCCCTGCCGCCGGACGCCACCTGGCCCATGGGCACCACCCGCTGGGAGAAACGCAACATCGCCGAAGAGATCCCCATCTGGAAGGAAGCGCTGTGTACTCAGTGCAACCACTGCGTCGCCGCCTGCCCGCACTCGGCGATCCGCGCCAAAGTGGTCGCCCCGGAAGAGATGGAGAACGCCCCTGCCAGCCTGCATTCGCTGGATGTGAAATCCCGCGATATGCGCGGGCAGAAATACGTTCTGCAGGTCGCCCCGGAAGACTGCACCGGCTGCAACCTGTGCGTCGAAGTGTGCCCGGCAAAAGACCGCCAGAACCCGGAGATCAAGGCCATCAATATGATGTCCCGCCTGGAGCATGTGGAAGAGGAGAAGGTCAATTACGAGTACTTCCTCAACCTGCCGGAAATCGACCGCAGCAAACTGGAGCGCATTGATATTCGCACCTCACAGCTGATCAGCCCGCTGTTTGAATACTCCGGCGCCTGCTCGGGCTGTGGCGAAACGCCGTATATCAAACTGCTGACCCAGCTGTACGGCGACCGAATGCTGATTGCCAACGCCACCGGCTGCTCCTCCATTTACGGCGGCAACCTGCCCTCGACACCGTACACTACCGACGCCAACGGCCGCGGCCCGGCGTGGGCCAACTCGCTGTTTGAGGATAACGCCGAATTCGGGCTCGGCTTCCGCTTGACCGTCGACCAGCATCGCCAGCGCGTGATGCGCCTGCTGAGCGAATTCGCCGACAAGCTGCCGGCAGAGCTGAACGCGGCGCTGCACGCCGAGGCGACGCCGGAAGTTCGCCGCGAACAGGTGGCGGCCCTGCGTCAGGCGCTGGCCGGCGTGGCGGGAGCTGAAGAGCTGCTGACCGATGCCGACGCACTGGTGGAGAAATCCGTCTGGCTGATCGGCGGCGACGGCTGGGCTTACGATATCGGCTTCGGCGGCCTGGACCATGTACTGAGCCTGACGGAAAACGTCAATATTCTGGTGCTGGACACCCAGTGTTACTCCAACACCGGCGGGCAGGCGTCAAAAGCCACCCCGCTGGGCGCAGTGACTAAGTTTGGCGAGCATGGCAAACGCAAGGCGCGTAAAGATCTGGGCGTCAGCATGATGATGTACGGTCATGTTTATGTGGCGCAAATTTCGCTGGGCGCGCAGCTGAACCAGACGGTGAAAGCGATTCAGGAAGCGGAAGCCTATCCGGGGCCATCGCTGATCATCGCCTATAGCCCTTGCGAAGAGCATGGCTACGATCTGGCGCTCAGCCACGACCAGATGCGTCAGCTGACCGCCACCGGCTTCTGGCCGCTCTACCGCTTCGACCCGCGTCGGGCAGACGAAGGCAAGATCCCGCTGGCGCTAGATTCCCGTCCGCCATCAGACGCCCTGGCCGAGACGCTGCTTAATGAGCAACGTTTCCGCCGCCTGAACGCCCAGCAGCCTGAAGTGGCGGAGCAGCTATGGAAAGACGCCGCCGCCGATCTGCAGAAGCGCTATGACTTCCTCGCCCAGCTGGCTGGCAAAGCGGAGAAATCGCCAAGCGAAGGTTAACCGCCCCGTCACCTTTGTCCATAAAAAAAGCCCGAACACAACGTTCGGGCTTGTCGTTTTACCGATAAATAACATCATTCCGCAGAATGAGACGGCAACAATAAATTATTGGCATGACAATAAAGGCATATAACGCGCAAATAATACGTGATTAGCCCGGGCATGTATAATTTTTATTTTGTATATTATCTATAAATGCATTCAGCATAATTATCACCATTTCATTGGTATTATTTATTTTAGATTTTACTTATATCGTAACAATTGAGTCTTACCGGATCTCAGACCGCTCCTTTAGCATGAGTTCACTTCCCACCCGGAAGTTAAAACATAAAAACAGTTAAAGGAATTTCTTCATGAAAAGAAAAGTACTGGCCCTCGTTATTCCGGCTTTATTAGCCGCCGGTGCCGCGCATGCGGCGGAAATTTATAATAAAGACGGGAATAAATTAGATCTCTATGGCAAGGTAGATGGTCTGCATTATTTCTCCAGCGACTCGAAAAAAGACGGCGATCAAACTTATTTACGTTTTGGCTTTAAAGGCGAAACCCAGATCAACGATATGCTTACCGGCTATGGCCAGTGGGAATATAACGTTCAGGCCAACAACACCGAGACCTCCAGCGATCAGGCGTGGACCCGTCTGGCATTCGCCGGTATCAAAGTGGGCGATTACGGCTCCTTCGACTACGGTCGTAACTACGGCGTGCTGTACGACGTTGAAGGCTGGACCGATATGCTGCCGGAGTTCGGCGGCGACTCCTACACCTATGCGGATAACTTTATGGCAGGCCGCGCCAACGGCGTCGCAACCTACCGCAACAGCGATTTCTTCGGTCTGGTGGAGGGTCTGAACTTCGCCCTGCAGTATCAGGGTAAAAACGAAGGCCAGAACGCGCAGGATATCAACGTCGGCACCAATAACCGCAGCAGCGACAGCGATGTTCGCTTCGACAATGGCGATGGTTTCGGCCTCTCCACTTCCTACGACTTCGGCATGGGTATCAGCGCGGCGGCAGCTTACACCTCGTCTGACCGTACTAACGATCAGATGACCCAGACCAACGCGCGCGGCGATAAAGCGGAAGCCTGGACCGCCGGCCTGAAGTACGACGCCAACGATATCTACCTGGCGACCATGTACTCTGAAACCCGCAATATGACCCCGTACGGCAATGACGGCGTGGCCAATAAAACGCAAAACTTCGAAGTCACCGCGCAGTATCAGTTCGACTTCGGCCTGCGTCCGGCCATCTCCTACCTGCAGTCCAAAGGCAAAGATCTGTACAATAACGGCCGCTATGCCGATAAAGATCTGGTCAAATATATGGACGTTGGCGCAACCTATTACTTCAACCGTAATATGTCCACCTATGTTGATTACAAAATCAACCTGCTGGATGGTAACGACAAATTCTACGAAGACAACGGTATCTCTACCGATAACATCGTCGCCCTGGGCCTGGTTTACCAGTTCTAATGCGCCTGCCCGCCGGTTCCGGCGGGCTTTCCCCCACCCGCCTCGCTGCAGATAAAACAAAACGCTATATCTCGCGGACTAAAATAGCCGTCCGTTTAATGATATAGTCATGGCCTGTCAGTGCTTGCCCGAGGACGTCCATCATGCACCACCATCCGGTAAAATCTTCCCGAATTATCTCCGTCGCCTACGATGACGCCTCCGCCACACTGGAAATCTATTTCTATCACCAGCCGCCATTACAATATACCGGGGTCCCACCGCGTATTTTTCATGATTTTTTACAGGTGGTGTCAAAAGGCCGGTATTATGATGGGGTGATCAAAGGAAAATTTCCCGAACGCAAGCTACGTTAATGTCAAAGTGTGACTGCGGTCATGATACAAAACGTGCCCTAATACCGTACAATATGAAGGGATACTAAAACAGGAGGTTTTATGAGCAGAATGATTCTTGTCCCTATCGATATCTCTGATAAAGAATTTACTGAACGCATTATCAGTCACGTTGAATCGGAAGCGCGGATTGACGACGCCGAGGTGCATTTCCTCACCGTGATCCCTTCTCTGCCCTATTATGCCTCACTGGGAATGGCCTATACCGCTGAGCTTCCCGGCATGGACGAGCTGCGTGAGGGTTCTGAAACGCAATTGAAAGAGATCGCGAAGCAGTTCTCCATCCCGGAAGACCGGATGCATTTTCACGTCGCGGAAGGATCGCCAAAAGATAAAATCCTTGCGCTGGCCAAGTCGCTGCCAGCCGACCTGGTGATCATCGCTTCGCACCGGCCGGATATCACAACTTATCTGCTGGGCTCCAACGCCGCCGCGGTGGTTCGTCACGCCGAGTGCTCGGTACTGGTGGTCCGCTAACGCCGCAGCCCGCCGCCCGGCGGGCTTTTTATTTCCGCATCAGCCGCCCCCGCCTGGATGCTCGCTGCCGAAAGTGCCGGAAAGATGCTGACATTCCGCCCCTGAATCCGTACCATACACGCCACGGTTGCCTGTCAAACCTCAATAATTGCTACGCGCCAGCGCCACGTTGTTCAGCGGCTGGCAGAATGCGTGCTCTTCTGATGCCACACTATGAATTGAGCCACTATTACATGCTGCAAAACCAAGAAATCAGTAAAAAAGAAAAGTACAACATCGATAAGCTGCAGAAACGTCTGCGCCGCAACGTCGGTGAGGCGATTGCCGACTTCAATATGATTGAAGAGGGCGACCGCATTATGGTTTGTCTTTCAGGCGGCAAGGACAGCTATACCATGCTGGAGATCCTGCGCAATCTGCAGAAAAGCGCGCCCATCTCCTTCTCGCTGGTGGCGGTGAACCTCGATCAGAAGCAGCCAGGGTTCCCGGAGCATATTCTGCCGGCGTATCTGGAGCAGCTGGGGGTTGAATACAAGATTGTCGAAGAGAACACCTACGGCATCGTCAAAGAGAAGATCCCGGAAGGAAAAACCACCTGCTCGCTGTGCTCTCGCCTGCGTCGCGGCATCCTCTATCGTACCGCCACCGAGCTTGGGGCGACCAAGATCGCCCTCGGCCATCATCGCGACGATATCCTGCAGACGCTGTTTTTGAATATGTTCTACGGCGGCAAAATGAAAGGGATGCCGCCGAAGCTGATGAGCGACGACGGCAAACACATCGTCATCCGCCCGCTGGCCTACTGCCGGGAAAAGGACATCGAGCGCTTCTCCCAGGCCAAAGGCTTCCCGATTATTCCGTGCAACCTGTGCGGTTCGCAGCCAAACCTGCAGCGCCAGGTGATCGCCGATATGCTCCGCGACTGGGACAAGCGTTATCCTGGGCGCATTGAAACCATGTTCAGCGCGATGCAGAACGTGGTGCCTTCGCACCTGAGCGACGTCAATCTGTTTGATTTTAAAGGCATCACCCACGGCTCAGAGGTGGTGGATGGTGGCGATCTGGCGTTTGACCGGGAAGATATTCCCCTGCAGCCCGCCGGCTGGCAGCCGGAAGAAGAAGACGCCCGTCTCGATGAGCTGCGTCTGAACGTAGTGGAAGTGAAATAACCCTCACGCGTCTCAGGCAGCCGCCTGAGACGCACTCTCCTGCCCTTACTTCAGCAGTCGTACGCGGCAGGATTTACCTTTGATCTTGCCATTTTGTAACTGCTTATACGCCTTCTGCGCCATATTCTGGCGGATCGCCACATAGACGTGGGCCGGGTGGACGGTAATTTTGCCGATATCGGCACCATCAAAGCCCATATCCCCGGTCAGGGCTCCCAGCACATCTCCCGGGCGCATTTTCGCCTTTTTCCCGCCGTCGATACACAGCGTCGCCATCTCCGCCGTCAGCGGCGCGATGGTGTTGCCCGTCGGCGCCGGCAGCCAGTTCAGGGAAAGCTGCAGCATGTCGGCCAGAATAGTGGCGCGCTGCGCCTCTTCCGGCGCACAGAAGCTGATGGCCAGCCCTTGTTCACCGGCGCGGGCGGTACGGCCGATGCGGTGAACATGCACCTCCGGATCCCAGGCCAGCTCGAAATTCACCACCAGCGCCAGGGATTTGATGTCCAGACCGCGGGCAGCGACGTCGGTCGCCACCAGAACCCGGACGCTGCCGTTAGCGAAGCGCACCAGCGTCTGATCGCGATCGCGCTGCTCAAGGTCACCATGCAGCGACAAGGCGCTCTGCCCGGCGGCGTTGAGCGCATCGCAGACCGCCTGGCAATCGCGTTTGGTATTGCAGAACACCACGCAGGATGCGGGCTGATGCTGGCTGAGCAGGCGCTGCAGCAGGGCAATCTTACCGTGGCGGGAAACCTCAAAGAACTGCTGTTCAATCGCCGGGAGCGCGTCGACAGTGTCGATCTCAATGGTCTGCGGATTGCGCTGCACCCGGCCGCTGATCGCCGCGATTGCCGCCGGCCAGGTAGCAGAAAACAGCAGCGTCTGCCGGTCAGCCGGTGCGAAGCGGATCACCTCATCAATGGCATCGCTAAAGCCCATATCGAGCATGCGGTCCGCTTCGTCCATCACCAGGGTCTGCAGCGCGTCAAGGGAGACCGTTCCCTTCTGCAGATGATCGAGCAGACGGCCCGGGGTGGCGACGATAATATGCGGGGCATGCTGCAGGGAATCTCGCTGGGCGCCAAAGGGCTGCCCGCCGCAGAGCATCAGAATCTTGATGTTCGGCAGGCAGCGCGCCAGGCGGCGCAGCTCGCCGGCGACCTGATCGGCCAGCTCGCGGGTCGGGCACAACACCAGCGACTGGGTCTCGAAGCGCGCCGGATCGATATGCTGCAGCAGACCCAGCCCAAATGCGGCCGTTTTTCCGCTGCCGGTTTTTGCCTGCACGCGCACATCTTTCCTCCCGAGGATCGCCGGCAGGGCGGCGGCCTGAACCGGGGTCATCGACAGATAACCCAGCTCGTTAAGGTTGGCTAATTGGGCGGCAGGTAAAACAGTCAGGGTAGAAAAAGCGGTCACAATGTATTCTCGTATTAAAAGGCAGACAATCTGCAGGCGCGTATCCTCGCAGATCTCCGCGCCTGATGCGACAATTTAATCGGCTCTTCGTCAGGCGGCGGATCGGGCTGGGGCTGCGGACGCGGTCGTGGATCGGGTAAAGGAGCCGGATCGTTCGGCTCGGGCGAGATAGGGATAGACTGGGCTGTCAGCTCTGAAGCGTAATACATAGAGGCCTCCCGGAGAGTGATACGGGCGTACCCGCAGGCGTCAACGGCCAGAAACCGTCGGGTGTCTTAGTAAGGGTAGAAGCTGGTCCGGAGAGCGCAAAAAAAAAGCCGACTCAACAAAGCCGGCGTCGTACGAATCAATTGTGCTATGCAGTAATTCAAAAAAGGAAGTAAGACAATATGGAGCGCAACGCCCATCGCTTGACGTTGCATTCACCTGCGAGAGAGATATTGCCCTGAATGGGTAGATGGTTTATTGATTTCGCTCAAACATTGCCGGGTTTTCCCGGCACTACAGCCGCTAAAAGGCGATTCTTTACAGCCATTTACTGCGATGTAACCACCACGCAACACCACCGATGACAACGACTAACATCAAGCAGAAAAGGCTAAACCCCAGATGCCAGCTGTTGCCAGGGATCCCGCCGAGGTTGACGCCGAACAGGCCGGTTAAAAAGGTGCTGGGTAGAAACACCATCGCCATCAATGACATGGTATAGGTCCGCCGCGCCAGCGACTCCTGCATAATCTGGGCGATCTCGTCGCTCATGATCGCCGTCCGCGCGATACAGCTGTCGATCTCATCCAGACCGCGCCCCAGCCGCTCGGCGATATCCTGCATTCGCCGCCGCTGATCGTCACTCATCCACGGCAGCCGCTCGCTGGCCAGCCGGGCATAAACGTCGCGCTGCGGCGCCATATAGCGGCGCATCACAATCAGCTGCTTACGCAGCAGCGCGAGAAATCCGCGCGGCGGCACCTGCTGATCGAGCAGGTCGTCTTCCAGGTCGATAATGCGATCGTGCAGTTGTTCGATAAACTCGCTGGCATGATCGGTCAACGCATCGCAGACCTCCACCAACCAGCTGCCGCCGTCCGTCGGGCCATTACCTTCCTTCAGGTCGCCCAGCACATCGTCCAGCGCCAGCACTTTGCGCTGACGAGTGGAGACGATCAGCCGCTCATCCATATACAGGCGCATCGCCACCAGCTGGTCGGGCCGCTCATCGGTACTGCCGTTGATACAGCGCAGGGTGATCAGCGCCCCGTCACCGATCCGCGTCACCCGCGGCCGGGTGCTCTCCCCCGCCAGGGCATCGCGTACGTTATTGGGCAGCAACGGGGTGGCCGCCAGCCAGTCGGCGCTGTCGCTATGGGTATAGTTGAGATGCAGCCAGCAAGGCTTGTCTTTGTCGATAATATCGTCATCGGCGAGCGGCTTAACGCCCCCCTGCCCGTCGAGCACCCACGCGAAGATCGCGTCCGGTATCTGCAACTCCGAGCCTTTAATCGCGTCCACTCAACCTCCGTTAATCCATATCTGCTAAATTACGCGCCTTCTCTATAAGGTACGCGAAAGCGCGCATTCTTGCTTTTAATGACCCGGAAATACAGGCCTAGTCGCTTCATTGAAAAGCGCTTTCGCCCCCGGTCGCGGCGCTCCCCTCATTTAACGTTAAAACTTAGTGAAATCAAGTTCTTCACGATTCAACACATACAGAGCGACGTTTTGCCGTTTATTTTGCAACTTCTTGCTGTATTATGCTGTTTATTGCGTTAATTTGCGGAGTCAATGGCCATGCATAAGCTCGCCAGGCAAAAACATATTCTCGACAGGCTTAGCGAAACCGGTCAGCTGAGCATCAGCGAACTGGTTGCAGAGTTGCAGGTGTCGGCCGATACCATTCGCCGCGATCTGAGCGACCTGGAACAACAGGGCGTGCTGCAGAAAAGCCACGGCGGGGCCATCGCCCTTAACGTCCCGGCCATGACGCGCCAGGGCAGAAACGCTCTTCTCACCCAGACCAAGCAGCGCCTGGGTCAGCAGGTCGCCGCGCGCATTCCCTCTGGCTCGACGCTGTTTCTCGACGCCGGAAGCACGCTGCTGGCGGTGGCAGCCCAGCTGAAAGGGCCGTTGACCGTGATCACGGCTTCTCTGGATATCGCTCAGCTGTTCAGCGACCGTGCCGATATCCAGCTGATCCTGCTTGGCGGCCAGTGGGATAGTAAACAACGGCTGTTCGCCGGCAGCGCCACCCTGTCGCTGGTCACCCGCTACCGGGCCGATATCGCCATTCTCGGTGCCTGCGCGCTCCATGCCGGGCTGGGGCTGAGCGCCAGCCAGGAAGCTGATGCCGACGTTAAACGCGCCATGCTGGCCGCCAGCGCCGAGCACTGGCTGGTGGCGGACCATACCAAACTCAACCGCTGCGAACCGTGGCGGGTGGCCGGGCTCAGCGACATTCACCATCTTTTTCTTGATCGTCCCTGGGCTGAGCTGGGGGATGATCCCGTCCTCTCTGTACATATTGCTGACGCTTAACAACGTGGAGAACCTGATGAGTAACAACACGATAAATATCGCCCTGATTGGCTACGGATTCGTCGGTAAGACCTTCCACGCGCCGCTTATCCGTTCGGTGCCGGGGCTGAACCTGGCGTTCGTCGCTTCCCGCGATGAAGAGAAGGTCAAACGCGACCTGCCGGACGTCACGGTGATCGCCTCCCCGGAAGCAGCGGTCCAGCATCCGGACGTTGACCTGGTGGTCATCGCCTCCCCTAACGCCACGCACGCCCCGCTGGCCCGCCTGGCGCTGAACGCCGGCAAACATGTGGTGGTGGATAAGCCCTTTACCCTCGATATGCAGGAGGCCCGGGAGCTGATCGCCCTGGCGGAGGAGAAACAGCGTCTGCTCTCCGTCTTCCATAACCGCCGCTGGGACAGCGACTATCTCGGGATCCGTCAGGTGATTGAGCAAGGCACCCTCGGCGCGGTGAAACACTTCGAGTCGCATTTCGACCGCTTCCGCCCGGAAGTCCGCGTCCGCTGGCGCGAGCAGAACGTCCCGGGCAGCGGCTTGTGGTTCGACCTGGGGCCGCACCTGATCGACCAGGCGCTGCAGCTATTTGGTTTGCCGCAGTCGGTGCAAGGTAACATAGCCACCCTGCGCGACGGCGCGGAGATCAACGACTGGGCGCATGTGGTATTAAACTACCCGGCGCATAAAGTGATCCTGCACTGCAGCATGCTGGTCGCGGGCGGCTCGTCGCGCTTCACCGTGCACGGCGATAAAGGTAGCGTTATCAAAGCGCGGGCCGACCAACAGGAGAGCCAGCTGCTGGCGGGCGTGGTACCGGGCAGCGCCGGCTGGGGCCAGGATGACGACCCGCTGGTTATCTATGATGCCTCGCTGCAGGCCCACGCGCAGGCTACCCCGCAGGGCGATCAGCGCCAGTACTATATGCTGATCCGCGATGCGCTGAAGGGCCAGATCGCCAATCCGGTGCCGCCGGTGGAAGCGCTGGCGGTGATGGCCGTTCTGGAAGCGGCGGTGCGCTCTGCTGAAAGTGGTATGGTGCAGACCCTGGACCTGTCCGACGACGAGCGCAACACGCTGCGCTAATCCGCCCTGTTCTCCGGTTACCTGCGCGGCCCGCAGGTAACCGCTACTTTTGCGCCACCTTAGAAAAAATCACTATCTATCCGCAGATTAACATTGCTTTATCCTGCTCCATGGCGCAAAGCACCGCTGGAAATTTCAGCCAATTGGGAGGAGGATAGAATGCAGATCGATCGTAATGAGAAAGAGGTTGCTGACGCTGTGGACGCGGCAACCGTACTACCGGACAGGAGAAGCGCATGTATTACACGTTAGGAGATACCACTCTCCATTTTTATCGCTATCAGTGCAAATTTTACGTCGCCCACTGGGAAGGGGGTAACGTGATGAGCGAAAAATTTAAATCGTTTATCGAACAGATCACTGAGAAGACCGGGCTGGATGCGAAACGCGTCGAGACCGCCGCGCGCGATTATTTTACTAACGTGGATTAACAGGCAGTGCTGTTCGTAAGAGACAAGCTGGTGCGGTAGCCGCGCAGGCTAACCCACCTTTCACCGCCAGGACGCCTCGCGCCGCCTGGCGGCTTCTCTATTCTGCCAGCGTTAAACGGTAGTCAGTTTTGCCAGAATGGCGGCGAAGGCGTCATTAACCTTATCGCCGGCGAGCAGTTTTTTACGCAACGTGAAGCTTCTGCCGCTGGAACGGATCAGCAGCCGGACTTTCGCATCATTATTGCTGCGTTCAACTACGGCAACATCCCGCAAGGGAATAACGTAGGTATCGGCATAGAGCCCCGGCGTAAATATCATCGACTCGCCGCTCACGCCAATCACCACCCGATTTTGCAGACGATAGCCATTGCACAGCGCAACAATACCGGCGGCAATAAATACTCCGCCTATCCCCATGCCAATCATTAAAATAATGATCCCGGCGATGAGCGCCAGCGCCCCTTGGGGATAAAAGCCTGAGGCATTAAAGGTTAATAGCTGCTGGTTATCAGCCTCGCCCACTGCCGTGGTTGATCGCCAGGGCGTAAATCCGGCGTTAATCCGCGTTTGCAAGCTGAACAGACTACCCACCAGAAAGATCACGCTGGCGGGCACCATCACGATACCGCCAACAAACGCCAGGACGATGGCCAGATAAGGGTAGCGGCCTGACAGCATTATGCTGATCGCCTGAACCACCACGGCGATAAACAGGGCCAGCACCAGCCAGGACCACATGCTGTCCACCCCACGATGGAAATTCAGTTGTCCTTCATCGAGTAATAAATTACGCGCGACAAAACAGATAATAATATTAACGAACAGGCCAATCCAGGCCAGCTTGTGCACATGCTTCATACCCTACTCCATTATGGTTTTTACTATTCCATTTCCAGGCATTATTAAATACAGTCTCAATGCCGGCTGGATAGTAGCAAAGCGGTACGCAAGATCAATAAAAAGCGCGCGGTCTCCTCACGTTCTAATTTATATTCAGCGTGATATTGTTAGTTATCATTTATCGTAATTATATAAACCATCCTATATATTGGCGCTATATATTTTCAGCGCAATAATATCGCCCTGCAGCCAGGCAGGGCGTCGCAGATTAACGCTCCTCAAGCGCCGCCACCGGCGCCGGCGCGCTTTTCCTGCGCAGCAGATAGCCTGCAGCAAGGATCAGCAGCCATACCGGGATCAGGCAGACGGAGATGCGGATGTCCGGGGTCAGATACATCACCCCGAGGATCGCGGCGAGAAACAGCAGACACAGCCAGTTTGTCAGGGGATAGGCGAAACTCTGGAAAGCCGTTACCTTCCCCGCCCGCTGCATGGCGCGGCGGAACTTAAGATGAGTGATGCAGATCATCGCCCAGTTGATGACCAGGGCGGCCACCACCAGGGCCATCAGCAGGGCAAAGGCTTTCCCGGGCATCACATAGTTAATCACCACGCAAAGCGCCGTGGCGACGGCGGATACCGCCAGGGCGGTCAATGGGATCCCGCGGTGGTTCACCCGCAGCAGCGCACGCGGGGCGTTGCCCTGCTGAGCCAGGCCGAACAGCATCCGGCTGTTGCAGTAGACGCAGCTGTTGTAGACCGACAGCGCGGCGGTGAGCACCACCAGATTGAGGGCGTTGGCCACAATATTGCTGTCAATGGCGTGAAAGATCAGCACAAAGGGGCTTCCCCCTTCCACGACGTTCCGCCACGGGTAGAGTGACAGCAGGACCGCCAGCGACCCCACGTAAAACAGCAGAATACGGTAGATCACCTGGTTGGTGGCTTTGGGAATGGTTTTATGCGGTTCGTCGGCTTCCGCCGCGGTGATCCCCACCAGCTCAAGCCCGCCGAAGGAGAACATGATCACCGCC
>CWGQ01000067.1_pt1 | contig 20863 bp, 19 predicted proteins | sample 672311 | NCBI WGS metagenome assembly CWGQ01 (sample SAMEA3735795, study PRJEB9488) | human gut metagenome | biome: ENVO:mammalia-associated habitat; material: ENVO:feces | place: Malawi | collected 2009-02-27
ATCATCACTAACCGTAACACTTGGTTTTGTTTCGTAGGGGACTAATCCTTGCTTATAAATATCCTGATAAGGTTTACCTAATTGTTTCACAAGTGTTTCAACATCAATACTCATTTGATAAATACACCACACGTCCCGACATCCGGCTAAATACTATCTTCATTGCGCAAGGAAATGGTCCAACTGTGAGCGAACCATTACCCACCCAACCGTTTTTTCTCTAACGCGGCTTGTATTTCTTTGGCTCGCTCAATTGAATAAAATGTGACTTTTTGTACAAAAGAATCTTTGTTATAGGTAAATGCGGCAGCGATATATTGATGAGGGGCCGGCAAAGTATAAAATTCCTTCACACCAACATAAATAGTCATGATTATCTGCGCATCAGTGTAAATCATTGGATGGCCAAGTTTGTCCCTTACCCATTTCTGGGTTATTACAGGTTCAAGACCAAATGGCAGCGGATTAGGAAATAACCAATCCGTTTTATTTTCATCTTCTAACCGCAAAGTCACTTCTTCAAGATTTTTTTCCCGGTTATTGATAAAAGATAAAAATATTCCTTCTCGCCTCATAGTCAACCTGGCAATATCATCACTAACAGTACCCGTTGGTTTTGTTTTGTAGGGAATTAAACCTTGATCATAAATATCCTGATAAGGTTTACCTAATTGCTTCACAAGTGTTTCGACATCAATACTCATTTGATAAATACACCACACGTCCCGACATCCGGCTAAATACTATCTTCATGGAGCAAGGAAATGGTCCAACCATGACCGGACCATTAAGGATCCATTAACTCTCTAATCGTTTTTTCTCCAGTACTGCCTGAATCTCTTTGGCCCGTTCCAGTGGGTAAAAAGTCACGGTTTCTACAAATAAATCTTTGTTATAGGTAAACACGGCAGCGATATATTGATGAGGAGCAGGCAGAGCATAGACCTCTTTCACCCCCATATAAATAGTCATGATGATTTCCACATCAGCATAAATCATGGGCAACCCAAAGCGCTCTCTAACCCACAATTGGGTCATCACCGGTTCCATACCAAATGGCATCGGATTGGGGAATACCCAGTCTGTTTTGCCTTTATCTTCTAACCTTAATGTAATTTCAGTAAGATTTTTCTCAGAATTATTGGTGAAAACCAAAAGAATTCCTTCTCGTTTCATATCTAATTCAGCTTCATCTTCATCTTCATCTTCATCTTCATCAATAGGACCGTAAGGCTTTGTTTTATAAGGAATCAACCCGTGACTGTAAATTTCATGATAAGGCTTACCCAGTTGTTTTACCAGTTTTTCGACGTCAATGATCATTTGCCACCAAGTCGTTTTTTCTCAAGTGCAGACTGGATTTCTTTCGCCTGTTCAACCGGAATAAATGTGATCCTGTTAACAAAAAAATCTTTATTGTAAGAAAATGCCGCTGCAATATTTTGATTCGGAGTCGGTAAAATATATGTTTCCTCCACCCCGACATAAATAGTCATAATCACGCAGGCATCAACGTAAGTAATCGGATGACCAAATCGGTCTCGTACCCATCGCTGTGTCATTACTGGTTCAAGACCAAATGGTAGCAAGTTAGGAAATAACCAGTCAGTTTTATTCTCATCCTCTAACCTTAAGGCCACTTCCTTAAGATTTTTATCTTGATTATTAAAAAACGATAAAAACACCCCCTCTCGTTTCATATCTAATCTATAAATGTCATCACTAACCGTACCACTTGGTTTTGTTTTGTAGGGGATCAATCCTTGCTCATAAATATCCAGATACGATTTCCCAAGGTTCTTTATCAACTTCTCAACATTCAAGCTCATTTAATATAACCCCGCTTTCCGGTTTAACTCATGTAGTTTGGCCCTGATCTCTTCAATTTTTTCATCACTTACACCATATTCATTCCTAAGGCACTCAGCATTGGCATCCCAGTTAGCATCAACTGCAGCTTCTAAATTACTGGCATCTAGAACTTTTTGAGTGACTAATCCTCCGTCTTGTGTTCTAAATTTACTATTGTTTTTCCCACCATAGGTTTCACTACATTGCCGGTGTACTTCTATCGGTATAGCGACAGCAGCCACTCTGTCAGTCATTTGTTCTATAATGTCATCTTTCAGGTTTGGATATGTCCCTTTCAAATATATCCTAACAGCTTCCTTTGAAGGAATATGATCCACTTCATATAGGCCCTGCCTTGAACGACCTTCAAAATTTCCGTAATAGTCAACCTCTAAATCTCTAACTGAAGCTTTCTGAAAATAAACATAGATTGCCGGGACACCCCCCATCGGGTCAACAATAATAAAGTCATTGAAATCCCGGTCTTCGATGGGCAATGTTTCAATATTTGGTCCCTGTTCCTCCGGGATCGGCGTTCCCGGTACGGGCGGTAACGATGCCGGGGCCGGGTTAGGCAATCCCCAGACGCTCCGCGGTTCCGGAATGGGTGTAGGCGGTGTGGTAGAGCCGCCAGCGCTCCCGTCATGAACAGTCGTCTGGCTGGCTCCCCACTCAAATCGCCCCTGCCCAGCAGACCGGGACCAGACAAATGTTCCTTTAATTGAAGGATCTTCAAAACCCCATGTCTCTTTATCCAGCTGTTTTGCAAACCGCACCCGGACCCGATCCAGCCCGCTTTTTTCCCCCACCTCATAGCTGCGGGAAACCAGTTCCCCTGACTCAGGATCTTCTTCAATACGAAAGCGTACCCTCGTGCGCACTGTGCCGTTTTGTCGGGCTATTTCCCGGAGTTCATATTCCGGGACATAATCCCCCTGAATGACCGTTGAGTTTACACGGGTAAAAGCGCCCACCATCATCTGGCCATGGATCAGATTCTGATAGAGCTGGTCGCCACGTATATTTTGTAGCGTTTCCGTCTCACCTTCATTCAGTGACGGAGAATAGAAGATAGCCAGCAGAGCAACGGTGAGAGGATTAGGCGCAGCCAGCACCCGTGCGCCCGCGACGCCTTCTCCGACACCTGCCGCAGTCCCCGCCCCTAATGAAAGCGAATTTCCCAGCGTTGTGGCTGTTGGCCCTGCATAATAACCACTCATTGAGGCAGCCAGCGCCATTGATTCAAAAAACACCTGTGCGGGTTTACGTTCAACAACCGGCTCTTTTGCGGCTGATGATGTTTTTCCCTCTCCGGTTCCCAGTATTTGTGTCATCCCGGCTTTCTCCTGTCCATGGCTCACAGTAGCTCTATTTTTATTGATTCAGGCAATGCGGTATAAACGCTGGCCGTTTTCCCATCAGCATCTGCCCGGCCTTCGAATACCTGGCCTTTTTCAGTGGTGATGCGGTAACGGGCAAACGGAACAATTTCACCGGTCTTCTGATCTTTGACAGTAAAACGCTCTTCGAACCCTTTAGGCAATTCCAGCGGAGGCACCCGAAAATCCGCCTTACCCATTTTCTGCACATTGGCCGATTTCAGCAGAATATTCCCCGGGCAGCCCAGCTCGATATTGCCACCACTTAGCCTGATATACGCTCCCGCACAGTTCACCACCAGTTCCTTCGCCGCCGTGATTTCCACCCGGCCTTCCACGCTGGTAACTGTGATATCCTTTTTCGCCGTCGCCTCCAGCGCATCATCCTGCGCCTGGATTTCCATCTTTCCCTTCGCCGCAAACAGCTTCATCCCCGCCTTTCGCGCCAGCAGGCTGACGGCTTCTCCCGCCGCCACCGTAAAACGTTTCAGCGCACTGATGTCCGTATTCTGCTGTGACACAATCCCCACGCTGGCGCTACCCGAAGACAACCGTACCGCCTGCGGACTGCTGATGCTCACGCCCTGCGGCGCATTCAGCACTATCCCCGGCTGCGCCAGCTCTTTCAGCGCATCGTTCAGCGTCTGCTGGTTGCCGGTATCCGATGGCAGGGCCTGAGCCGATTCCGCTGCCGACGCCAGGCTTTTCGCAATACCCAGGGCATTTTCAAGCTGCGCAATCGCCTCCTCCATTGCCAGCATCCTGTCGCCTGCCGAAGGCTGTTTATCCGCACTGATAAACACTCCCGCACCGCCCCGGATGCTCACCCATTTATCCGTACGCAGTTCCGCACCCTCGCCCCGCAACTCCCTTTGCGCATTCACGTTATGCCCCAGGTTCAGCTGCGTCTTGCCGCCGTACTCGGTGCTGAGCTTGATATGCTCCTCGCCGCGCTTGTCCTCCATTCGCAGCTTATTATTGGCCGGAGTACGAATCACATTGCGGGTGCTGTTTTTCTCCGTCACAGGGTCGACATGCCGCGAGTCATGCAGCGCATGCGCAATATACGGCCGGTCGGGATCGCCTTCGTGGAAAGCAATCGCCACCTCCGTGCCCTGGATCAGCGGGAAGTGAAAGCCGTACACGTCGCCGCCGTAGGGTTTGGCGAGACGCACCGGCATGCTTTCCTGACCCTGCCCTTTATCCTCTCTGTCAGCGTCAAATTTCACCCGGTACAGGCCGGACGCATCTTGCCAGGCATAGATATCATTCGCCTTCGCGCTGGTCACCCGCGCCGTCATGGTGCCAGTCACCTTCGGGCGCGGCAGCAGCGGCGGACGCCAGCACAATGTTTCGCTGTAGGGCACCGCCAGCAGGGACACCCGCAGCGCCTCCCGGCGGCTGGCGGTAAAACCGGTGCCGGTGATTAACAGCGGATCCTGTACGGGCGCAGGCAGGGTCGACGGCAGGCTGTCGGTAACGGTCAGCACCTGGGCCGGCGCCAGCCAGGCTGCAGTACTGATCGCGGTAATAAGCGTCTGGTGAGCCAGAAAACGCTCATGGTCGAGGCGGGCATAGAAGTTGGCGGTCTCCGTCTGCGGGTCGATTTTATCGCCACGCTCCCGGTGGCGAAGCTTATAGTGGTATACCTCACCGTAAGTGATGCCTTCACCATTTCCCCGGGTCATATCCGCTGTTGCCGACTGGAGAACGCTCTGCGCATCGCGGGGGTTATAATCCCGGGTAGTAACGTTCGCCTCTACGACGTTGTGGGTGATGCTCAGACCCCATATCGATTCCGCACCGCTGTCGCTCATCCCCGACGGGCTGTTTACAGGGAGTGTCTTATCAAACGTCAGCGCCCGCTGCGCGTCGGCGAAGTGGACCACTTCGCTCTGCGCCTCTTCCTGCAGGGTGAAGAAATAAAATATCCCTACCTCTGCCAGCAGGCGCTGGATAAACGCCAGGTCGCTCTCCTGATACTGATTAATTTGCTCGCGCCGTGGATAGTGTTGCTTGAGATAAAACTCATACTCCCAGTCATGCAGGTGATGTTCCTGCAATACCTGCTCCACCACCTCCGGCACCGATTTATTCACGAAAAAACGGTGGCTGCGAAACTGTTTATCCAGTAAGGAGAGGAAGGGTTCGAGGGTTATCTGATATTTCGACTGATCTTCTGAACTGCTGATACGCCGGAAGGCAGTCACCACGCCATGGACGCGTTTGCAGTCCGCCAACTGCTGCAGTGCGCCGCCGCCCATCGTCAGCATGGCGGGTTTGCTCAGGAGCTGTGCGGCATCAATATTTTTCTCTGCGCTGGTAAACGTAATAGTGTAATAATAAAGTTCACTCAGTTTTTCTGCCCCACTGAATTCTTCCACATCCAGCGATGCGGTACATGAAGGAATATCCAGCTGGTAACGGTTAAGGGTGGTGCCGGTAATTATTGAAGAGGTATCCATTATATTCCTGTTTTACTCCGCTGTAATGACTATCAAAAATCAATTCACAGGACGCCCTGTTTAATTTTGTTTAATGACAATCATCTCATTCATCATAAATATATTTATGTGCATATCGATATATCAGATACCCCACCAGGAGTTTCGTAACTAAAAGGTAACCCCAGGGATATTTATATTCACTGACTGAGAAATAAAAAAAGCAGCCAGAAACCGGAGCCTTCAACGTTTATCGCCGCCAGTATTTCTCTGGCACTGTCTTTAGCGCTATCCATACTGTTCTCCTTTATCCATCCCCTTTCCCGAGCTTCATCCCCGCAGAGGCTTCGCTTAGCCGACAAGATTGACTGGCTGCAGGCACGCTACCGCCCATCGCTGTTTCCTGTTTATCAGGGACCCGTAGCGCACAGGGTCAGGCAGGCAGATTGTTGTTCAACCTCCGCGATCGGGGTCGCTGATTACTCGGTTTCGCTTTTTAATCCGTTAGTCTCTGCTCCTGAGGTATTGGCCGTGCCCGGCGTCAGACAGGCGTCCTTCTGCGGGACCAGACTGATCTCCACCCGGCGATTTTGCGCCCGTCCCTCTGGCGTCTCGTTGCTGGCGACAGGACGGCTTGCGCCGTAGCCCTGCACCGCAAAACAGCTCTCCGGAACATCGCCGGTATCGCGCATCCAGTCGCGGACCGCCTCGGCACGCTTCAGGGAGAGTTGTTGATTGGATCTATCGTTGCCGATGCTGTCGGTATGGCCTGCCACCACGATCAGCCAGCCGGGTTTGGCCTTAATGCCCAGCAGCGAGTTCACCAGCAGCTTTGTCGAACCCGGTTTCAGCGCCGATTTGCCGGTATCGAACAGCGCCATGCTATCGAGGCGGATCGTCTGCGGCCCCTGCACAACCTGCTTAATGACCGGACGCGGCGGCGGGGGCGGCGCCCAGTCATTGATAGCGGCTTCAACGAAGGGGATCAGCCGCCCCCCCTGATACAGCCCCAGCCGATAACGCAGCGGCTCCCCCCGGCGCAACCAGTCATCCAGCAGGCGGCTGTCGGCACGCAGACGCTGCTGCGCCTGCAGCTTCGGCGTCGGCGGCGTGCCGCTGAGGCGGTGATACACCGCCAGATGATCGCCGACGCTGCGCACCAGGCGCTGGTTGTTGATAAAGGAAGCCAGCATCGCCAGCGCCAGAAAGAGGAAGCCCACCCCAGCGGCAAGACCGGCATCGCGCATCCGGCGGCTGACCCCGTGGCGGTGCGGCAGTGACGACAGAAGAAGATCCGGCAGCGGGTGAGGACCTGGCGCCGCGTCGTTGCCCGGGGAGAGCGTGGTGATCCCGGCGATTTGCTGTTGCCAGAGGTTATTCGCCACCGCCGCCACCGGCGTAAGGCAGATGCCCGCGGCACACAGGTTCAGCGGAGGAAGTTCTGCCTGCCGGGCGCGGAATGGCCGGAAAAGAGCGTTTTCGGCCAAGGTCAGAATGCTCTCCAGCCACAGCGTCTGATGCAGGCGTGAGGCAGGGCTGCCCTCCCGCTGCCACCCGGCAACCGCCTGGGGCGCTTGTCCCTTCTGCTGCACCTGGAGACCAGGCCTCTCCGGCGTGACGGTAAACCAGCGGCTTTCCACGGCCTGGCCGCCTGGCGGCGTCACCCAGAACACGCTCCACACCGGCGGCAGACCGTTTAGCCAGGTTCGGCACTGAACGATACTCCGCCGCCAGTCGCGCAGCGACTGCGCCAGATGCTCCCCGGAGGGGTGGTGCTCCGGTACCACCGCCAGCAGCACGGAAACCTGCGATACCAGTGCCGGACGCGCCGCCGCCAGGTACTGCGCCAGCCGCGGCAACTGCTCCGCGCTGTCTCCCCGTAGATACCAGCCGTGACGGGTTTCGCCGTGCGCCGAACGCCCGGGAAACAGACCGTCGGTATCCCCGCAGACCAGAACCACTGCCCCCTGAAAATCCTCGGGCGGCAGGACGATTTCCGATCGCTGACGGCTGACTGCCCGGCGACGCTGACGCCAGAGCGCCGCGCCGCCCGCCAGCAGGATGCACAGACTGAAGATCACCTGGTTGCCGATGGACAGCGGCCAGAAGCCCAGCACTAGCCACAGGGCCAGGATGACGGTCAGTATCGTAAGCAGACGACGAGCGTTATCACGCATCTCTTATCCCTGCCCTGCTATCTGCGCCACCATCTGTGACAGCATGGCGGAGCAGGTCAACCACAGCGCCGCCAGCGCCACAATGCCGGCCGCCCAGCCGCACCAGTACATCCGCCGTCCGCTGCGCAGCCGGGAGGCACGAACCACCACCGGCGCCTCCTGGGTCATGCTGAACGGCGGGACCCGCGCGCCAAGCGCTTGCGCCACGTCCTCACGCCGTTCGTCATCCTCGGCGCGGTACTGTCCGACAAACCCCAGTTGCAAAGTACGATAGAAACAAGTCAGCACTGCCGCATCCGCCGTGGGCTCTCGCAGCAGCTGGCGGATCCGTTCCCAGAGCTCTTCCCCGGCGTTGAGAGTGCTGAAAAAGCGCGCCTGCAGCGGATCCTTGCGCCACCTGCGGTAGCCATCATCCTGACTGGCGCGGTTGAGGACGCTCTCATCGAGCAGCGCGCAGTAGGCATAGAGCATCTGCTCAGCGCTGGCTTCACTGACTCCCCCCGCCGTCAGCGCCTCGCGCGCCTCGGTCACCCATCGACAGGCCTGGCGATAGAGCGCCTCGCCATCCGTCACCGGCTGGCCGCAGCGTAACTGGCTGACCATCAGCCAGCCCGGGTAAAAAGTTTTGTTGATCAGATCGCTTTCAGAGGTATTCATGAGCGCAGTACCGCAAAGAGTTCAAGTTTCACGTCGCCAAGCGATTCCGGGGTATAGAAGGTGCAGTTGCCGGCCTCCAGCATCGCGCGGGCGGCATCGGTGGAGAGATCCAGAGCGAAATATTGGTTTTCCAGACGTAGCGGAATGGCCGCCGGCACATGGCTCAGCGGTTTGATCGCGATGCCGCTGAGGGCAATATTGACGACCTCGGCGACATCATCATGGCTACCCGCCTTACAGAGCTGCGGAAAGCGGCTCTGTAGCTGGTGAGGGGGGAGTGAAGAGCGCACCGACAGATAAAAATCCGCCCCCTCGCGCAGCCGCGCATCGTGCAGCCTGCCCCGCCAGATCTCCCGGTCGGCGCCCTGCTCCAGAACGATGGCGATCACCCTTGAGGGCAGGCTGACTTCGAGCAGCGTATCCAGCAGGGCAAACAGCGGTGGGAATACCTGCTCTGGCGAGGCATGCCGGTAGCGGGGGATTGCTTCCAGATGATGTTCAAGGGAGAAAGTCAGCAGACTGCCGGCCAGCCTGGCCAGTTCGCGATAAAGCAGCTCCGGATGGCGCGAGGGATCCAGATGCAGCTCGCTGAGCACCGGTTCAGCGCTGTTCAGCGCGTTGAGCAGCCAGAACAGGGAAACATCCGCCACGGCAAAATCAGCCATCCGCGCATTGCTTTCACGACGCATGGCCATCAGGCGTCTGCGTCGGGCCTGCAGGCGATGTAACAGCTCGCCCAGCTCGCTGACCAGCGTCGGGCTTGCCGCCAGCGACAGCAGCGGCGGGATGAATTCCGGGTCAACGATCCACTGCCCCTGGGCGTCGCGCACCAGACGCGCTACCGGGCAGGTGAGGAAGGCTGCATTTTCCTCGGTGGAGAGACGCAGCGTTAGCGCGTGCCGCAGAACGGCCAGCTCGCTGCGTTCATGGCCGGCCAGCTCCTGGACGGTCACCTGCTCGGCGCGCCAGCGGCGCGGGCGGGCGCTCTCCTGGCCGTCATCAAGATTGCCGCCGCTGGCGCTGAGCAGCGGCAGAGCGAGCAGAACCTCCACGCTGTCCTGCATCACGTCCGATACATCGCGGACCGGTGGCAAAATATCCGCCAGCTCGGTGTCAATCAGCGTTCCGTCGGTGAAACGCACGATCAGCCGGGTAGCGTTGAGCCGGGAAAGGGTGAGCGCGCTCGCGTCAAACTCCGCGCGCAATACCCCCCACGGGTGGGCGAGCGCCATGCGGGAGACCGTATCGGCGACGTGCGCGTCCCAGCGGGCCTGTTGCTGAAACTGCTGCGGGACCAGAAAAGCCCCGTCGCGCCATAATGGGCGGAAAATCTTCATTGCACCTCCTGTGCCTTTCGCTTTCATTGGTCTGCAGACAGGACCAAATGCCCGGACGGATATCCCTCATCCGCCGTGTGTTCGGCTGGATTTATTACCTGCCGCTTCAGGGAAAGGAAATATCTCCCCTGCCCGCGAGAGTTTCGAAGTTAGATGGTATTTTTTAGTCAAGGGATGTTTATCATAAAGCGAAAGAGTCAGGGGGAGGTAACGCCTGGCCCTAAATAATATCTGAATTCAACCCAAGGTAGCTTTATTGCTCTCGGTCATCACATGTAGAAGGAATATTCCATAAGCGACCCTTTTATTATTTTCCTGTTGAATATTAATTAGCGAATTAATCCCTCCGTCAGGAATATTTATATTTACCTTAAATATAAATAATAATAAAAATATCACCGCAATCGATATCCCCTCAGTAGCGCTGAGTCCAGAGTCTCCCCCGGCAACTGCCAGATGCCCGGAGGAGCGCCCCGCCCCCACCCGGCCATTGCCAGGCGCTGCATTACCCCGTATTTTGGTTTCCCGCTCCGCTGTAGGCGGGTATCAGGGCGAACGAGAGAGAGAAAATGAAACCGCTATTTGTCTATGGGACGCTCTGTCCCGGTCGCAGCAATGCGCATATTCTGGAGGCGATCGGGGGCGAGTGGCGTCCCGGCTACGTCACCGGCACCTTTTACGCGCGCGGCTGGGGCGCAGCCGCCGATTTCCCGGGGATCGTCCTCGACGCTCACGGCCCACGGGTCAACGGCTATCTGTTCCTGTCCGATCGGCTGGCGGCGCACTGGCCCATGCTGGACGACTTTGAGGAAGGGTACGATCGGGTGCCGGTGGAAGTGACCACCGACGATGGACAGCAGATCAGCGCCTGGATTTATCAGCTTCAGCCCCGGGGGTAATCCCCCGCCGCGCTGCGCGGCATGGTACAGCAGCCCAGCGCGATCGCGAGTCTGGCGTCGTTTCTGCCAATGCAGGTATACTTGCCAGATGTTTCCTCAGTTTCAGACACGCAGATGACAAAACTCACCTTACAAGAGCAGATGCTCAAAGCCGGCCTGGTCAGCAGCAAAAAAATGGCTAAAGTCCAGAGAACGGCGAAAAAATCCCGCGTTCAGGCCCGTGAGGCCCGGGAAGCGGTGGAAGAAAATAAAAAAGCCCAGCTGGAGCGTGATAAACAGCTTAGCGAGCAGCAAAAGCAGGCGGTGCTGGCGAAAGAGTATAAAGCCCAGGTAAAGCAGCTGATCGAGATGAACCGCATTACGGTCGCCCGGGGCGATATCGGCTTTAACTTTACCGATAATAATCTGATCAAAAAAATCATGGTCGACAAGCCCACCCAGACCCAGCTGATCAACGGCCGTCTGGCGATTGCCCGCCTGGCGGTGGATAACAAGCCCGAAGGTGAATATGCGATTATTCCGGCGGTAGTGGCTGAGAAAATTGCCCAGCGCGACGCCAGCAGCATCGTGTTGCACAGCGCCCTGAGTCAGGATGAGCAGGATGAAGACGATCCGTACGCCGACTTTAAGGTGCCCGACGATCTGATGTGGTAACCCCGGGCTTTCCCGCCGCGGGCGATCAAAACGGGCTCGCCTGCTGGATATGCATCGGCTCATGGCTGACGGGGTGGACAAAGCGCAGTTCGCTGGCGTGCAGCATCAGCCGCGGAGCCTGTTCCGTGCCGGGCAGCTCCCGGCCACCGTACAGATCGCAGCCAAGGATCGGATAGCCCAGCAGCTGGCAGTGAATACGCAGCTGATGGGTCCGTCCGGTCTCCGGGGTGAGCGTCACCCGGGTTAACGCCAGCGCCCTCTCGCCTTCTCGCGCCTGATACAGGCGGTCTATGACCCGATAGCGCGAACGCGCCGGTTTGCCGTGGCGGGCGCAGAGCGCCATGCGCGGGAAACGGGCCGGATCTTTGGCGATTGCCGCCTCCACTATCCCCTCGTCTTCCGCCAGGTGGCCGCACAGCAGCGCCGTATAGACCTTGTCCACCGTGCGCTGGCTGAACTGCTGGCACAGCAAGGCGTTAATGCCCTTGTTGCGGGCGATCACCATCAGGCCGGAGGTGCCGAAGTCCAGGCGGTGCACCAGGGTGCAGCCCGGAAAGCGCTGTACCAGCCGATGATGCACGGAGTCGAGGTTGCGCGGATCTTTGCCCGACAGGCTCAGCAGCCCGGCGGGCTTATTGATCAGCAGCAGGTGTTCGTCCTGATACAAGAGGGTGATCTGTTCGCGACACGGCGGCGCGACAAAGGTATCGATAATGGTGGACATCAGGCGGCCCGAAGAAGGAGTGGCTGGCGATAGTACCTCATTTTGGCCGCCGGCACGATGCTGGCGCACAATCCGCCCTCGCGGCGGCGTCATTTATCACCCACACTTATCGCAAAGGCATGGCCTGTACAGGCAATGTGCTTTACACTGCGCGCTGCAAAATTTGTGTTAACCAACGAGTAATACGGTAATGGCGATGAACGGAACAATCACAACGTGGTTTAAAGATAAAGGTTTTGGATTTATCAAAGATGAAAACGGCGAAAATCGTTATTTTCACGTGATTAAGGTCGCCAATCCTGATCTTATCAAGAAAGACGCGGCGGTGACTTTCGAACCTACCACCAACAATAAAGGGCTGTCGGCCTACGCGGTGAAGGTCATTCCGGAAAGCAAATATATCTATATTGCCGGCGAGCGGTTGAAGCTGACCTCCATCAAATCCTATGTGGTGTACCGGGAAGAAGAGCCGGTCGAGACCCGCGTCGATAAAGAAAACGCCGTGCTGTCGGTCGGGCTGCTGATGAACAGCATCCGGCCAAAAGCCACGGTGCAGCCGGGAGAGATGCGCTCGGTGAAAAAGCTGGCGATCACCACCTTTCAGGGGACAACCCTGATCTTTTCGGAAGACGAAATCGATATCGATGCCACGGTAAAACTGCTTAAGGTGTAAGCCCTGGCGCGCGGTTTCCCGCGCGCCCGAAGTCCTGCCCGATATGCTCCCCGCCATCGCCCCTCGCCGGACGGGGCGATGGCGCCAGAGAGCCGATAAGGATGCCGCCATGCCCGTAAATTTTGACTTCAACGATCTCTACGCCTTTCGCGCCCTGATGGAATATGGCAGTTTTCGGCTGGCGGCCGAATCCATCTGCCTGTCGCAGTCGGCCCTTAGCCGACGCATCGAAAAGCTGGAGACGGCGCTGGGCAACCGGCTGTTCGATCGCACCACCCGGCGGGTGACCCTCACGCTGTATGGACAAAATTTTGCCGAACGTTCGGAGCAGCTGCTGGCCCATGTCGAGACGGTGCTGGCGGATATCAGCCAGGTCAGCAAGGCGCGCACCGGGCTGGTGACGGTGGCGACAGTGCCTTCCGCCGCCTACTACTTTATGCCGGAAATCATCCGCAGCTTTCAGGCGCGTTATCCCCAGGTGCGCATCCGGTTGATTGACAGCAGCGTCGGGAATGTGATCGAGGCGGTCAGCAGCGGACAGGCTGACTTTGGCCTCTGCTTTGCCAAAAACCTGCCAGCCAGTATCGAATTCACCCCTCTTGCCGACGACCGCTATGTGGCCGCCTGTCGGCACGATCATCCGCTGGCGCGCAAGACGCACCTAAGCTGGCAGGCGTATTTTGAACAGGATTATATTGGCCTGGATCGGGTCTCCGGCAACCGGACGCTGCTTGACCGGGAGCTGGCGCATCTGACGCCGGCGCGGCCAAGTATCTGCGAAACCCGCCACGTCACCACGATGCTGGGGATGGTGGAAGCGGGCATCGGCATTGCCGCCGTGCCCGCGATGTCGATGCCCGCCGGGGAGCATTCCGTTCTCCGCGCTGTGCCGCTCACCGACCCGGTGGTCACGCGTACGGTAGGCCTGATCCGCCTCAGCGGCCGTATTCAGTCCTACGTGGCGGCAGAGCTGGAGAAGCTGATTATTGAACAGTATCCTTCTGGCTGACCGGCGCGGCGGCGGCTACGCTTCGCATACCGGTGGCGTGGATGGTCTCCTGCGCCGCCGGTGACGCCAGATACGTCAGCAGCGCCTTGCCTTCCTGCGGGTGGTCGGCGCTGATGGTCACCGCCCCGGCAAAGCGGGTGATGTACTGCAGGTTATCCGGCAGTTCGCCGACGAAGGTTACGCCGGGCACCGGCAGCAGTTCGCTCACCTGCTGAAAACCGATCGCATACCGTCCCTTGGCCACTTCCGAGGCCACCGGAATGCGCTCCACCATCTGCGCTTTACTCTGCATCGCGTCATCAATGCCCAGGGTGTGGAACAGCGTCGAGCTGACATAGCGTCCGCTGGCGCTGTCGGAGTACGCGACCGATGGCGCCGCCAGCAGCGTCGCCCGCAGCTGGTCTGCGTTGTGGATAGCCGGCAGCGGCGCCCCCGCCTTCACCACCACGCCGATCGGCGAGTCGGCCAGCTCCCGGCGCGAATCCGGTTGCGTACGGCCCGCTTTCTCGAGGCTGGTCAGCGCGTCCCCGACCATGATCACCACGTCCGCGTGTTCGCCGCGCGCCAGACGGTTAGGGATCGCCTGCGGCGTTTTTCCCATCGACGGGCCAGGGATCACCACGAGGTGGTTGCCGGTTTGTTTTTCCCACGCCGGGGCCAGCTTTTCCAGCGCCGCTTTGAAGCCGCCGGAGATCATCACGGTGACCTCAGCGGACAACGCGCTGCCGCCGGTGGCGGCCAGCAGCAGCGTGGCTAGCAGGGTTCCTGTCGTTTTACGCATCATCTTCTCCCTGATTAACGTGCCGTCTGCAGCGCAACGGCGCTACGGCGATAGAGGTAGCAAGTGGCCAGCAGGCCGCAGATGGCGGCAAAGCTCATCCAGTAGCCGGGAGACGCTTTATCACCGGTATACTCAATCAGCGCCGTGGAAATCACCGGCGTGAAGCCGCCAAACACCGCGGTCGCCAGGCTGTAGGCCAGCGAGAAACCTGCCACGCGCACTTCGGCGGGCATAATTTCGGTCAGCGCCGGGATCATCGCCCCGTTGTACATGCCGTAGATAAACGACAGCCACAGCAGCACGCTCAGCATCATCAAAAAGCTCGGGGCGTTCGCCAGCATGGTCAGCGCAGGCCAGGCGGTAGCCAGCGCCAGCAGGGTCATGGCGATCAGCACCGACCGGCGGCCAAAGCGGTCGGACAGCGCCCCGCCCACCGGCAGCCAGAAGAAGTTGGAAATCGCCACCAGCAGCGTGACCAGCAGGCTGTCAGAGGCACTGAGCATCAGCACCTTTTTACCAAAGGTCGGGGCATAGACGGTGATCAGGTAGAACGCGGTGGTGGTCATCGCCACCATCATCATCCCGGCGATAACCACCTGCCAGTTCGCCAGCAGGGTGGCGAATACCTGGCGCATCGCCAGATGATGGCGGCGGGCAGTAAACTCCTGGGTCTCCTCCAGCTTACGGCGCAGGATAAAAATGAACGGAACAATCAGGCAGCCGAAAAGGAACGGAATACGCCAGCCCCAGTCGCTGATAGCGCTCGGCTCCAGTACCGCGTTGAGGGCAAAGCCCATCGCGGCTGCCACCATGATGGCAACCTGCTGACTGCCCGACTGCCAGCTGGTGTAAAAGCCTTTGCGGCCCGAGGTGGCGATCTCGGCCAGATAGACCGACACCCCGCCCAGCTCGGCGCCTGCGGAAAAGCCCTGCAGCAGACGGCCGATCAGCACCAGCAGCGGCGCCCACAGGCCAATGGTCTGATAAGAGGGGATCAGCACGATCAGGAAGGTGCCGGTGGCCATGATCGACAGGGTGACGATCAGCCCCTTGCGCCGCCCCACCTTGTCGATATAGGCGCCAAGTACGATAGCGCCGATGGGGCGCATCAAAAAGCCGGCGCCAAAGACTGCGAAGGTCATCATCAGCGAGGCGAATTCACTGCTCGCCGGAAAAAAGGTATGGGCGATGTAGGTGGCATAAAACCCGAACAGAAAAAAGTCGAACTGTTCGAGAAAGTTACCGGACGTGACGCGCAGAATGGCGCCGATCCGGTCACGGGTACTCATCTGTGAGGTTGTTGAATGCATGCAGGTCTCCAGTTTGTTATCCACGCGTTGTCGCGCGCCTGTCGCTGAAGACTGAAACAGAACCGGGAACGAAATAAGCGTAATAAACGCATCCACTAATGCATTTTACGCATGAATAACATTTAACTAATTAACATTACTTTTACATACAATCATTTAACACACACCATCCTAACCACGCCGCGGGTGACGGCGAAAAAGTCAGTTTTCCGTTTTGTGACCGGGGCCAGGATATGTCGCCGTGGGTTGAAGGCATAAAACCTGGCCTGGGGTAACGAAATACCCTGCCGGCTGGAAAGCGCGTCAGGAAGCGGTGGACTCCCCCACCAGCGTCTGCAACAGGGAGATAAGCCAGCGGGTAGCCTCGCGTTTCCCGCTGCGTTGGTGGGCGTAAATCTTGACGTCAAACGGCGGAACCGGAAACGGCAGCGGGAAAATGGTCAGCCGGGCGGCGCGGGCCATCGTCTCCGCCGCCCGCCGGGGCAGCGCCATCAACAGGTCGCTCTGCTCAATAATAAAGGGCGCGCTCAGCATCGAGGGGGTTTTCATCGCCACCTGCCGCGAATAGCCCTGTCGCTCCAGCTCACAGTCCAGCACCCCCTGCCGCTCATTCCACGGGGTCACCACCAGATGACGGGCCGCAAGGTAGGCGTCCAGGGTCAGCGCCGTCCGGTTGGCCTGGCTGATGACCACATATTCGTCCCGCAGCCAGTTAATCTCCTCAAGATCGGGATGGGCTGGCTCGTCAGGGGTATTGAACCCGAGGGCCAGGTCGACCTCGCCCGCCAGCAGCTCGGTCAGCGCCGGGCTGTGGGGCAGATAACGGAGCTCAAACCGCAGCCCGGGCGCCTCACGCTGCAGGTGATGCATCAGCGTCGGAAAGACGCAGAACGCGGTGAAATCGGTGATCGCAATCTGCATGCAGTCGGTGCTGGCGGCCGGCACAAACGCCGCCGGCGGCGTCAGCTCCTGGTTGAGAAACTTCAGCGCCGAAGCGATAGAGGGCGCCAGCTGGCTGGCATAGACGCTGGGGCACATCCGGTGGCCTTCGCGGTAGAACAGCGGATCGTTGAGGGCGCTGCGCAGCCGGGAAAGCGCATGGCTCAGCGCCGAGGTGCTCATCGCCAGCTCTTCCGCCGCCAGGCGTACCGAGCGGGAGCGATAGACCGCGTCAAAGACCGGCAACAGGTTGAGGTCAATCCGGCGCAGGACAGGATGCATAATATTCATCGTTTGCTGATTTCATTGCACTTAATTCTTTTCACAATACCGCTTATCCTCAGGGTCAGCAATTTTGCTCTCTTTTGACTATGGATACAGGACACCCCATGAGCATCACAATCCGCCAGGCCACCCCGGACGACGCCACCGCTATCTACGACATGATTTATGAACTCGCGGTCTACGAGAAAGCCCCCGAAGAGGTAGTGACGACGCCAGAGGAGATCAGAGAGACGCTGTTTGCCAGCGGCAGCAAAACCGAAGCGCTGATCTGCGAGGTGGCGGGCAAAGCGGTGGGCTACGCGGTGTTCTTCACCAGCTACTCCACCTGGCTTGGACGCAATGGTATCTATATGGAGGATCTGTACGTCACCCCCGACTATCGCGGGATCGGCGCCGGAAAAGCGCTGCTGAAAACCATCGCGCAATATGCTGTACAACGTCAGTGCGGGCGTCTGGAGTGGAGCGTGCTCGACTGGAACCAGCCGGCGATTGATTTCTATCTGAGCATTGGCGCGCAGCCGCAGGATGAGTGGGTGCGTTATCGCCTCACTGGCGATGCGCTGCGGGCCTTTGCGGAGTAAAGCGGCTCGCCAGCAGGTCGGCGCCAGGCGTCGACCTGCTGGCCGCGGATCAGGCTTCGACCGCGCTCTTCTGCAGCTGCGGACCGGCCAGCGCCAGACGCGCGCCCGCTTCGGTATCGCTGTACTGCTTGAAGTTATCCATAAACAGCTGAGCCAGGCTCTCGGCCTTCTCCTGCCATTTATCCGCTGAACTCCAGCCATTACGCGGATCCAGCACCGCGCTGTCTACCCCTGGAATGCTCTGCGGGATCGCAAGACCGAACACCGGGATGGTCTCCTCGCGCAGCGGGCCGGTAGTGCCGTTGAGGATCGCGCTAATGATGCTGCGGGTATCGCGCAGCGACAGGCGTTTGCCCTCGCCGTTCCAGCCGGTGTTGACCAGCCAGGCTTCGGCACCGGATTCCGCCATCTTCGCCGCCAGGACGCTGGCGTACTGGGTCGGGTGAAGCAGCAGGAACGCCGCGCCATAGCAGGCGGAGAAGGTCGGCGTCGGCTGGGTAATGCCGCGCTCGGTACCCGCCAGCTTCGAGGTGAAACCCGACAGGAAATGGTACTGCATCTGCTCGGTGGTCAGACGGGAGACCGGCGGCAGGACGCCAAACGCATCGGCGGCAAGGAAAATCACCTTCGACGGATGGCCCGCGCGGGACACCGGCTTGACGATATTGTCGATATGCGACAGCGGATAGGAGACGCGGGTGTTTTCGGTTTTGCTGCCGTCGGCATAATCCACGCTGCCGTCAGCGCGCACTACCACGTTTTCCAGCAGCGCATTGCGGCGGATGGCGCCATAAATCTCCGGCTCCGCCTGCGGATCGAGATTGATGGTCTTAGCGTAGCAGCCGCCTTCGAAGTTAAACACGCCGTCATCGTCCCAACCGTGCTCATCATCGCCAATCAGCTGACGATGCGGATCGGTCGACAGGGTGGTTTTCCCGGTCCCGGAGAGGCCGAAGAACAGCGCCACGTCCCCTGCTTCGCCACGGTTGGCCGAGCAGTGCATCGACGCGATGCCTTTCTGCGGCAGCAGGTAGTTCATGACCGAGAACAGCCCTTTCTTCATTTCGCCGCCGTACCAGGTACCGCCGATGAGCTGAATACGCTCGCTCAGATTAAAGGCGACAAAGTTCTCGGAGTTCATCCCCTGCGCCTGCCAGTTGGCATTGGTGCAGCCCGCGCCGTTGAGCACCACGAAGTCTGGCGTAAAGCTGGCCAGCTCGTCGGCGCTTGGCACGATGAACATGTTTTTGACAAAGTGGGCCTGCCACGCCACCTCGGTGACGAAGCGTACGCCAAGACGGGTGTCCGGGCTGGCGCCGCACCAGGCGTCGATGACGTACAGTTTTTTGCCGCTCAGCTGGCCCGCGACCAGGCTTTTCAGGCTACGCCACACGTCTGGCGATAACGGCTTATTGTCATTACGGCCGAGGCCGGAGTCTGCCCACCAGACGGTGTCGCGAGTCTGTTCGTCGCGGACGATGTATTTATCGCGCGGCGAACGGCCGGTGAAGATCCCGGTATCAACAGCCACAGCGCCAGAGTCGGTCATCACGCCGCGGGCCGCGCCGGTCAGCTCAGGAGAGGTTTCATGTGCAATAAGCAAATCGTAATCAGGGTTGTAAAAGAATTCGCCGCTTGCATTAATCCCCAGCTCCTGCAGAGCCATTTTTACTGATTCAATTTGTTGTGACATGGAACTCCTGACAAACTATTTAAGGTAAGAGGCCTGGGTTATTCATTGCTTTCGTCATCGTCGCCGGCTATTTAATAAGATAAGTCCTGGACAATGAAATAAAGCAATAAATAACCGTGAGTCGCGATTTCATATCGTGCTCATGTAGGGTCGCCGATATGCATTCATAAATCTCAACTTTCCAAAAAATGTTAACACCTGTCGATAATTATGTTAATTGCATAGTTTCTATGCGCTATGCTAAAATTGCATAGCCTTTATTGCGTTTTTGAGGACTGGATCGGTGTTGGCAAATCTGGAAGTAAAATGGCTGTATGATGTGATTGCCCTTGAGGAGTCGCGCAGCTTTACCCTGGCGGCCAAAGCCCGCAACATCTCTCAGTCCTCGTTCAGCCGACGCATCCAGTCGCTGGAGGCCTCCCTCGGATTCAGCATCTTCGATCGTAGCGCCAACCCCCTGCAGCTGACCAACCGCGGGAAAATTTTTGTCGGCTATGCGCGAAATATGCTCGATGACATGGATTTTCAGATCAGCCGTATTAAAGGCTTAAATAACACTACCCAGAAAATAAGAATCGACGCCGCCCCTTCGCTGTCGGTGTTATTACTGCCGGAGATCATCGCCGGTTACACCGACCGTAAAAATAAGACTTTTCATGTTGAATCGATTAACGTCAACGACGCCGTATTTAACCTGAAAGAGGGAAAAAGCGATTTTATCCTCTCCTTCTATAATGAAGAATTAATGAACTATCCGTTTATTAATCATAAAATTTTTGATTCTTACCTGCACCTGGTCTCCCCCTGCGACGAACATGGCCGCCCGCTGTTTCATTTACATCGCGGCGTGCTGCCGCTGATGAAATACGCCAACGACAGCTATATGGGGCGCCAGGTGAACCAGGTCATCGACCGTACGCCGGAGATCACCTTCTCCCTTACGTTTGTCTCTTCCATGAGCGAGCTGCTCAAGCGCATGATCCTCAATGGCGACGGCGTGGGCTGGCTACCGCAGTACTCCATTCAGCGCGAGCTGGACGAAGGCCGGCTGACGATCCTCGATGAGAGCCTGTCGCTGCCGATCGGCGCCTGGCTCTACCGCTCCGGCTCGCGGCTTAACCAGGCCGCCGAACGTTTCTGGCAGCACATTAAAACCCGTAACGAACTGCGGGAATAACCCCCTCAGCCGCTGATCCCCAGATATGCCTTACGCACCTCCGGGTCGTTGAGCAGCGTCTGGCCGCTACCACTCAGGCGGATCTGGCCGTTCACCATCACGTAGGCGCGGTCCGACAGGTTGAGGGCATGGCGGGCATTCTGCTCCACCAGAAACAGCGTCATCCCCTGGGCCGTCAGCTCGCGCAGGATCTGAAAAATCTGCTTCACCACCAGCGGCGCCAGCCCCAGGCTCGGCTCATCCAGCAGCAGCAGGCGCGGTCGGCTCATCAGCGCCCGGGCGATGGCCAGCAT
>CWGQ01000004.1_pt1 | contig 19700 bp, 16 predicted proteins | sample 672311 | NCBI WGS metagenome assembly CWGQ01 (sample SAMEA3735795, study PRJEB9488) | human gut metagenome | biome: ENVO:mammalia-associated habitat; material: ENVO:feces | place: Malawi | collected 2009-02-27
AATGGCCATATCCGGCGAGGCGGCGGTGGTTTCCGGGTTAGTAATCACGTCGACCTTTTTGTTGGCCGCGGCGTCGATTTTCGCCTGGCGGTCGGCCAGCGCTTTATCAACGGCTTTGGCGACGATGGCGTCGATCTGTTCCTGCGTAAATTCTTGCGCCATGACAGAAATTGGGCACAGCGCGGCGACAACCGCCATGGCTAAAGGCAGTTTTTTTACAGTATTCATGGTTATCTCGCTTTAATAATTAATATATTTCAGATAATAACCATCCCATTCTGGCTAGAATAAATAGCCAAAATAAGCTGATTTGTTTTTTAGGGTACAGCGACGCCGGAGAATAATATTCTCGCTAACGTTATTCCATATTAATTAACGCTGGTACAGATGGATTAATTCTTCTGAGAACTCGCGGGCCAGCAGCGAATTCATCAAATGATCCTGGGCATGTACCATAATCAGCGTCATGGGCTGACGCGCTTCACCGGCATCCTGCCCGATGAGCTGGGTCTGCATCTGATGCGCCCGGCGGGCGTAGCCGTCGGCCTCGTTTAAGAGTAAGCGCGCTTCGTCGATATTTCCGGTTCGGGCCGCATGCAGCGCTTCAAAACATAATGAGCGTGACTGTCCCGCATTAACGATAATTTCCATTACCGCATCTTCTAATTCAATCATGTGTATTCCTGAGGTATTTATTATTTAATAATGCAGTGAAAGTCCATTTTCTGCATTATTACGCTGTCATCTTATTATCTCTCCGGAAGGAGAGGGATTAGCTAACGGTTTCTGCTACCGGAACGCTATTTTTGGCTTTCTCAACTTCGGTTTTCATTAAGGAACGTTCATAAGCGCGCAGGAACGGCAGGTAAATGACCGCCGACATCACCATGCAGATGAGACACATCACCACCGGGCTCAGGGTCCAGTTAGCCGCCCACGACGCGCCAATTGGGGCCGGCGTAGTCCACGGCGTCAGCGACACCACCTGGCTCAGCCAGCCAAGACGCGTCGCGCCGTAAGCCAGCACCGCGTTGACCATCGGTACGCAGACGAAGGGGATAAACATCATCGGGTTCATGATGATCGGCGCTCCGAACAGAATCGGCTCGTTGATATTAAAGAAGCTCGGCACGATGCCCATCTTGCCGATGGTGCGCAGATGGGTGGCCCGGCTACGCAGCAGCAGGAAGGCCAGCGGCAGGGTAGAACCGACGCCGCCAATCAGCAGATAGTGATCCCAGAAGCCCTGCAGGTAGACGTGCGGCAGTACCGTGCCAGCCGCCAGCGCCGCCTGGTTTGCCGACAGGTTGGCCATCCAGAACGGGTTCATAATGCCGGTAACAATCAGCGAGCCGTGGATACCGGCGAACCAGAAAATCTGGCACATCAGAACAGAGAGCAAAATCGCCGGCAGCGAGTCGGAGGCGGAAACCAGCGGCTCCAGCAGATGCATGATCGCCTGCGGCAGGATCATCCCGGTCTGCGCTTCGATAAACAGATTCAGCGGATGCAGAGTCGCAATAACCACCAGCACCGGGATCAAGATTTCAAACGAACGGGCGACGCCGGTGGGGACCTCTTTCGGCAGACGAATCGTAATGTTGTTTTGCTTCAGCCACGCGTAAACGCGGGTGGAGTAGATGGCGGTGATCAGCGCGGTGAAAATGCCCTGACCGGACAGATACTGAGTGGAAATTTTGCCATCGGCATAGGGCGCGGCGACCAGCAGGAAAGCCATAAACGCCAGCAGACCGGACATCACCGGATCGAGCTGAAACTGACGACCGAGGCTGGCGCCAATGCCGACCGAGATAAAGAAGGTCATCACGCCCATGCTGAGGTTAAACGGCAGCATCAGCTGTTCGCGGTAGTGCTGGGAGAAATCAAGCCAGCCGCGGGCAAAGCCGTTGGTGGTATCGGGTGAAAACGGCGGAAAGATAAATACCAGCATGAAAGAGCCGATGATCATAAACGGCAAGGCGGCAGTGAAGCCATCGCGGATAGCGATAACGTATTTCTGCTGCCCAAGGCGTCCTGCCAGCGGAGTAATAGATTGCTCGATCACGGCAATCATGGACTGATACAGAGAACTCATTTCAACACCTCTCAGTGCGCCGCTGGGATCAGCGACAGAGCATAATTCAGGACGTTGTCTCCCCGCTGCATACCGTAGTCCATCGTATCGATGGGCTGAACGGGAATGTTCAGGGAAGCCGCTTTGTCAGACAGGGTTTTCAACATGTATTTCACTTGGGGGCCAAGCAACACCACCTGATACTGCGGAAACTGCATGTCAAATTCGGAAACGCCATAGGCGTCAATCTGCACCGGCAGGTCACGTTCATTCGCCGCCTCAACCATCTTTCTGACCAGCAGACTGGTGGACATCCCGGCAGAGCAGCACAGCATAATCTTGTACATCGACGACCATCCTCAAAATGTAAAAAGTTATTGCGTGGGTGATTTGATATCAGACGGAAACCGGTTTCCATTCATAAAAAGCAGAACTGTGATAGTGGTCAAGATCTCCTGCTTATAGGGCGGATTTATTGGATTTCGCTCACATTATTCTGTCGATTTGGCGATGTTTTGCGCTGAAATGGAAAATCGGTTTCCAAACAAATGGCGAAATGGATATACTGCGCTGGTCACAATTGAAGCGATTCAGGTTTACAGGATTTTGGCGGGACGCGGCGCCCGCGCAGGGGAAAATGATGTCGACAATCAATGATGTTTCACGACTTGCCGGGGTTTCCAAAGCCACGGTGTCGCGAGTGTTGAGCGGCTCACGTGGCGTGAAGGAAGCCAGTCGTCAGGCGGTGCTGCAGGCGGCGGAAGCGCTCAATTACCGGCCAAACATGATAGCCCAGTCGTTGCTCAGCCAGTGCACCGGCTGCATCGGCGTCATCTGCGCCCAGGACAACATTAACCAAACCACCAGCTATCTCTACGCCCTGGAAAAACAGCTCAGCCAGCACCAGAAACACCTGCTGCTGCGCTTCGCCAACACCAGCCACGGCGTGATGAACTCTCTGGAGGAGTTGACCTGCGGGCTGTGCGATAACGTGCTAATCATCGGCGCGCGTTTTCCTCTGAATATTAACCGCCCGGACGTGGTGCTGGTGGACTGCCTCGATAGCGAAGGCGACAACAGTATTAAGTTCGATCATGCTTTCGCCGCCGAAACCGCCTGTCACTATCTGATTAGCCAGGGGAGACGGCAGATTGCGCTGATTCATCCGCAGAGCAGCGGCTTTGCCGACCAGGTGCTGCTGGGCTACAAGCACGCGCTGGAAAAAAACTTTTTGCCGTTTAATCGCAACCTGGTATTTCTGGATAACACCTCGCCATCGGTGGCGGTGCAGGAGCTGGTCAATAACGCCACGACGCTGAACTTTAACGCGCTGCTGGTGAGCGATGAACAGCAGGCGCAGCGCGTGGTGCCGCAGCTGCAGGCGTTTAACCGCGCCGTTCCGCAAAATGTCATGGTGTTTAGCCTCGCCGGATCGTTACAGCTGCCCGGTATCCCGACTATCCCGGCGATTGAATATTCCATGGACGCGATGGCGTCGCGGATCGTCAACTGGCTGACCGAGAAAACGGACAACCCGGGCGGCAGCCCGCTGCGCGGCGATTTAATTATTCCGAAGCACTAAACGCTGCTCTTGCCCTGACCCGCCGCCGTTGGCTGCGGGTTTTTTGCTGGCTGGTTTTTGTCGTATCCCTCACATTATAAATAAAACTCATATCTGACGCCGGATTTTCGAACCGGACAGTCTGCGTGACCTGCCTTAAGTTGAGTACGAAAGTTCCACTCAAAAAACACTAACCAGAACATTCGTACCGCCTGCTTGAGGAAGTCACCCTATGAATCACACGAACGTTGTCGATGTGAAAGCGTGGATAGATGCCCGCCCGGTCTCGCGCTTTCAATGGAACGTGCTGCTACTCTGTTTCATCATCATTATGCTGGATGGTTATGACGCTGCGGTGATGGGCTTTGTCGCCCCGGCGCTCATTGAGGACTGGGGCATCAGCCGGGCTGAAATGGGGCCGATACTCGGGGCGGCCATGTTCGGCGTCGCCATCGGCGCCCTGGTAGCGGGCCCGCTTTCTGACCGCTACGGCCGAAAACGCATTTTACTCTGGTCGGTGGCGCTGTTTGCGCTGTTCAGCCTGGCCGGCGCCGTGGCGCAAAGCCCATCACAGCTGGCGCTGATGCGTTTTCTCACCGGCCTTGGACTTGGCGCCGTGATGCCCAACTGCGTCACGCTGGTGGCGGAATATATGCCGGAGCGGCGTAAAGGGGTGATGATCACCCTGATGTACAGCGGTTTTAACGTGGGTTCCGGCCTCGGCGGCTTTATCGCCGCCGGTTTGTTATCGCATTACAGCTGGCACTCGGCGCTGGTTTTTGGCGGCGTGCTGCCGCTCGTGGTGCTCCCCTTTATGATCGTGATGTTGCCAGAGTCGGCGATGAACATGGTGGCGCGCCGACTACCGGGCGAGCAGATTGCCAGGGCGCTTAACCGGCTTGGGGGCCAGTTTACGGCTGAAACCGTTTTCCAGCTCAATGCGCCGCCCATCACGCGGAGCAGCAAAGTGGCGCAGCTGTTCCGGCATGGCTATGCCCGCGGCACGATAGCGCTGTGGTTAACCTATTTTATGGGGCTGTTTGTGATTTACCTGCTGAACGGCTGGCTGCCAACCATTCTCCGCTCCGGCGGGCTGTCGCTGCAGCAGGCGGCGATGATGACCGGCTTGTTCCAGCTCGGCGGCCCGCTGGGCGGGATCCTTGTCGGTATGCTGATGGATCGCGCTTCGGCGAAAGCCGTCATTGCGGCAACCTATTTCCTCGGCTGTCTGTGCCTGTTGTCCCAGGGGGTGATGGATTTCGGTTCGGCGGCGCTGTCGGTGCTGATTTTTATCAGCGGGATGTGCATTAACGGCGCGCAGAACGGTCTGCAGGCCTATTCGCCCGCCTATTATCAAACCGAGATCCGCGCTACCGGAGTCAGCTGGATGCATGGTATCGGCCGTACCGGGGCTATCCTCAGCTCCACGCTGGGCGGGATGCTGATGCTGGCCGTGCCGGGACACTCGTCGATCTTTTTGGTGCTTGCGCTGCCGGCCTGCCTGGCGGGGATCTGTATTTTGTTGCACCGTATGAATCACGCTAAGCCTCGACTCACAGAGGCAGAACTTGACTCTTTGTCATCCCCCCTCGAACACCGATAAGTGGAGTTATCTGATGGCTAACATTCTCGGCGGTATCGCCGTCTCTCATACCCCGACTATCGGCTTCGCGGTCGATCATCATAAACAGCAGGACCCGGCGTGGGCGCCGATCTTCCAGAGCTTCGAACCGCTGCAGCGCTGGTTGGAGGAGAAAAAACCGGATGCGCTGGTGTACATCTTTAATGACCATGTGACCGCCTTTTTCTTCGATCACTATTCGACTTTTACGCTGGGAATCGACAGTCAATATGACGTTGCCGATGAAGGCGGCGGACCGCGCTGTCTGCCGCCGGTCCAGGGCAACGCGGCGCTCTCAAGGCACATTGGCGCCAGCCTGATGGCCGACGAGTTTGATATGTCGTTCTTTATGGATAAAAAGCTCGACCACGGCCTTTTCTCGCCGCTTTCGGCGCTGTTGCCCTGGGATGAAGCGCAGGGGTGGCCGACGGCGGTGATCCCGTTACAGATCGGCGTGCTGCAATTTCCGGTACCAAGCGCGCGCCGTTGTTACAAACTCGGCCAGGCGCTGCGCCGGGCGATTGAAAGCTTCCCGGAAGATATCAATGTGGCGATTGTCGCGACCGGCGGGCTCTCGCATCAGGTTCATGGCGAGCGCTGCGGATTTAATAATCCCGACTGGGATGCCCAGTTTGTTGATATGCTGGTTAATGACCCGGAAAAGCTTACCGAAATGACCCTTGGCGAATATGCCGAGCTGGGGGGGATGGAGGGGTCCGAAGTAATCATGTGGCTGGTGATGCGCGGCGCGCTATCAGCCAATGTCACCGAAACCTGGCGCGACTATTACCTGCCCTCGATGACCGGTATCGCCACGCTGATCCTTGAGAACAATGCGCGCCTGCCCCCCGTCGATACCCTGACGCGCCATCGCCAGCATATGGCGCAGCAGCTGGCCGGGGTGGAGAAACTGCCGGGAACCTATCCTTTTACCCACGAGCGCAGCCTGAATGGCTTGCGGCTTAACCGTTTCCTGCATCGGCTGATTGAGCCTGCCTGGCGTGAACGTTTTCTGCAGTCGCCTCAGTCGCTTTATGCCGAAGCCGGACTGAGTGAGGAGGAACAGCAGTTGCTCAACGCGCGCGACTGGCGGGGATTAATTCAGTATGGCGCCAGCTTCTTCCTGCTGGAGAAAATGGGCGCGGTGGTCGGCGTATCCAACCTGCATATTTACGCCGCGATGCGCGGGCAGACGCTGGAGGCGTTTCAGCAAACGCGCAACCAGCAGGTAACCTATTCGGTGGCGGGTAAACGTTAAACGGCCCCGTCCTGAACCTGCTGATAAATAAAACGCAACAGCGCCTGCGTCGCCGGGGAGGGCAGGCTGCCGGCGCGAAACGTCAGCCCGATACGCCGGGTGGTATCGGGCAGGGGAACCGGCAACACGCTGAGCAGCCCATTGTCAGTTTCAAAACGCATCTGGCTGGCGGAGACCGCCGCCAGCATGTCGGAGCCCTGCAGCAATCCTCGCACCATCGCCGCATCCCCGGTCTCCACCGTCGGCTGGGGCAGCGGCAGCCCCAGGGTGACAAACGCCTTATCCAGCAAATTGCGCGCCGGCGCGTTGGCGCGCGGCAGCACCCATTGCGCTGTCGCCAGCTGGCTGCGCGGGTCCGGATGGCGCAGCAGCGGGTGGTTATTACGCAGTAAAATCAACATATCCTCTTCGAATAACGCTTCGCTACAGAGGTCCGGGAGATCTTCATCCTGGCGCAGGGCGCCGATAATAAAATCGATATTACCTGCCCGCATATCGGCGACCAGCGACTCATACGGGCTTTCATTGGTCATGAGGGTGATGCCCGGGTGCTGGGCCAGAAAGGCGGCGATGGCGGAGGGCAGTAGCCGGGTCCGGCTCAGCGGCAGGGCGCCAATGCGCACGGTGCCCTCCAGCACCCCGCGACGGGCAGCGAGATCGCTCCAGATGTTTTCCAGCTCGTTGAGCGCTCTGCTCACCGGGGGATAGAGTAGCTCCGCGGCAGGCGTGGGACGCACCCCCTCTGGCGTCCGGCGAAATAGCGCCGAATCCGCTCCTTTTTCCAGGACCTTCAGCGCGGCACTGACCGCCGGCTGAGTGATCCCCAACTGTTGCGCGACGGTTTGGGTATGGTTGACGTGATAGAGCTGAATAAAAATGGCTAAGCGGCGGGTATTGAACAGCCAGCCGGCGTCCGCCAGCGGGCCGCTGCTGCGGGTATGGTGCTTCTGCAGCAGCGCCGGGATGGCCTGCAGGTCGTCAATCGCCCGCCGGGCGCGCGGCAGGATGCACTTGCCATACTCGGTGGGCACCATGCCGCTGTAATGGCGTTCGAACAGCGTGACGTTCAACGCGGCTTCAAGATCGCGAATAGCCCGGGTTATCGCTGACTGCGTGCGGAATAAGTCATCGGCCGCGCGTGAGACGCTACCGCGCAGCGCGACCTGACAGAAAAATCGCAGCTGCATGATATTTATAATTTTATCGTGCTTTCTCTTTAGCATTGTTCGTCAGGCCTGAAAAAGTGAGTGAGACGACAACATAAATAAAAATCATAGCCTTCGCAAGTTAACGAATTACCTCCCCACGACGGGACATGACAAGCTGAAAAAAACAACAGAGGAAGCCATCATGTCTCATCCGGTTAGCGAAAAAAGTGCCCTTGTCGTCAGCGCCCACTCGGCCGATTTCGTCTGGCGCGCGGGCGGTGCGATAGCGCTGCATGCCCTGCAGGGCTATCAGGTCCATGTGGTCTGTTTATCCTTTGGCGAGCGCGGCGAGTCTGCCAAACTGTGGCGTAAAGGCAACATGACCGAGGAGGCGGTGAAGCAGGTGCGTCGCGAAGAGGCGCAGGCCGCTGCCGCGATCCTGGGCGCCAGCGTCGAATTCTTTGATATCGGCGATTATCCGCTGCGCGCCGATAAAGAGACGCTATTTCGTCTGGCGGATGTGTATCGCCGTATCCAGCCCCACTTTGTCCTGACGCACTCCCTGCACGATCCCTATAACTACGATCATCCGCTGGCCTCCCATCTGGCGCAGGAAGCACGGATTATCGCCCAGGCAGAAGGCTATCGCCCCGGTGAGAAAATTGTCGCTGCTCCCCCGGTTTACTGTTTCGAACCGCACCAGCCGGAGCAGTGCAACTGGAAACCCGATGTGTTGCTGGACATCACCGCCGTCTGGGAGAAAAAGTATCAGGCCATTCAGTGCATGCAGGGTCAGGAGCATCTGTGGGAATACTACACCCGCGTGGCGCTGCAGCGCGGGGTGCAGGCCAAGCGCAATATCGGCATCACGGCCGCGCGCGATATCGTTCACGGCGAAGCCTTCCAGAGCATCTTCCCCCGCGTAACGGAGAACCTGGCATGAACCTGTTAAATAAAAAAGGCCTTGTGATCCGCCACCTGCCGCGCCATGACGAGGCGGTTTTGCGCCGCTGTGAGGCGGCCGGGGTGGCGACGCTCCATGAAGCCTGGGATCGTCAGGGGCTGATGGGGCCGGCAATCCGTCCGATTCAGCAGGGCGTCAGCCGGGCGGGCAACGCGGTAACCGTGCTGGTGACGCCTGGCGACAACTGGATGTTTCATGTGGCGGTCGAGCAGTGCCGCGCCGGCGATATTCTGGTGGTGGCCCCGACCTCGCCGTGCGGCGATGGCTTCTTCGGCGATCTACTGGCGACGTCACTACAATCGCGCGGCGTGGTCGGGCTGGTGGGCGATATCGGCATTCGTGATTCGCAAACGTTGCGGGAAATGGGATTCGCCGTCTGGTCCCGTCAGGTTTATGCCCAGGGGACGGTGAAAGAGAGCCTCGGTTCGGTTAACGTCCCGGTGATATGCGCAGGTCAGCTTGTACAGCCGGGCGATGTCGTGGTGGCCGACGACGATGGCGTCGTGGTGCTGCCTCACGCCCGGGTCCGTGATGTGCTCCATAAAGCGGAAGCCCGCATGAGCAATGAGCTTGCGAAACGTGAACGGATGCGCAATGGCGAGTTGGGGCTGGATATTTACGCTATGCGTCCGCGTCTGGCGGAAAAGGGCCTGCGGTATTACGACCGCGCAGATGAGGTGGAGGAATAAATGGCGCAACGCGGAATCCCCTGTCTATGGATGCGCGGCGGCACCTCTAAAGCGGCCTGTTTTCTGGCCGACGATCTGCCTGCCGATCCGGTGCGACGTGATGCGGTGCTGCTGGCGGTGATGGGCTCGCCTGATCCCCGGCAAATTGACGGGATCGGCGGCGCCGATCCGCTGACCAGTAAAGTGGCGATTATCCGCCGCTCCGCACGGCCTGACGCCGATGTGGACTATCTGTTTGCCCAGGTGAACGTGGCGGCGGCTACCGTGGATTATGGCCAAAACTGCGGCAATATTCTCGCCGCCGTTGGCCCTTTCGCCATCGAGCGCGGTCTGGTTCGCTACGATGCGCCGCTCACTCGGGTGCGTATTTTTATGGAGAACACGGGGCAACTGGCGGTGGCAGAGATCCCCTGCGATGCCGACGGGGTCGACTACGTCGGCGAGAGTCGTATCGATGGCGTGCCGGGCAGCGCCAGCCCGATCCTGCTCCATTTTCTTGATGTCGCCGGCTCCAGCTGCGGGGCCCTGCTGCCGACCGGCCGGGTTCGTGATCGTTTCGACGGCATTGAGGTGACCTGCATCGATAACGGAATGCCGGTGATCCTGCTGCGCGCGTGCGACCTCGGTTGCACCGGCTATGAGACGCGCGAACAGCTGGATAATGACGACGCGCTTAAACGCCGCCTGGAGTCGATTCGCCTGCAGGCCGGGCCGCTGATGCAGCTTGGCGACGTCAGCCAGCGCACGGTGCCCAAGATGACCCTGATCGCCGAACCGCGACACGGCGGCGCCATCAGCAGCCGCACCTTTATCCCCCACCGCTGCCACGCGTCGATCGGCGTATTTGGCGCGGTGAGCGTGGCCAGCGCTTGTCTGCTCCCCGGCTCTGTCGCGCAGGGCCTGGCGCAGGTAGCGCCAGGCGATACGCCGCTGCTCAGCGTCGAGCATCCGACAGGCGAATTTAGCGTGACGCTTCAGCTTGATGCTGACGGCGCCCTGGCTGGCTGCGGCCTGTTACGCACGGCGCGACTGCTGTTTGCTGGCGAGGTTTTTATTCCGGCCCGCGTCTGGCCGCGTGAGGAGTGATGATGACAATCGCGTTTATTGGTTTTGGCGAGGCGGGTGGCATTCTGGCGGCGGATCTGGCCCGTGAGCATGCGGTGACCATGTGGGATTGCAAGCTCAATGGCCCGGAGCGAGAGGCGATGGGCAAAAAAGCCCGTGATTCGCGCGTTCAGGTGGGAAATTCGCTGGCGCAGGCGCTGGAGGGGGCCACGCTGGTTTTTTCTACTGTGACCGCCGGTGAGGCGCTAAAGGTGGCGCAGCAGGCGGCCGCGCTGCTGCAGCCGGGACAATATTTCCTCGATCTCAACTCCGTGGCGCCGGAGACGAAACGGCAGGCGGCTGAACATTTTCTGCCGGGCGCCTACATCGATGTCGCGGTGATGGCGCCGGTACCGCCGGCCCGATTGCAGACACCGTTATTGATCGGCGGGCCGCAGGCGGAGGCGATCGCGCCGCGTCTGCAGGGGCTGGGGCTGAATGCCCGCTATGGCGCCAGTACGGTGGGCCAGGTGTCGGCGATAAAAATGTGCCGTAGCGTGATGATCAAAGGTCTTGAAGCGCTTACCACAGAATGCCTGTTCGCGGCTCGTGAATACGGCGTTGAGGAGGAGGTGCTTAGCTCCTTGCATCATAGTTTTCCCTCTCTGGGCTGGACAGGCGCGTTCCCCGACTATCTGATCAGCCGGGTGGCGGAACATGGCATTCGGCGCAGCGAAGAGATGGAAGAGGTGGTGAAAACCCTGCGTGACGTGGGGAGCGCCGGGATAATGAGCGAGGCGATCGCGAAAAGCCAGCGCCAGCTGCCGGAGCAGATGGCCGCCCGTAGCCTGAGCTACAGGCAGCTGACGCCGTTTGACTGGAAAACGCTGGTCGCGAGGCTGAAATAACCGCTATTTGGCCGGACAGACGATTTTGTCGATTGCGGCCTGGTAGCTTTTCTGGTTATTGCGCTCCTTCGCCAGCGTTGCTTCGCGGACCGCGTTCTTGTTACCGTCGGTCGCCAGCACTTTATTGGCAAAATCGTTGTCGCTGAGGTGGCTTGCTGGCGCGCATTTTTCCTTCACCGCTTTGAGCACCTGCTGTTTTTGCTGCTCGAACTGCAGGCTTTGCAGCGGTGATTCGGCCCACGCCGACGTGGCGCTCAGGGCGGTGACCAGGCATACCATCCAACATGCTTTCATCAGGCTTCTCCTTCCGTAATCGCTTCCGTCAACTATATGCGCAGGCGGGAAAACACGCAAATAGTGGTCAGTTTAACTTATTGAAAATGCGCTTTTTCTCGCCTGCTCAGGCGGCTCTCACCCGCCGCCGCGAGTCGATGGCGATCAGCACCACCGACGCGAGGATCAGCAGAGTGCCCAGCCAGTCCGGCAGCGTGAAGGTGATCCCCAGCAGCAGGAGCGACAGCAGGGCGCTGCTCAGCGGTTCGGCGCAGCTGAGGATCCCGGCCTTTGCGCCGCCAATCTTCTGCGCGCCGTTGAGATAGAGGCTGAAGGTCAGCGAAGTACCGATCACCACCAGGTAGAAAAAAGCTAACAGCAGGCTGCCGTTAACCACAAAATCGGTGCCCTGGCCGCCGTAAAACGGCAATAGCATCGCGCCGCCGAACAGCATGCTCCAGCCGACGATGGGCAGCGTCCCGTAGCGGGCAATCAGCATTGAAGGATAGGTGGTATAAAAGGCGGCGGCAAACGCCGAGGCGATCCCCCAGAACAGCGCCGCCGGCGAAATCGACAGCGTCGTTGGGTTGCCGTGGGTCACCAGCAGAAAGGTGCCCGCCAGCGAGGTGCAGATAGCCCCCAGCACCAGCGGAGTGGGACGCGCTTTGCGGGCGAGGGCGAACCAGGCGACGATGATCGTCGGCGACAGAAACTGCAGCACCGTGGCCGTGGCGGCATTGGATTTTTCAATGGTCATCAGAAAGGTGAACTGCACGGTTAGCGCGCCAAACAGCGAGAAAAACAGCAGGCTTAAGGCGTCGCGGCGGTTTTGCAGCACGCGGAAAATGCGGTCGCCGTGAACAAAGCCGAGCATCAGCAGGATCAGCCCGGCGAACAGCAGACGCGTCATGGTCAGAAACGGCGACGACATCTGGCTTTCCTGCATAATAAATTGCGCACACACCCCGGAACTGCCCCACAGCACGGCGGCAATCAGTACGTTCAGCATCCCTTTTTTGCTGGAGCCCATCTTTTCCTCAAGCGAAATATGACAAAGGGGAATCATAGCATGCGCGCGCCCGGGCGGCGGGGCAGGAAATGGTAGTCGGGCGCGGCGGCGTAACTATTTTGCAGGCCCGGTAAGGCGAAGCCGCCGCCGGGCATTAACCGATAGTCGCGTTCTAGCTTAAATCGACATTTTTACTGCCGAACAGCCAGGTGAGGACAAAACCGCACAGGTAGGAGACCGCCAGCCCGCCGGCGTAGACCGCCATCCCGGCGTAAATTCCGCTGCCGGAGGTCATCAGCGGCAGCGCCACCAGACCGGACGGACCGAACACCGTGTTCAGGCCGACCGGCAGCCCCAGCCAGGCGATCAGTCCGACGAAGAACCCGCCGCAGGCGCCGCCGAGGCAGGCGGTGACAAACGGCTTCATCCGCGGCAGGGTGACGCCGTAGATCAGCGGCTCGCCAATCCCGAGGAAGCCCGGAATAATCGCCCCTTTAATCTGGGTTCGCAGCAGCGAATCGCGCTTCGCCCGCCAGAACAGCGCCAGCGCCGCCCCCACCTGCCCGGCCCCGGCCATCGCCAGGATCGGGAACAGCGAGTTAAAGCCCTGGGCGTCCACCAGCGCAAAATAGACCGGGACAAACCCCTGATGGACGCCGAACATCACCGCCAGCAGGAACAGGCCGGCCAGCACCGCCGAGCCAAACGGGTTGCCGTTAAGATGCAGGAACAGCCATGACATGCCGGTAAACAACCAGCCGCCAATCGGCATGATCACCGTAAAGGTCACCGCGCCCATGATCAGCAGCGTCACCGCCGAAGTGAGGATCATATCGAGGTGGGCCGGCATCACCCGCCGCACCTGGCGTTCAACCCACGCGCCAAGGATAGCGGCGATCAGTACGCCGATGATATTGCCGCGCGGATCGATGCCATGGCCGAAGAAGGTGGAAATGCCGGCGTAGAAGCCGCTGGTTGCCTCCGGGTTGTAGCCCAGCACGAACAGCGAGGCGATAATCGCGCCGTTCACGCCGGAGCCGCCGAACGCCTTCTGCGCGTTATAGCCAATCAGGATACTCAGAAAGGTGAACATCCCTTTGCTGAAGACCTTCATATAGCCAATCAGCGCCACCAGGCTGGCGTTCGGATGGGCGTTCTCCAGCACGAAAACCTGTTCCGCCAGGGTGGCGAAGCCCAGCAGCAGCCCGACGGCGATAAAGCCGGGGATCAGCGGCGTAAAGATGGTGGCGAATTTGGCGAGAAACTTCTGCACCGCGCTGGTCTGCCTGCCCTTCAGCGCCTGCTTTTTCTCCGCCGCGACGTCGGCCAGCGTCGGCGCGGCGGCGGGCGCCGCCTCCAGCAGGCCGTTCATCATTTCGGCGGCGGTTTGCGCCTTGCCGGGGCCGAGCACCACCTGGAACTGCTCGTCGCTGACGATCACCCCCATCACGCCGTCAATCTGGCGGATGGCGGCGCTGTCGGCCAGACTTTCATCGCGCAGGGTCAAGCGCAGGCGCGTCATGCAGTTGCCCGCCTGCGCGACGTTTGCGGCGCCGCCCACGTGGGCGAGGATCCGCGCTATCATCTCTTTCGTTATTTTTGCCATTGCCCGTTACCTGTCTGTCGGCGCTCAGGTGTTGCTGAGCGCCTTGCGGATATAGCCGTTGTTTTTCGCCAGCAGCGACTGCGCCTCTGCGGCGCTTAAGTCCGCCAGCACCATCACGATCGCCGTTTTACAGTGGCGGCCGCAGGCCTCCAGCGCCTTCTGGGCGGTGGCGCGATCGCAGTCGGTAGCCTCCATCACGATAGAGACCTGGCGCTCAATCAGCTTGGCGTTGGTCGCTTCAACGTCGACCATCAGGTTGCTGTACACCTTGCCGACGCGGATCATCGCCCCGGTGGAGATCATGTTCAGCACCAGCTTCTGCGCGGTGCCGGCTTTCAGGCGGGTAGAGCCAGTGACCACTTCCGGGCCGACTACCGGGGTGATCGCCACGTCCGCCAGCTGGGCCATTTCGCCATGCGGGTTACAGCTGACGATGGCGACAAAGGCATTCTGACTATGGGCGTATTCCATGGCGCCAATGACGTACGGCGTGCGTCCGCTGGCCGCCAGCCCCACCAGCACATCGCGGTTGCTGAAGTTCAGGTTCTGCAGATCCATCGCCCCCTGCGCTTTGTTGTCTTCCACATTTTCCACGGCGCTGAGAATCGCTTTATGTCCGCCGGCGATGATCCCCACCACCTGCTCCGGGCGGGTGCCGAAGGTTGGCGGGCATTCACTGGCATCGAGGATCCCCAGACGCCCTGAGGTACCCGCGCCAATGTAAATCAAGCGGCCACCGGCCTGCAGCGCCGCCGCGACCTTATCCACCACCTCGGCAATCTGCGGCAGATAGGGCGTTATCGCCTGGGCTACCTGCTGGTCTTCCTGGTTTATCACCGTCAGCATCTCGAGGGTGGAGAGGGTGTCAATGTTGGCGCTGTTGGCGTTACGTCGCTCGGTCAGCAGTTTGCTCAGGTCGATACTCATAGAAACCTCGTTATTCTCAGTGGCGCGCAGTATAAGGAATTATTTATTCCTTGCCTGTGAAGAGTATCACGATTAGTACGTGGAGAATAATAGGAGAATGGTAGATATGGCGGGAAATAGTGCGGTAATAAATATGGAATATTTTATTACCGCAGCAGGAGATTAGCGTGCGTCGCGCGGTTTGCTGAGGCCCAGCAGCAGCGCCAGCAGGTAGCAGATGGCCATCGCGAGGCTCATTTTCAGCATTGTTTCGCCGCCGAGACCCGCCAGCGGCGCGGCGATGCCGCCGAAGACAAACATCAGGGTGCCCATCAGCGCGGACGCGGTCCCGGACTGCGCGGCGTCGACGGCGCTCATCGCCTCCGCGCCGGCGACGGTGCTGATGCCGCTCATCAGCGACACGGTAAAAAACAGGCCGACCAGCGCCAGCACCGGCAGATGCAGCCAGGCAAACAGCAGCATGATCGCCGCACAGCTCACGGCCAGCGTCAGGCCGCCGCGCAGCAGCCTTTCGGCGCTAAAGCGGCGCGCCAGACGGGAAAAGATCATCGCGGCGATGATCAGCCCGATACCGTTCAGACCGAACAGCAGACTGAACTGCATGGCGCTCATGCCGTATTCGCTCTGCATCACGAAGGAAGAAGAGCCGATGTAGGAGAACAGCCCGGCCATCATAAAGGCCTGGATCAGGCAGAAGCGCAGAAAGCGGCGATTTTTCAGCACCGGCTGGCCGGGCCGTTGGCGGCTGGCATGCGCCGCTGTGGCCGGGCGCGTTTCCCGCAGGATCGCCAGGCTCATCACCAGCAGCACGCCGCCAATGGCGGCCATCGTCCAGAAGAGAATTCGCCAGTCGAAGGCGGTGATGACGTAGCCGCCCAGCACCGGGGACAGCACCGGCGCAATGCCGTTCACGGTCATCAGCAGGGCGAAAAACTGGGTCAGCAGGGTGCCCTGGTATTTATCGCGGGCAATGGATCGCGACAGCACCGAGCCGCCGGCGCCGGCAAAGCCTTGTAAAAAGCGCCAGACAATCAGCATGTTGATATCGCGGGTCAGGGCGCACATCGCCGAAGAGAAGATAAACAGCAGCAGAGACAGCGCCAGCGGTTTCAGGCGGCCAATGCGGTCGCTCAGCGGGCCGAAAAACAGCTGACCCAGGCCGAGACCAATCAGTGCGGCGGTCAACGACAGCTGGGTCTGGGTGCTGGTGGCCTGCAGCTGCTGAGTGATCTCCGGCAGCGCCGGTAGGTAAAAATCCGTGCACAGCGGGCCGATACCCGACAGCAGGCCGAGGATCAGCGCCCAGGAGAGGGAAACACGTGCCATAACGATTCCTTGTAGAGGCCGGGCTCGGTCGCCCGGCGGGTAAGTTTAACTGGCGCCGCCGCCCAGCGACTGCCAGAGGGTGATCCGGTTATTGAGGTCGGTCTGCTGCAGGGACAGCAGCGTCGTCTTCGCCGACCACAGCGTGCGCTGGGCCGTAAGCACCGACAGATAATCGCCGACCCCGGCCTGATAGCTCTTCATGGCGATATCCAGCGATGTCTGCTCGGCGGCGACGTACTGCCGCTGGGCATCGAGCTCTTCGCTCAGCGTTTCCCGGCGCGCCAGCGCATCGGCAACGTCCTTAAAGGCGCTCTGAATCGATTTCTCGTAGGTGGCGATCAGCCCCTTTTTCTCCGCTTCCGCATAGCGCAGCTGCGCCAGGTTGCTGCCGCCGGTGAACAGCGGCAGGCTGATGGAGGGGGCGAACGACCACACCTGCATCCCGTGGCTGAACAGCGACGACAGCGAGTCGCTGCCGACCCCGGCGCTGGCGGTCAGGGAAATCGACGGGAAGAAGTTCGCCCGCGCCGCGCCGATATCGGCATTGGCGCTCTTCAGATTGTGCTCCGCTTCCTGAATGTCCGGCCGGCGCAGCAGCACCGACGACGACACGCCCGCCGGCACCAGCGCGATGCTGTTATCCCCGAGGCTCTCGAGGGTGCCGGGCAACAGGCTCTCCGGCACGGTTTCCCCCGCCAGCAGGTTAATGGCGTTTTTATCCTGCGCCACCAGCGTGCGATAGCTGGCGACGCTGGCGCGGGCCTGCTGATAGACGCTTTCCGCCGAGCTTACATCGCCGACGGAAGCGGTACCCACCGCCATCTGGCGGGCGACGATGTTGCGCGAGTTTGCTGCGCTGTCCATGGTCTGCTGCGCCAGCGCCAGATTGCTGTTATCCGTCGCCAGCGTTACCCAGGCGGTGGTCAAATCGGCAATCATCGTCAGCCGGGTATTCTGCGCGGTGAATTCGCTGGCAAGCCAGGTTTCGCGCGCCGCGCGCGACAGGCTCTGGTTCTTGCCGAACAAGTCCAGCTCGAAGCTGGAGACCGCGCCGTCGGCCTGCGAAGCGGAGCTCAGGCCGCTGGCCACCGTTTTGCTGCGGGTATGGCTCAGCTCGGCATCGACGGTGGGAAACAGCGACGCCCGCGTCTCGCCGTACTGGGCGCGCGCGGCCTCGATATCGGCCAGCGCTTTTTGCACATCGCGGTTGCTGTTCAGCGCGAGACTGACCACTTTTTTCAGCCGCGCGTCATTGACCACTTTCTGCCAGTCGCCGACCACCGCCGTCGATTCGCCGTGCGCCCCGGGCAGGGTGGCCGGCACCGGCGCGGCCGGGCGATCATAATGCGGGTCAAGCGAGACGCAGCCCGCGGTCAGGAGCGCGATAAACATAAAACTCAAACGAAACATACCTTACTCCTGAGAAGGACGTTGGCGGGTGAAGAGACGTTTCACCAGCACGAAGAACAGCGGTACGAAGAACACCGCCAGCAGGGTGGCTGTCAGGGTGCCGCCGATGATGCCGGTGCCGATCGCCACGCGGCTGTTGGCTCCGGCGCCGGTGGCGATGGCCAGCGGCAGCACCCCGGCGATAAACGCCAGCGAGGTCATGACAATCGGGCGCAGGCGAGTCTGCGCGGCGCGGATCGCCGCCCGGGAGAGCGAATACCCCTCATCCACGGCGGATTCAGCGAACTCCACGATCAGGATGGCGTTTTTCGACGACAGGCCGATGGTGGTCAGCAGCGCCACCTGGAAGTAGACGTCGTTGCTTAAGCCGCGCAGCGTCGCCGCCAGCGCCGCGCCAAGCAGGCCGAGCGGGATGACCATGATCACCGAGAACGGCACCGACCAGCTCTCATACAGCGCCGCCAGGCACAGGAACACCACCAGAATCGAGATGGCGTACAGGCTCATCGCCTGGCCGCTGGCCAGCTTTTCCTGCAGCGAAATGCCGCTCCACGCCCAGGTGGAGCCCGCCGGCAGGCTGTCGGCCAGCTTTTCCATCTTGTCCATCGCCGCGCCGGAGCTGAAGCCGGCGGCGTTTTCGCCCTGGATCTCAAAGGCGGCGGAGCCGTTGTAGCGCACCAGGCTTTCCGGGCCGTATTGCCAGTGGGTGGTGGCGAAGGCGGAGAACGGCGTCATGCTGTTATCGCTGCCGCGAACGAACCATTTGCCAAGGTCCGACGGCACCGCTCGCGCGTCGCTTTCGCCCTGGATATAGACCTTTTTCACCCGGCCGCGATCGATAAAGTCATTCACGTAGGTACCGCCCCAGGCGCTGGAGAGCGTATCGGTCACGTCGCTCAGCGACAGCCCCAGCGAGACGGCTTTGTTGTTGTCGATATCCACCTGCAGCTGCGGCATCTGCGGCAGGTCGTTAGCGCGCACCGACTGCAGCTCGCTGCTCTGGTTGGCCGCCGCCAGCAGCTGGCTGCGCAGCTTCATCAGGCTGTCGCGGTCGGTACCGCCGCTGGCCATCAGTTCGAAGGTGAAGCCGTTGCTCTGCCCGAGACCGTCTACCGACGGCGGGGTCATGGCGAAGAGGGTGGCGTCGCGGATCGTCCCCAGCTCTTTGGTGGCCCGCAGGGCGATGGCCTGGGCGGTGTTGTCGTCCCCTTTGCGCTGCGACCAGTTTTTCAGCGACACGAAGGCCATCCCGGCGTTCTGCCCGCTGCCGCTAAAGCTGAAGCCGTCGACGGTGAAAATGACATCGGTATTGGCTTTCTCTTTGGTGAGGAACCAGTCGGTGACCTGGCGGCGCACCTCGGCGGTACGCACCGCCGTCGCCCCGGCGGGCAGGGTGTACTGGACCATGATCTCCCCCTGGTCCTCCACCGGCAGGAAGCTGCCCGGCAGCTTCCACATCGCCAGCGCCATCGCCCCGCAAATCAGCGCGTAAGCGCCCATCATCACTGCGCCCCGGCGCAGGCCGCCGAGCACCCGGCGCTGGTAGCCCGCCTCCGTACGTCCCCACAGGCGGTTAAAGGCGCCGAAGAACCCTTTGGTGTGCGGTTTGGAGTGGCTGAGCAGCGCGCCGCACAGCGCCGGGGTGAGGGTCAGCGCTACCACCACCGACAGCATCATCGCCGAGATAATGGTTACCGAGAACTGGCGATAGATGACCCCGGTCGAACCGCCGAAGAAGGCCATCGGCAGGAACACCGCCGACAGCACCAGGGCAATCGCCACCAGCGCGCCGGAGATTTCGCCCATCGATTTTTCGGTGGCTTCGCGAGCGGGGAGCCCTTCGTCGCGCATAATGCGCTCGACGTTCTCCACCACCACGATG
>CWGQ01000041.1_pt2 | contig 17590 bp, 13 predicted proteins | sample 672311 | NCBI WGS metagenome assembly CWGQ01 (sample SAMEA3735795, study PRJEB9488) | human gut metagenome | biome: ENVO:mammalia-associated habitat; material: ENVO:feces | place: Malawi | collected 2009-02-27
GGACTGACCCCACGACAGTAGACAAAACCTGTCCTCACGATGAGGCCTGTTCGAAGGCTTCCGGACTGACGCCGCCGAGGTGACTGTGACGCCGGGCCCGGTTGTAGAACACTTCAATGTAATCGAAGATATCCGTCCGGGCCAGATCCCGGATTTTGTATATTCTCTTCCTGATGCGTTCTTTTTTCAGTGAACTGAAGAACGATTCGGCCACCGCATTATCCCAGCAGTTGCCACGTCGGCTCATGCTCGGAGCTAGGTTATTGGCCCGGCAGAAGCGCTGCCAGTCGTCACTGCCATACTGGCTACCTTGATCGCTATGTACGATGACCTCGCCGTCCGGTTTTCGACACCAGACGGCCATCATCAGCGCGTCGAGTGCCAGTTCGCGTGAGAGAGTGGGCTTCATCGACCAGCCGACCACGTTGCGGGCGAAGAGATCGATAACCACCGCCAGATACAACTATCCCTGCCAGGTGCGGATATAAGTAATATCGGTGACCCAGACCTGATTGGCCCGGACAACGGTAAACTGCCGCTGCACGCGATTAGGAGCTACCACTGAAGGTCTGCCAGCGATATGACGTGGCGCTTTATAGCCGCGTACAGATTTAATCCGGTTCAGTTGCATGATGCGGCCCACCCGGTTTTTACCGCAGGTTTCCCCGATTTCGTTCAGATCGCCATGAACCCGTCTGTAACCGTATACGCCTCCGCTCAGTGAATATGAGTCGCGGATAAGCATCAGCAGACGCTGGTTATCTTTATCACGCGCCGAGACCGGGTTGTGCAGCCACGCATAAAACCCGGCCCAGGCGACATTCAGTACCCGACACATCGTCATCACACCCCATACAGTACGGTGTTCATTGATAAAGCGGTACTTCAGTCGGGCTCTCTTGCAAAGTACCGCGCGGCCTTTTTCAGGATACCCCGTTCTTTTTCGGTGCGTTTTAGCTGTGCCCGGAGTTTCAGGATTTCGCTTTTGGCTTCCAGTAAATCCCGGGCATGCTGTTCGCTGTTATCAGGCTTGATAGCCCGTAGCCAGTTGTAGAGGCTGTGCGCAGAAACGCCCAGACGGTCGGATACTTCGGCAACGGAATAACCGCGTTCCGTTATCTGACGGACGGCTTCTTCCTTAAATTCAGGTGTAAATCGTGGTGTGCCCATATGCTCCCCCTATGCTCAAACTATAGGGCAGGATCGTCTACCGAGGTGGGGTCAGTCCACAAATAATTCGTATGCTTTAAGGCGTCAATTGTGCAAGAAAACGATTAATCTGGGGCCATGTTATAAGGTTCTACCATGCAGTAAGATGAGTATCTTGTGAGGAGATCGCAGCCAGTGTTTACATGACTCAGAAGCTCCTTGATTACCAGTAGCGATTGCAAACTTGCTAAAGCAACCAAATCAAAGGAATACAATGCTCAAGCTTGAAGAAATCAAAAAAGACGCGCAAATCCGTGGCATTATCGAAGGACAGGTAGTGCGTGTAGTCACTGTTGAGCCTATCGGAGAACACGCTCTAACGGTTTACTACAAAGATAGTCAGGGAACTCTGGCTGAAAGGATGTTGTTTCGTAGTGACGAGATCAACTTGGCTATGGCCACAGCAGGACGTCCGTGGTCATTTGATGCGCCAGGGCGGGAATTTAAATTAGGCCTTGAAGCATACCGGATTTCGCAGGCCGCATTATTTGATCCAATGATGGCCGTTAACATGGCTAATGTTGATCCGTTACCTCATCAGATTTCTGCCGTGTATGAGTACATGCTTCCTAAGCAACCTCTTCGCTATGTGCTGGCTGATGATCCTGGAGCAGGTAAAACTATAATGGCTGGCTTGCTAATTTCAGAATTGCTGCTTCGCGCAGATGCACGCCGCGTCATGGTTGTCTCACCGGGGTCGTTGACTGAACAGTGGCAAGACGAGCTCTTTGAGAAATTTGGGCTTCAATTTGATATTTTTAGCAAGGAAAAGCAGGAGCAATGCGTTACCGGAAACTACTTTGCCGAAACAGATAGATTAATCTGCCGTCTGGATCAATTATCAAGAAGCGAAGAGTTACAGGAAAAATTGCAAAATACTGATTGGGATTTAATCATCGTCGATGAAGCTCATAAGTTATCTGCTAATTATTTTGGCAATAAAATTAATAAAACTAAAAGATTTACCTTAGGTGAGTTACTCGGCTCGATATGCCGTCATTTCCTTTTGATGACGGCTACTCCACACAATGGTAAAGAAGAAGATTTTCAAGTCTGGATGTCACTTTTGGATAGTGACAGATTTTACGGTAAGTTTCGTGAAGGAGCCCATAAAGTCGATATCACGGATATGATGCGGAGAATGGTCAAAGAGGAGCTTCTAACCTTTGATGGTACTCCTCTATTTCCTGAACGCAGAGCTTATACCGCTAATTATGAGCTTTCTCCTCTTGAAGCTTCTTTATACGAGCAAGTAACAACTTACGTCAGAGAAGAAATGAATCGTGCCGATAAACTGGATAATAAAAAGAAAAATACTGTCGGTTTTGCACTTACGCAATTGCAACGGCGTCTGGCTTCGAGCCCTGAAGCGATCTATCAATCTTTAAAACGGCGTCGTAATCGTCTTAAAGACAAACTTGATGAGATGAAGCTAATGGCGCGAGGGCAAAAAGCTAAACGATCTGGAGAAGCGGAAACACTTGAAAAGTATAAAGTAAGTAAATCAATTGTTCTCCCAGATGATTGGGATGAATTGGACGAAGATCTTAGTGCTGAAGAGTATGAGCTTTATTCAGAGGAAGTAGCCGATCAGGCAACAGCTGCAGAAACTATTTTTGAACTTGAAGCAGAAATAAACTCACTCAGAGAACTGGAAAATCAAGCATTAGTACTTGTTCAGTCTGGTAACGATAAAAAGTGGGAAGAACTCTCTAGGCTGTTGCAAGATTCGCCCGAGATGATTAATCGCGACGGTGAGCGTCGAAAATTGATCATCTTTACTGAGCATAAAGATACCTTAAATTATTTACGACAGCGTGTATCAGATCTTTTGGGGCAGCCCCAGGCGGTTAGAGTGATCTATGGCGGAACGAATAGAGATGAACGCCGCAAGATCCAAACCGAATTTCGTAGCGATCCAACTGTATTAATCCTTATTGCGACTGATGCTGCTGGTGAAGGTGTAAACCTACAAAACGCTAATTTAATGGTCAACTACGACTTGCCATGGAATCCTAACCGCCTCGAACAGCGTTTTGGGCGTATCCACAGGATTGGCCAAAAAGAGGTATGTCATCTTTGGAATATTGTTGCCAACGAAACTCGTGAGGGGGCGGTCTTTCAGAAATTATTCGAAAAGCTTGAAATTGAGAAATCTGCTCTGGGTGGAAAAGTATTCGATATATTGGGGGAAGCCTTCGATAACGTTTCTCTTAAAGATCTCTTGATCGAGGCTATTCGCTACGGTGAAGATCCTGCTACACGTGCAAAAATGGATCAAGTGATCGAAGGTGCTCTGGATAGTGAGCATTTGAAAGAGATCCTCCGACGCAATGCCCTTGTTGAATCTCACATGGGATTAGAGGGATTATATGCTATTAAGGAGCAGATGGAAAAAGCCGAAGCTCGCCGGCTACAGCCTTTTTTTATTCGAGCATTTTTCCAAGAGTCCTTCAAGGCATTAGGTGGAGAACTGAGACCTCGCGAACAAGGTCGGTATGAGATCAACCATGTACCAGCCCTAATTAGAGAACGTGACAGAAGTATTGGTGAGAGTAGGACGCCTGTTTTATCTCGGTATGAAAGGATTTGTTTTGAAAAGCAGCAAATCAGACCAACTGGTAAGGCTCTCGCAGAGTTAATACATCCCGTTCATCCATTAATGCATTCAGTGCTTGATCTCACCTTACAAATGCATCGAAATAAACTAAAACAGGGTGCTATTTTAATTGATCCAGCTGATGATAGTGACATGCCTCGTCTCATCTTGATGCTTGAGCACACTATCCGTGAAACTAACGGTCAGGCAAAGAGTATTGCCTCTCGGCGCATACAATTTGTCTCTATAGATATGAATAATAAGGCTACTTATGCTGGTTGGGCTCCGCACCTTGATCTGCTGCCAATTGAGGAGAGTGATCTTCTTTTGATTAAAGATATCTTACATTCACCTTGGTTATCTCAACCGCTTGAACCTTTGGCATTACAGCTTGCCTCCGAGAAATTGGTTCCTGATCATTACGCAGAGGTTAAGCTACGTCGAGAGTTACAGGCGGATAAAACCCTTGAGGCAGTACATGAACGTTTGGTTAAAGAAATCAACTACTGGCAAGACCGTTTCCTAAAATTAAGTGATGATGTAAAAGCTGGAAAACAACCCAAATTACAGCCTGAAAATGCCCGTCGCAGGGTTGATGAGCTGACGGCAAGGTTGCAGCAGCGGACAGCTGAATTGATTGCGCTAAAGCAAGTCGTTTCAAGCACACCGGTTGTGATTGGTAGCGCATTAGTAATCCCTCAAGGGTTCTTATCTAAACGTAAAGGAGAAGTGATTTTTACGCCTGATGCTGCAAGCCGTGCGCATATTGAGAAAGTCGCTATGTCAGCTGTGACCTCTGCTGAGCTAACTTTAGGGCATAGTGTGTTTGACGTATCGGCAGATAAATGTGGGTGGGACATTACTGCTCGTCCGCCTCTCAATACTGATGGCTCGCTCCCGCAAGACAGGCACATTGAAGTTAAGGGGCGTAGTAAAGGTCAGACGACTATCACTGTAAGTCGCAATGAAATTCTCTATGCTCTTAATCAGGCTGAAAAATTCCTCCTGGCGATAGTGCTAGTAGACGGGGATAGTTTTGAAGGTCCCTTTTACATTCGCCAGCCTTTTAACAAAGAACCGGATACTGGTGTAGCAAGCATTAACTACGACCTTGCTGAACTGCTCTCAAAAGCGACCGAGGCTAAGGAGAGCGTGTGAACGGTTTTTGTCGAGATCCTTCTTAGATCCGGCTTCGTTCTTGAACATACCCCAAGCACCAAGCGATTGGGGTATGTTAAGCTATTTCCCAATACACACCTGCTCGTGTGCCGTTGGTTTAGTAATTCGTATTGGAAAAAAAATGACACTTGTCAAGTCACCTAAAAAACTTATCGAAGTAGCGCTCCCATTAGACGATATCAATGCCGCTTGCGCTCATGAAAAGATGCCTGGCATTGGCCCCCATCCCAGAGGTATTCACTTATGGTGGGCTCGTCGCCCGTTAGCCGCTGCAAGAGCTGTCATCTTTGCTCAGATGGTAAATGACCCTGGTTACCAGCAAGGTGAAGGCTTTCGATATGGTGTTAACAAGCAAGAAGCCGCCAAAAAACGTGAATATTTATTCAATATCATACGTAAACTGGTTAAGTGGGAAAACATTAATAATGAAGAAGTGTTAAGCGAAGCTCGCGAAGCCATTTGGGAAAGTTGGCGTGATATCTGCTCACTAAACAAAGAACATCCACAAGCTAAAGAGCTATTTAACCCAGAAAAACTTCCGGGTTTTCATGACCCATTTGCAGGCGGGGGAGCTTTGCCATTAGAAGCACAACGATTAGGCTTAGAATCTTACGCATCTGACTTAAACCCAGTAGCTGTAACTATTAATAAGGCTATGATCGAAATTCCACCTAAGTTTATCAATTTAGCTCCGGTTGGGCCAAAACCTATTAATAGTGAAGAAAACTTAAAAAATACAAATGCTCTGAGTATATTTGAAGAGTGGTATGGCACAGAAGGACTGGCAGAGGACGTTCGCCGTTACGGTGCATGGATTCGAAATGAAGCTCACAAGCGGATTGGTAATCTTTATCCAAAAATAAAGATTACCAAAGACATGATATCTGAAAGGCCTGATTTAGTTCCGTATCTTGATGAAGAACTTACAGTAATCGCTTGGCTTTGGGCGCGCACAGTAAAAAGTCCAAATCCAGCATTTTCTCATGTTGATGTTCCATTGGTATCTTCTTTTATCCTTTCCTCTAAAACGGGAAAAGAAGCTTATATAGAGCCAATTATCGAAGGAGATAGCTACCATTTCACTGTGAAGATGGGTACCCCACCAGATTTAGCTAAAAATGGAACAAAATTAGCACGAGGTGCAAATTTTGAGTGTTTAATTTCAAAATCACCTATTGATGGAAAATATATCAAATCAGAAGGAATTGCTAAGCGCTTAGGCCAACGTTTGCTTGCTATTGTGGCTGAGGGGAAAAAGGGTAGAATTTATCTACCACCTCAAGATAATCACCAAGAAATTGCTTTTAGTGCGTCCCCTCAGTGGAAACCAGAAAACCGGCTACCAAATGATCCACGCAATTTCTGGACATTAAGTTATGGTCTCGAAAAATTTGGAGACCTTTTTACTCCTCGACAGCTGATGGCACTAACGACTTTATCAGAATTAGTTATAGAAGCAATTGAGTGCTGTCGCAAAGATGCTATTTTTTCTGGTATGGCAGATGATGGAGTCAGTTTAGATTCTGGAGGTGTTGGAGCAACGGCCTACGCCCAAGCTGTAGGAGTGTATTTGGCATTTGCAGTTGATCGCTGCGCTGATTTTTCAAACTCCTGTACCAGATGGGTTCCTGGTAATCAGAAGGTTATGAATTTGTATGGTAAACAAGCGATTGCTATGACTTGGGACTTCCCTGAAGCCGGGATACTTGAAAATGTTGTAGGGGGATTTTTACCAGCTACAAACTTTATTGCAGATTGCATTACTAAACTTCCTAGCCAGAAAATTAATGGCTTCGTATCCCAACAAGATGCTCAAACTCAAAATATAAGCACTAATAAAGTAGTATCATGCGATCCTCCTTATTATGATAATATTGGATATGCTGATTTATCCGATTTTTTCTATGTTTGGTCGCGCAAATCACTACGCCCAATATTTCCAAATCTTTACGCATCAATAGCTGTTCCTAAGGCAGAAGAGTTAGTTGCAACCCCTTATCGGCATGGCGGTAAAGAAGGGGCGGAAGCATTTTTCCTTGCAGGTATGAGTCAAGCGATTCATCAGTTGGCTGAAAAGGCACATCCAGCTTTCCCTGTCACAATTTATTATGCCTTTAAGCAATCCGAAACCAAAGTAGATGGCACTTCAAGTGCTGGCTGGGAGACGTTTTTACAAGCTGTAATCGATGCAGGGTTCGCCATTAGCGGCACTTGGCCGATGCGTAGTGAACAATCAGAACGATTAATCGGTAAAGGTACGAATGCATTAGCCTCTAGCGTAGTTCTCGTATGTAATAAACGGAAGATTAGCGCTGAAACAATTAGTCGCCGACAGTTTATCCGTGAACTAAACGCAACACTACCAGAAGCACTGGATGAAATGACCCAGGGGGGGGTTAACTCTCCTGTAGCGCCAGTCGACCTTTCACAAGCCATTATTGGTCCAGGAATGGGTATTTTTAGCAAGTACTCCTCAGTCTTAGAAGCAGATGGCAGCAAAATGACCGTTAAAACAGCCCTGCAATTGATAAATCGTTTCCTTGCCGAAGATGATTTCGATCATGATACTCAGTTCTGCTTGAGTTGGTTTGAACAAGAGGGCTGGAATACAGGTAAGTTTGGGGAGGCTGATGTACTTGCCCGAGCCAAGGGAACCAGTGTAGCCGGATTAGTTGAAGCAGGGGTAATCCATGCTGGTCAAGGTGAATTACGTCTACTGAAATGGGCAGAAATGCCAGAGGATTGGTCTCCAGAGCACGATAGTCGAACTCCCGTTTGGGAAGCGTTGCATCAATTAATTCGAGTCTTGAACAACAAAGGAGCCAGTGCTGCTGGTACAATGTTGGGAAGAATCCCCAGTAAAAATGATGCAATCCGCTCATTGGCCTATCGACTGTATACTCTTTGCGAGCGCAAAGGATGGGCGAGTGATGCTCGAGCCTACAATGAATTGGTAACATCATGGGATTCCATGCAATCCGCCATACCAGATACTGGTAAGTCTGGCGATCAGCAATCACTTGATTTCTAATAAAGCTACAGCAAAGTTTGACGCCACTGCCTGTTTCTTAAACAAAGAGCAGGCATTGTAAATTCAGGATAAAAAAATGAGTCTTAAACCCTGGCGTGAAATTGCACGCCCTCACCGCGACGTACTTGAAGGCACTTTCAAACAATCAGAATTTGCTGCTGATATCACTCAAGTAGCAAACGGCAAAGCACCTAGAGAGTACCAGGATGCTGAGCAGTTTTTTGCACGTACATTCATCACTGAGGGTATGCGTTTATTGCTGGGGTCAGTAGCAGAACGTTTAACAGGCAAAGGTGGAGATCCTGTAATTCAATTGCAGACCGCATTTGGTGGAGGCAAAACCCACACCATGTTGGCTGTGTATCATTTAGCCTCACGTAATGTCAGCACCGATCGTTTACAAGGCATCCCTCCAATCCTTGATGCTGCTGGAATTAGTGAATTGCCACAAGCAAGGGTTGCCGTCATCGATGGCATTAATCTATCAGTCAGTCAACCTCGAGAACATGGGAGCGTTTCTACCAATACCTTATGGGGTGAGCTTGCTTGGCAGCTGCTTGGTGAAGAAGGATATAATTTAGTCGAAGATAGCGATCGTGATGGTACGTCCCCTGGTAAAGAAGCGTTAGTAGAATTATTGACTAGGTCTGCACCTTGTGTTGTTTTGATTGATGAATTGGTGGCCTTTTTACGTCAGCTTGAAGTCGGCAAGCAGTTCAAGGCAGGTACTTTCGATTCAAATATCACTTTCGTTCAAGCGTTGACGGAAGCATTTAAGGCTGTTCCAAATGCCATATTGCTGGCCTCTCTTCCAGAATCAGCTCTGGAAGTGGGGGGAACAATGGGACAGAAAGCTCTTGATTCTCTTGAAAAATATTTTGCTCGTGTCGAATCTGTGTGGAAGCCGGTAGCTACTGAAGAAGCTTTTGAGATAGTGCGCCGACGTCTTTTTGAGTTTGCCGGAGAAACGGCCCAAGTTCAGGGAATTGCGCAGCAATATACTGATTTTTATCGTAAGAACGCGCACAAATTTCCTAATGAGACTCAGTCGGCTCACTATTATGACCGATTGTGTCAATCTTATCCTATCCATCCAGAGGTGTTTGACCGACTTTATGAAGATTGGTCAACTCTTGATAAGTTCCAGCGTACCCGTGGCGTTTTGCAATACATGGCTATAGTCATCCATCGTTTATGGGTAAGCGATAACCGTGATGCGCTCATAATGCCTGGTTCATTACCTTTGGATGATAGCATTGTCCGGGGTAAAAGTATTCATTACCTCCCTCAAGGTTGGGAGCCTGTTATTGAAAAAGAAGTTGATGGCCCTCGCTCTGAAGCTACTGAAATAGACAAAAACGATACACGTTTTGGTCAATATCATGCTGCACGGCGTGTAATGCGCACTCTTTTCTTGGGGAGTGCTCCAAGTAGCGGCGATCAGATGCATCGTGGCTTACAGATTGAGAGAGTATTACTAGGGGCATGTTCACCAGAACAGACAATTGGAACTTTTGAAGATGTTCTGTTGCGCTTACGTGATCGCTTGACATACCTGTATGGAGAAAAAGATCGACTTTGGTTAGATACCAAGCCAAATCTGCGTCGTGAGATGGAAACTCGCAAGGGCAATATAAATGAACGTGAAGTACTTATCCCACTGATCAAAAAAACAGTTACTTCATGCTTTGGAAGCCAGCATTGCTTCGCAGGTATTCATGTATTTGCTCCAGCAACAGATGTTCCGGATGAGTTTGGTACCGGTCCTCGCCTGATCGTTTTACCACCAGAGACTATTTCAGCATACAGTCGTAGCAATAGTAATAATCTCGCGTTCAAGGCTGCTGAAAATATTCTATTGAAACGTGGGGAACAGCCAAGGGTCAAGCAAAACCGTTTGTTCTTCCTTGCAGCAGATTATGACAGTTTAAGCCGTCTTAAGGAGCAAGGGAAAATATATCTGGCGTGGTTATCCATCGTCCAGGATATTGAAAATGGTGTGTTAAACCAAGACCTTGCTCATCTCACTCAAGCCAAAAGTAATCGTGATAGCGCATTACAGAGATTTAATGGTCTGGTTAGGGATACCTATAAATGGCTTATGGCGCCGTTCCAAGAGCCAGGCCAGGATTTAGTGTGGGAAACCGCGCAAATTTCTTCCAGTGCGCCAAAATTAGTACAAGAAATTGAAAATCGGTTGATTGAGGAAGAATGGTTAATTAAAGCATGGTCACCTGTGCATCTTCGTAATCTTTTGGAGAAGTATTATTTTACTAATGGTACTCACCAAGTGAGTGCGGTAAAGGTTTGGCAAGATGCTTGTCAATACCTGTATATGCCGCGATTAGTTAATGATCAGGTACTACGCGGTACTATTGAAGAGGCTGTCAAAAGTGATGATTTCTTCGCTTTTGCTGCGGGGGAACGTGAAGAACGTTACGAAGGATTTGCCTTTGGTCGTTCGGCTACGGTTTTTCTTGATGAGAATTGTTTGCTCATAAGTCGCGAATCAGCTCTTCAATACGTGGATAAATTAAAAGCAGAACAATCTCCAAAGAGTGCTGATGCTGTCCCTGTTTCAGATAATGGATCTTCTGCTGATACAGGCTCTGTAATTGACACAAGTTCTACTGTAATCCCTGGTTCTGGAAGTGGTGTTAGCGAACCCATCAAACAACAATTTTATGGTTCTGTTCGATTAGATCCATTAAAAGCAAAAATAGATTTTGCTACTCTGATGGATGAAGTGGTACAAAACTTCACCAGTCAATTAGGTGTGGATGTAGTTATCTCTGTCGAGATTAATGCTCGTTCAGAAAAAGGATTTGATGCGAATCTTCAGAGAGCAATCAAAGAAAACTGTAACATGCTGAATTTTGGTAATGCTGAATTTGAAGAGTAAAGAATAAAAGGGGCCGGGTTGCCGGCTCTTTTTATAACCAATGTTCTGGAATAGTTAAATCAAATGTTCGAGATACATAACGTAGCATGGTGATAATTTCATCATACCTTGCTTTTTCAATATGCTGACCAGAATTCTTCGCCTCTAATATTTTTTTCAATTCATGAAGGTTAAACATTTCAAGTTTATAAAAGTTACCCCACGTCGGTTGTCCAAAAAGATTATAAATTACAACAGTACTATCTCTCTCACTTGCCAGCCTTTTTTCACCCGATATCTTTGTCAACGCCTCCTCTGCTTCGTCTTTATTTTCATAAGTATTAAGAAGTTTCATTGTTGTATTACTCCTTGTTGGTTGATTTAATGATTTTATTTCAAATGGAGAATATGATGTTGTTTTTTTTAAAAGTTATAATAGAAGCTTTTTACACGGTCCAAATATATCAGAAATCTAACAACTTAAAAAGTCGTTCTTCACAGATATAGCGGCCATGAAGTTGTAGTATTTCATTTTTGCTCAGAGTACCTTTCTTCTTAAGGTTTACCAGCAATTGCTCGATTTTATCTAACTCAACAAAGTCACCAGTAAGTGCAGTAATGATCACTGCCATGCGGGTCATAACATCACGATTAGCGGTAACATTGTTTTCTTTTACCAACTCTTGAACATAGCTGGCGACTTTAACGATAGTTTTTTGGGGCATAAGCCCATCCTCAGTTCTTGTCTAAAGATAAAAAGATTAATATATTGAATATCTCCAGAGGAAACTCTTAATAGAGATGATAAATACAAAAAATAAGAACGCTAGAACGACATCATTTAAAGGGCTAATAAAATTTATCTATTTTGTTTTATAAATGAACTTATCAATGGTATAATTAACCATCCTGTTAGTTGTTTCAGGTAATCAACAACTGTACCATCCGATAATAAATAATGGAGAGCAAATAGAATGAATATTAAAAATATATTTTTGCAAGTTAAAAATTTATTCAAATTTAAAACTTTTATTCTGCCGCGCATTGCGATTAGCGAACGCTTACGCGTCTTGGTGCTTTGCACTCGCGATCTCGCGATGCGCGGCAGAGCTTAGCACGAATTTTTAAATAAGTCAATGCGTTAGTAATAATATCCTAATAAATTCTTGTTTCTTTATCCATAAATATTTTCATATCACCCTCTAAATAATGTCCTACCTGTACGTTCCTCATATGGCATTGATTTAAGTTAAAAATTATCTGAACCAATACTGTTTTTGTGAAAAAGAGCTTTTCAACGAAATATTATAGCCTTGATAGACTACCTTTTGCTGACGTAAACACCCTTGAAATCCCCATGGCATAAGGGCTATAATGATTTTACATGGTCTGTTGTGTGTCACTTAAGGTTAAGGAGTGCGTATGTCTGTTATAGCACTGGTCCGTCAGCGGATTAACCGCATGAGACGAGGTATACCGTTTTCTATCAGTGGGTTCTACCCGCTGGGAAGTCGCACATCTGTACAGCAGGCTATGAGTCGTCTGGCAAAAGAAGGCATGATTGTTCGCGTAGATCGAGGATTTTACGCGCGACCGAAACCACTCAAGAATATTCCTTCCATCAAGATCGTAACCAGTGCTGAAAAGGTAGTAGCTGCATGGGCTAAAGAGCGTGGCTATAAAATTACCATTCAGGGGCTGGAAGCTGCTTATCGGCTGGGAATGCAGACGCAAGCTCCGGTTAAGCGCATTTACTGGTCGAATGGCCCAAGTAGAGAGTTTAAGGTTGGCAACGAGACCGTGATTGTTCAGCACAAGTCAGAAAGTAAACTGAAGTGGCTGAATCGGCCTGAAGGGGAGTTGTTGCGTGGGTTGCTGAGCCTGAATAGAAAGTATGCCCGCCTGGAAGCAATCAAAAATGCTTTTAGCCGTCTTAATATCTCTTCCCGGGAAACTCGCGCGGCCATTGCTAAGAAATTGGTGAGTGAACCAGCTCTTCAGGGATGGCGTACTCAGCTTGAACTCTTTCAGCAGGCTATCTGATGAGCGGCATCTTTGAACTCTATAAAACTGAAGAAGGCCGGGACCAACTTCAGGAAATATTCACTTATGCTGCACAGAAGCACCCATTGAGTCTGGGGGCGAGCTTTCTGGAAAAGGATCTCTGGGTTACAGAGATCCTACGTCTTTTGTTTGATGAAGGGTTTCTTCGTCCATACTCAGTCGCTTTTAAAGGTGGAACCTCATTAAGCAAGTGTTGGAATGTGATTGAGCGCTTTTCTGAAGATATCGATTTATCAATTCACTGGGCGGAACTTGCTGGTCATTCAGAAGAAAAGGAACAAGAGGCCTGGAAAGCAAGTACTCGTAGTAGAAGTCAGAATCAACGCTTTCGTGAACAACAGCAAACAAGACTCGAAGAATGGACCGCGGAGTTAGTGGAAAAACTTAATCAGCGTTTCCAGTCTTATGGTATTTCCGGCCTGGAGGCTCGTTTAGAGGCGGAAAGTAGGGGAGAAAAGGTCGATATATTCTTTCCTCGTGTACACGCTGATGCTGCGGCTTACCAGCGAGATCATATCTTATTGGAGTTCGGTGGTCGTAATCGGGGAAAACCGACGGATACAATAACGGTAAGCAGTTATTTATCCGGAATAAAAGAGCTGGGTGAGCTGGAGTTGCCATCTGCAACAGTCCAGGCATATAACCCAGGTTATATTCTTTGGGAAAAAATTACCGCACTGCATCAGTTTTGTACCCAAGAAAAAGAGCTAAATGCAGAACGTCTATCCCGCCACTGGTACGATGTTGATTGCCTGTCACAGCATCAGTTTGCCGATCTTTATGATACAAAAGAAGCAATGCATAACGTGATTGAAATGAAGCAGCAGCGCTGGACCTTTCCTGGTGTGGATTATACGTTAGTTGCTAAAGGTGAGCTACGTCTGGTCCCTGAAGATGCTGGGCGCCTTGCTGCTATCGCTGAAGATCATCGAATTGCTATTGAGGGTGGAATGTTTTTTAAGGAGCCTGACGGGTTTGATAAAATCATTGAACGTCTTCAGCAGGTTCAGGATGAATTTAATCGTGCTATGAAAAAGATAATGGGACCTGATACGTTTAATTGCTAATTCTGTGATGTTCTTCCAAGTAATGATATTAAGTGCCCATTTTGGGACAAATCCCCAAAATAAATTCTAACAACCCATTAATTTTCAATGAATTAAACGCAAAGGTGAGTCCGGCCTTCGCACCATCGGAACATCAATAGACGTCGACGGACGTCTTTTTTGTGCCTGAAATCCGCGCTACGCAAGGCTTTTCGCGATTCTCCTTTCAACAGAAGTCAATCTGAGTCAACCTGTAAGCATCCCGGTAAACCGGACCATTCACATTTAGAGATCTTCCGGCATACTGAATATATCCTTGGAGGAGATCGCCATACGCAAAGCCCGATTCACCGAACACCAGATCATCGCCGTTCTGAAGTCCGTCGAAGCCGGACGCACCGTCAAAAATGTGTGCCGCGAAGCCGGGATTTCTGAGGCCTCGTACTACAACTGGAAAGCGAAGTTCGGCGGTATGGAAGCCTCTGATATCAAAAAGATGAAGGACCTCGAAGATGAAAACCGCCGGTTGAAACAGATGTTTGCGGACCTGAGCCTCGAGTGCCGCGCATTGAAAGACGTTATTGAAAAAAAGCTTTAAAACCAGCGATAAAGCGTGAGTTGGTCAGCTATCTGACCGCGCAGTTTGCCATGAGCTTACGTCAGGCATGCAGGATATTGTCGCTGAGCAGGACGGTATTTCGTTATCAGCCGGATACGCAACGTGATGAGCCAGTCATTATGGCGCTGACCGTGGCGGCTGAACGCTATCCGCGATACGGATTTAAAAAGCTTTTTCAGGTGCTGCGCAGGCAGGGCAAAAGCTGGAACCATAAGCGCGTTCACCGGATTTACTGCCTGCTGAAACTGAATTTTCGCCGTAAGGGAAAACAGCGCCTGCCAGTGCGCAATCCGGTTCCGCTGGTGACGCCAGAGGCGATGAACCAGAGCTGGTCCATCGATTTTATGCACGATGCGCTGGTGTGCGGCAGACGCTTCCGGACCTTCAACGTGGTGGATGATTTTAACCGCGAAGCACTGGCGATCGAAATTGATCTGAATATCCCGGCGCAGCGGGTCGTGAGAGTGCTGGACAGGATCGTGGCAAACCGCGGATATCCGCTAAAGATGCGGATGGATAACGGTCCGGAACTGGTCTCGCTGACGCTGGCACAATGGGCAGAAGAGCATGGTGTGATGCTGGAGTTTATCAGGCCCGGCAAGCCAACGCAGAATGCCTTTATCGAACGGTTCAACCGGACATACAGAACAGAAATACTGGATTTTTATCTGTTCAGAACACTGAATGAAGCACGGGAAATTACAGAGCGCTGGCTGGCTGAATATAACGGCGAGCGCCCCCACGAATCCCTGAATAACCTGACGCCGAAAGAATACCGGCTGATGGCTGAAACCCCGGAAATCTCAAAAAGTGCGTGGAACTAAAACGGGTGCGCTTACATTCCGACTCTCGGCATTTTATCTTTTATATTGCCCATTTATAGGTGTGAATACATTTCTGTTTGAGAATATTTTATATTATATATAGCTATTGTGGATATGTTCCTTTACTTTATTGCTTTTTGGAGAATGATACCGTGCCCTGTGGAATGTAAATTACTAAGTAAGATATCACAGACTCAATATAATGATTTATCTGAATGGTTTATTGATAACAGGGCGCTAAAAATATGCTTTTGAACGCCCGTTTCTAATAAGGTTCATGGTTTATCTGATTGGGGAGTGTTTTGCACAGCCTAATGCTGCAGCCTCTGCCAGCCAATTCAACCCTTCATCGTTTATGCGCTTCATGATTTCTTCTAATTTTGCACTATCAGGATTTTCGAATGCTTGTAGCATCATGGAGTAAAGCTGTGCAGAGTATAGAAGGCACATCCTACTTAACTCTGATGCAAGATTAATAATGTTAAAGGATTCATCTTCGGTACGAAATTGTTCTCCATGTACCAAAGTCGAACGAGTTTTGTATAGTTCCAGAGCTTGAGAATAAACACGATCCCCTTCATCACAACTGAATGCTTTCAACACATCCCTAACCCGACCGGCAAACAATTTTGTACGCCCTGCTTCGAATTTACCGAAGAACAACCGCTCAATTGCAGAAACGTATTTCACTATACTCGAATGTATATTTGGATCTGTAACCGCGTCCCCGAACCAATTGATAGCGTCAATAAGGCGCTGGTGAAGGTGAGTAGTTTCTACTGGATTGACTATGGGTATCAAAGCAGAACCGAGGATGTCTAATTCTAAATTTGCCCTTATCAATACTTCATGCCAGTTTATTACACCAACCGGTTCTAAAGAATCAGCGCAGAGACTTGCGTGAATCACACCATGTACATCAGCGTGCAAATGTGCCGAGCGCAGAGCTCCGCTGCGTGACCATGCTAGCCTAATTTCCCTTGTCGGTTTTTTAGCTCCCAAGAGGATACGGATGATGTGAAGCGCCATCTCTGTAGCTTGGATCGCTCGTTCTTTAGAGATTGCTTCATCACTCTCACTCACTTTCACACAAGCAATCCATGGATAGTCTTTGTAGGCTTTGACTGCTCGGGACTGTAATTTACGCACTAGTTGTCTTGATTTATCTTTAGTGTGCGTGCGTTCTTGTGGGAAACCTTGAGCAATCGCTTCCTTTACGCACTGAATATGCGCCTTCGTGTTAACATGAATACTATGTTTTAGTACTGATTTTTTATCATCGAAGAACTTGGAGCGACGGACGAATGTGACAGGACCAACGCTGAATTCAGTAGGTGTATCCCCAGGGAAAAGCACACACGGTAGGTAATGTTCGATAACTACAAGCTTTTCTCTCAAAATCGTTAAAGCGTCTTTAAGAAGCAGCATTGCGGTTTCCTGATCAACTCCACGTGCCTCCTGTAATACTCTTTTAACAAAAGCATTTATTACGGCTTCCTTTGCGAGTTTGCGGCCTACTCGTCGCCCAAGACCGTGATCCAATTCGATAGTGAGGTCTACAAGCTCATTCAGCTTGTTCCAGGCAAGAGAACCACAATGGATATGTCCATTTCCTTTCGGATGGGGAATATTACAAAAGGCATCTTTGGGATTCTTTCGTAAGTAAGCCATAAGCTCAACGGGTGTCATTTTTGCAAAGCGCGAGAGCTGTCGACAAATAAATTCAATGGCTTTCAGTGCTCGTTTAGCTATTTTTTCCTCAGGTAAGCTCATTTAATGAATATCCACTCCGCTGAAAATAATTTGAGTAACTTATTAGATAAAACGAACAGCCATTATATCTTGTTAGGAGTCAAATTGTATTGATTTTACTACAAAAACATATGCTTTTGACCAGCGTGTTAATTAGTCGATTTTTTCACAAAAAAACAATTATCAACGGCCAGTGCTTTGGTATTATCAGTCTTGAGTTTATGGCTGGGTGAATAAGTACTATCTAGGTTGCATTACAAATGCTTTTTGAATGCTCCCGTCGCTACTGAACCCGCGAGCCCACTCAGCATCACTCCAGGTATTACAATATATCTTGATTCCAGAAAAACTGGCACCGCCAGCCACGCCAGCCACGCCAGCCACGC
>CWGQ01000086.1_pt1 | contig 14569 bp, 12 predicted proteins | sample 672311 | NCBI WGS metagenome assembly CWGQ01 (sample SAMEA3735795, study PRJEB9488) | human gut metagenome | biome: ENVO:mammalia-associated habitat; material: ENVO:feces | place: Malawi | collected 2009-02-27
GAACGTCTCAGCGATGTTGAGGCCGCCAGCCCCGGCAGTTTCAGCAGCCCCAGCGCCAGTTGTGATTTGGGGCTGTAGGCCGGGTAAGGCGCAGCCGCCACCCGGCGAAATCAAGGATACCGTGCCTGATATCTTGCCCGGCGGCGCTGCGCTTGCACGGGCCTACGGGGTGTGAGCCTGTGAGTGGATCCTGTAGGTCGGGTAAGCGAAGCGCCACCCGACAAAACAACCGCACATCCGCTGGCCTCACCTCATCCGGTGCTCTCCGTTGACCAACGCTTCGCGATCGAAAAAGCGCTGGATCACGCCCTCCGCCATAAACGCCGCCCGATCGGACATATGGGCGATGACGTCGGCATCATGGCTGACCAGCAGATAGGTCATGCCGTGCTCCTGTTTCAGACGATTAAGTAGATTAAGGATTTCCGCCTGTACCGACATATCCAGCGCCGAGGTCGGCTCATCCAGCAGCAGGATCTGCGGGCGCAGCAGCAGGGCGCGGGCAATGGCCACGCGCTGCCGTTGGCCGCCGGAGAGCTGATGCGGATAGCGGCGCACGGCGTCGGCGGCCAGACCCACCTGCTCAAGGGCGGTGGTTACTCGCGGGGCAACGTCGCGGATGCCGTGGATCTGCAGCGGCTCCGCCAGGGTGCGCCACAGGGTATGGTTGGGATGTAGCGAGGCGTACGGATCCTGAAACACCATCTGCACGTTGCGCCGCAGATCGCCCTGAAAGCGGGCGCCCGGCATAATGGCCTGGCCGAGCAGATCCACGCTGCCGCGCCATTCACGCTGCAATCCGGCCAGCACGCGCAAAATCGTCGATTTGCCGCAGCCCGAGGCGCCGATCAGGCTGAAAGTTTCCCCGGCGTCGACACGGAAACTGGCGGCGGAGACCGCCGTCTTCGCGCCGAATGTAACCTGTAAATCCTGAAGATTAACGATCGCCATGGGCTGTCTCCGTAAAGTCCTGGGTTCTGTCGAGGGTCGGCAGCATCTGGCCGTAGGTGTGCGCATTTGGCCGGCAGGTCCACAGGGTGCGGGTGTAAGGGTGCGTCGCGCTCGGCAGCGCCCGCGCCGGCATCTCGTCGACCTGTCTCCCCTGGTACATCACCAGCACGCGATCGCAATGCGCGGCTACCAGCGGTAGATCGTGGCTGATCAGTAACATGGCCATCTGCCGCTGCGCGCTCTGCTCCACCAGCAGCTCGAGGATCTGGTTGCGCAGGCGGGCGTCGAGGGCCGAGGTCGGCTCATCGGCTATCAGCACCTTCGGGTTATTGAGCAGCGCGAGGGCGATCATCACCCGCTGTCCCATCCCGCCGGAGAGTTCGCCGGGATAGCGGCTGAGGACCGGCAGATCCAGACCGACGGCGGCGATGGCGTCTTTGACCGCCTCAGCGCGCGCGCGGCGGCTCAGACGCTGATGCAGGGTTAACGCCTCCTCCAGCTGCGTCTGAATGGACTGCACCGGATTCAGCGCATAGCGCGGGTCCTGCAGCACCATGGCGATATCGTTGCCGCGCAGCGCGCGCCAGCCGCGGGCGCTGAGGGTCAGCACATCGCGCCCCAGCACCTCCAGCCGTTCAGCGCTCACCACCCCGGGCTTGCGCACCAGGCCCATCAGCGCACGGGCGGTCATCGATTTGCCGGAGCCGGATTCGCCCACCAGCGCCAGCCGCTCGTTGCCGAGGGTGAAGCTGACGTTGTCCACCACCCGGGCGGTGGGATAGTCGACGGCGAGTCCCTGGACGGTCAGTCGGATGTCAGTCATGTTGCGGCTCCAGAATATCGCGCAGGCCATCGCCCAGCAGGTTAAACGCCAGGCTGGCGAGCAGGATCGCCGCGCCGGGGATGGCGGCGATCCACCATTGGTCGAAAATCACCTGCATCCCGTCGGCAATCATCGCTCCCCACTCCGCCATCGGCGGGCGGGCGCCCAGGCCGAGAAAACCGAGCCCGGCGGCGGCGAGGATAATGCCCGCCAGATCGAGCGCCAGCCGGACAATCGCCGACGGCAGACACAGCGGCAGAATATGGCCGACCAGCAGCCGCCCGCCGCGAATGCCCAGCATTTCCGCCGCGGCGAGGTAGTCGCTATGGCGCAGGCGCTGAATTTCGCTGCGCGCCTGACGGGCGTAGGCCGGCCAGGTGGTCAGGGCTAACGCCAGCGCGCCGTTGACCAGCCCCGGGCCGAGCATCGCCACGAACGCGAAGGCGAGGATCAGGCGTGGCATCGACATCACCACGTCGGTAAAGCGCATCAGTATCCGCTCCAGCCACCCGCCATAGTAGCCGGAGAGGATACCCACCAGCAGACCGACGGGCAGGGTAATGGCGGTCACCAGCGCCACCAGACCCAGCGCCGGGCGGGCGCCGTAGAGCAAGCGCGACAGCAGGTCGCGGCCGTAGCTGTCGGTGCCGAGCCAGTGTCCCGCCCCGGGCCCCTGCAGACGAGCGGCGGCATCCTGCCAGTTGGGATCGTGCGGCGCCAGCCACGGGGCGAACAGCGCGGTCAGCACCAGCAGGATCACCAGGGTCAGGCCGCTGAAGGCGGCGGGTGAGCGGCGCAGACGGCGTAAAAACAGATAAGTCGGCATCAGCGCACCCTCGGATCGGTTAACCGTACCAGCAGGTCGGTCAGGTTATTGATCAGCACAAAACTCACGCCGATCAGCAGCGTACCGCCCATGATCGCCGTGGTATCCCCAGTGAACAGCGCCGTGGTGAGGTAGCGGCCGATCCCCGGCCACGAGAAGACGGTTTCGGTGAGCACCGCCCCTTCGAGCATGGAGGTCCAGGCGAGAGCGGTCACCGTCAGCAGAGTGCCGCGGATATTGGGCAGGACGTGGCGCAGCAGAATCGTCATCTCTCCGGCCCCTTTGGCCCGCGCCAGCAGAATGTACTCTTTGTTCATCTCGCTCAGACAGGCGGAGCGGGTCAGGCGGGTGATGCTCGCCAGCGAGTAATAGGCCAGCACCAGCACCGGCAGCGCCAGATGGCCGATCGCATTTTTAAACGCCGCGGTATCGCCGGAGAGCCAGGTGTCGATCAGCGCAAAACCGCTGCGTGGCTCGACGGTGTACTGATAAATATCGTCGAGGCGACCCGGGCCCGGCGCCCACTGCAGCCGGGCGTAGAACAGGGCCAGCATCAGCAGGCCGAGCCAGAAAATGGGCACCGAGTTGCCCAACAGGGTAAAGGTGCGAACCGCCAGATCCCACGGCGAACCGGCGTAACGGGCGCACAGCACCCCGGCGACGATGCCCAGTACCGCGCCGACGATCAGCGCCAGGGTCGCCAGCTCAAGGGTCGCCGGAAAGACCGCCAGCAGATCGTGGAGCACCGGCTGGCCGGTAGCGCTGGCGATGCCAAGATCGCCATGGGCCAGGTTGACCAGGTAGTGCCAGAACTGCACCGGCAGCGGCTGGTCGAGACCCAGCTGATGGCGAACCTGGTCATAGGTCGACTGGCTGGCATGGTCGCCGACGATCTGCAGTACGCGGTCGACGGGCGACAGCGCGGAGAGCGAGAAGGTGACCAGCAACAGCCCGAACAGCGTGAGCAGCAGCGTAAACAGCCCCTGCAGCAGGCGGGTAAGGTGAGTGGAAAACGATGGCATGGAAAATGGAAATTCCTGGTATATCAGCATTGTACCCGGCGGCGCGATGCCGACCGGGCCCGGGTGAGGAGTCGGTCATCCGGGCAGACAAGGCCGCCGTACCCGGTGACAAAACCCGCTTACTTGGTCACGTTATCGTACCAGACCATGTCGGCGTTCAGTCCCTGCTGATAGCCCTTCACGTTGTCACGCACCACGATCTGGGTTTTTCCCTGGTCAATAAAGACGTACGGCGAATGCTGGAGCAGGGTTTCCTGCATCGTTTTGTACAGGCCGAGGCGTTTCGCCGGGTCCGGCTCCGCCACCGCGGCGAGGGTGGCTTTATTCAGCTCAGGGATCTGCCAGCCGTTGAGCCCGGCCACGGTGCTGGATTTACCATCGTTCCAGGCAAAGGCGCTGGCATTGGAGTGGGCATCAAAGTAGTCCGGGATCCACAGGCGGATCGCCGCCTGATGCTGCTTCGCGCGCACCCGGGCATAGACCTGGCTGCCGGCGGCAGGTAGCAGATCCACCTTCACCCCGCCCTGGGCAAAGCTGGCCTGCAGTGATTGAGCGATGGTGATAAACGGCGGTTTGTTCTCCACATCGAGGGTGAAGTGGGCATCCTTAATGCTCGCTTTATCGAGGATAGCCTTAGCTTTTTGCGGATCAAAGGTGAACGGATTAGTCTCCAGCGCCCCCGGCAGGCCGGCCGGCAGGAAGCTTTGGTGAATAAAGTACTGGCCTTTCAGCAGATTTTTGGTGATGCCCTCATAATCAACCAGCCAGCGCGCCGCCTCCCAGAAGGCCGGATTATTGAGCAGCGGGTTGGCGCTGTTGGCGGTATTAAACACCAGGTAGTTCTGCTCGGCGGACGGGATGCTCAGCACCTTCACGCCGGGTTTATCCTGCAGGGCGGTAATCTGGTCAGCGCCGAGATCGCGCGCCACGTCGGCATCCCCCTGCTGGATCAGCAGGCGGCGGGAAGCCGGGTCGGGGACGTTTTTAATAATGATGCTCTTGATCTTCGGCGCGCCGGTTGGGGAGCTGGCGTTGGCCTCCAGCACGATGGCCTGATGGGGCTGGTAGACGCGCATTTTATAGGCCCCGCTGCCCGCCGAGTGCATTTTCAGCCAGTCGTTGCCGAAGTCGTTATTTTTCGCGTTCGGCGCCACCTGTTTTTCATCAACGATAGAGGCGATGGGGGTGGAGAGAATATTCAGCGCCACCGCCGGGCTGACGTCGGCGGTCCAGTGCAGCGTCAGGGTATGGTCATCAATCTTTTTCAGCTGGCTGGCGATGTTGTCCGGCTGCCAGCCGAGCACGTTGAGAATAAACGCTGGCGATTTATTCAGCGTCACCGCGCGGGTGTAAGAGAAAATCACATCTTCCGGGCGCAGCGGATTACCGGAGGCGAATTTGGCATCCGGCTTCAGTTTAATGGTCAGGGTTTTCGCCGCCGGATCGGCCTGCCAGCTTTCGGCGAGGATCGGTACGATTTTTTCAGGGTTGTTGCGGTCGGGCTGCACCAGACGCTGATAGAGGCTGGGGACCGTCTGAATGCTGGAGAGTTCGTTAGCTTCCGCCGGGTCGAGGCTGACGATATCGTCGAGACCCTGGGCGACCACCAGCGTGTTGGGCGGCGTGGCGGCATGCGCGGCGGCGGAGAGCGCCGACAGTAGCAGTAAAGGCAACAGTTTTTTGGTCATGTGCAATCCCTGAAGAATGGTTATTTTATTGTTTTATGCCTCGCTACGTTAGGCCGCTTGCCATAAGGCGTAAAGTCAAAATAAGGATATCCTTATGCTAAAAATGCATATTCAAGAACGACAGGTTATTGCCGGTCGCGCAGAAGCGCCTTTCTCCGCTGCGGGGTTCTTGCTATAACGCATTGTCTATTGCGAGGAGGTGGGTGTGCCGGAAATCAATGAGTATGGCCAGCAGGTGAACGACCTGGTCCCTGGCTGGCAGGGGGCGCAAGTCCTGCGGCGGACGGCGTTAAATGGCCGTTTTTGCCGCCTGGAGCCGCTGGACGTTGACCGTCATGCGGCGGATCTGTTTGCCGCCTATGCGCTCGGCGACAACAGCGACTGGACGTGGCTGGCGTCTACGCGGCCGGAGAGCGTGGCGGCGACCGCCCACTGGATCGCGGGCAAGGTGAATGATGATGCCCTGGTGCCGTATGCGGTGGTTGACCTGCATAGCGAGCAGGCGGTGGGCATCGTTAGCTATATGGCGATCGAGCGGGAAATGGGCACGGTTGAGATCGGCCATGTCACCTGGTCGCGACGGATGAAAAACACCCCGCTGGGTACCGAAGCGGTCTGGCTGCTGCTCAAAAACGGCTTTGACCATGGCTATCGTCGGCTGGAGTGGAAATGCGATTCGATGAATGTCGCCTCGCGCCGCGCCGCCGAGCGGCTGGGCTTTAGCTGGGAAGGACGTCTGCGGCAGAGGCTGGTGCGTAAAGGGCGGACGCGCGACAGCGATATGCTGTCCATCATCGACGGCGAGTGGCCTGCGCGCGATGCGGCGCTGCGGGCGTGGCTGGCGGCGGAGAACTTTACTGCCGACGGTCAGCAGATTAAGCGCCTGGAGGCGTTTCGTTAACATCAACCTATGGGGTCAAAACCCGGAACGGCACCCCGGTCGCGCTGCGCTTACCGGGGCTACGTTACATCGCCTCAGGGTAGGCCGGGCAAGGCGTAGTCGCCGCCCGGCATTGACCTGTTAGCGGCGAACCGGCGCGTCGCCAGCGACATAATACGTCGCGGTGCTGCGCGGCAGCGGCTGGCGGCCGCGAATGGCGTCGGCCATCTTCTCGCCGATCATAATGGTGGTGGCGTTGAGGTTGCCGGTGATGATCTGCGGCATGATCGAGGCGTCGACCACCCGCAATCCTTCCAGACCGTGGACGCGGCCCTCGCCATCGACCACCGCCATCTCGTCGTAACCCATCTTACAGGTCCCGCACGGGTGGAACGCGGTCTCGGCGTGGTTGCGCACAAACTCATCCAGTTCGGCATCGCTCTGGCATTCTATTCCCGGACTGATTTCGCGGCCGCGATACTTATCCAGCGCCGGCTGGTTCATGATCTCCCGGGTAATGCGGATGGCGTCGCGGAACTCCTGCCAGTCCTGCTCATGGGACATATAGTTAAACAGGATCGCCGGATGGGCGTGCGGGTCGCGCGACTTCAGGCGCACGTGGCCGCGGCTGGGCGAACGCATCGAGCCGACGTGGCACTGGAAGCCGTGCTCTTTCACCGCGTTGGAGCCATTGTAGTTAATCGCCACCGGCAGGAAGTGGTACTGAATGTTCGGCCAGGCGAACTCTGCGCGGCTGCGGATAAAACCGCCCGCTTCGAACTGGTTGCTGGCGCCGATGCCGGTGCCGCCGAACAGCCACTCGGCGCCGATCTTCGGCTGGTTCCACCACTGTAGCGCCGGGTAGAGCGATACCGGCTCTTTGCACTCGTACTGCAGATACATCTCCAGATGGTCCTGCAGGTTCTCACCCACGCCGGGGAGATCGTGCACCACCGGGATATCGAACTGCCTGAGCAGCTCCGGGTTACCCACGCCGGAGCGCTGCAGGATCTGCGGCGAGGCAATCGCCCCGGCGCACAGCAGCACCTCTTTGTTGGCCGTCGCTTTTGACGGGATCGTGCTCTCTCCCTCCAGCCACTCGACGCCCACCGCGCGCTTGCCGGCAAAAATAATGTGATCGGTCAGCGCATGGGTGCGGATGGTCAGGTTCGGGCGACCGCGCGCCTGGTCGAGATAGCCGCGGGCGGTGCTGGCGCGACGGCCCTGCGGCGTCACGGTGCGGTCCATCGGGCCAAAGCCTTCCTGCTGGTAGCCGTTGAGATCGTCGGTACGCGGATAGCCCGCCTGCACCCCGGCTTCAACCATCGCCTCGAAGAGCGGATTATTGCCCGGCTTCGGCGTCGTCACGCTCACCGGGCCATCGCCGCCGTGGTAGTCGTTAGGCCCGATATCGCGGGTTTCCGCTTTCCGGTAGTAGGGCAGGCAGTCGAGATAGCTCCAGTGTTCCAGACCCGGCTCTTTGGCCCAGTTGTCCAGATCCATCGCGTTACCGCGAATGTAGCACATGCCGTTGATCAGCGAGGAGCCGCCGAGCCCTTTGCCGCGTCCGCACTCCATGCGGCGATTGTTCATGTACGGCTCCGGTTCGGTTTCGTAGGCCCAGTTGTAGCGCTTGCCCTGCAGCGGATAAGCCAGCGCGGCGGGCATCTGGGTGCGGAAATCGAACCGGTAGTCAGGGCCGCCGGCTTCCAGCAGCAGGACGGTGGTGTTTGGATCTTCAGTCAGTCGTGTTGCCAGAACGTTGCCGGCGGAGCCGGCACCAATAATGATGTAGTCAAATTGCAAAAAAACCTCCCGGTTAAAATATGGACTGGAATTTACCCATCTCAACCTGGATGGACTTCACCTGGGTGTAACTCTGCAGCGTCATCACGCCGTTCTCGCGGCCAATGCCGGAGTGTTTGTAGCCGCCAACCGGCATTTCCGCCGGGGATTCCCCCCAGCTGTTGATCCAGCAGATGCCGGCTTCCAGCTGGTGGATAATTCGGTGAGCGCGGTTGAGGTTGGGCGTCACCACGCCGGCGGCGAGGCCGTATTCGGTGGCGTTGGCGCGGCGAATGACCTCCGCTTCGTCGGCATAGCTGAGGATCGACATCACCGGGCCGAAGATCTCTTCGCGCACGATGGTCATCTCGTCGCTGCAATCGGTAAACACCGTCGGGGCGACCCACGCGCCGTTATCGAAACCGTCGCCTTTCAGCGCCTCGCCGCCGCACAGCAGGCGCGCGCCTTCGCGTTTGCCGCTCTCGATATAGCGCAGAACGTTGTCGCGATGGGGGAAGCTGACCAGCGGGCCGAAGTTGGTGTCATCGGCAAACAGATCGCCGGCGCGGATGCGGGCCACCCGCTCGAGGATCTTGTACTCGAATTCCGCCTTCCGTTTCGCCGGGACAAACACCCGGGTGCCGTTGGTGCACACCTGGCCGGAGCTGTAAAAGTTGGCCATCATGGCAATATCGGCGGCGAGGTCGAGGTCGGCATCGTCGGCGATAATTAGCGGCGATTTGCCGCCCAGCTCCATGGTGACCTCTTTCAGTGATGAAGCGGCCGAGTTGGCCATCACTTTTTTGCCGCTGGCGACGCCGCCGGTGAAGGAGATTTTGGCGATGTCCGGATGCTCGGTCAGATACTGGCCGGTTTCCGCGCCGATCCCTGGCAGGACGTTAAACACCCCGTCCGGCAGGCCCGCTTCGCTGTAAATTTCCGCCAGCTTGAGGGCGGTCAGCGGGGTGACTTCGCTCGGTTTGAAAATCATCGCATTGCCAGCGGCCAGCGCTGGCGCCGATTTCCACAGGGCGATCTGGATCGGGTAGTTCCACGCGCCGATCCCGGCTACCACCCCCAGCGGTTCGCGACGGGTATAGACGAAGGAACTATCGCGCAGCGGGATCTGGCTGCCTTCCAGCGCCGGGATCAAGCCAGCGTAATACTCCAGCACGTCGGCGCCGGTGACGATATCGACGGCGGCGGTTTCGCTGAGGGGTTTCCCGGTATCCAGCGTCTCCAGCCGCGCCAGCTCATCGTTGCGCTGGCGCAGAAGGTCGACGGCGCGACGCAGGATGCGCGAGCGTTCCATGGCGGTCATCGCCGCCCAGATTTTTTGCCCACGCTGCGCGCTCTCGACGGCGCGGTCGACATCCTCGCGTCCGGCAGCCTGAACGGTCGCCAGCACCTCGCCAGTGGCAGGGTTGATGGTCTCGAAGGTGCGACCGCTGGTGGCCGATGTATAACCACCATTAATATAAAGCTGCTGTTCTGCCATTCGGGACATAACGCCTCCTCGGTTATGGGTTCGGTAAATGCTGACGAATAAAGTGGCTGGTCAGCGACTGCGCCAGCGTTTTATCCAGCGGTTTGCCGCTGAGCGCCGCCCGCAGCCACAGGCCGTCTATCAGCGCCGCCAGCCCGTAGCCGGCCTCCTGCGCCTGCTCGCGCGGCAGCTCGCGGCGGAATTCGTACACCAGGTTCGACAGCAGGCGACGGCTGCTGACCTGCTGTAACCGATAAAGCATCGGCTGGTGCATGCTGCTGGCCCAAAAGGCCAGCCAGGCCTTCATCGCCGCGCTGCTGATCTGCGTCTCATCAAAGTTGCCGCCGACAATCGCCTGCAGGCGCTGGCTGGCGCTGCCGTCCGGCAGAGCGTGCAGACGGTTGAGCACCGCGTCGCGCAGCTGGCTGGTGATGTCGCGCATGGTCGCCTCCAGCAGACCATTTTTGTCTTTGAAATAGTGACTGATGATCCCCGTCGATACGCCCGCCCGCCGGGCAATTTGCGCGATGGTCGCGTCGTGCATTCCGACTTCATTTATTGCGTCCAGCGTGGCGTCGATCAGCTGCCTGCGCCGGATCGGCTGCATCCCCAGTTTGGGCATTTTTGCCACTCCATTCATCAGCGTTGGTTAACTATTAAAGCGGTTTTTGATTGGACGTTCAATATAAAATGTGTCTTAATTGTTGCGGATTTGGATTTTAATAGTTACAAAAACAGTGGGGATACTGGATGACAGATCTTTCGCAAAGCAGAGAAAAGGACAAAATCAATCCGGTGGTTTTTTATACCTCGGCCGGACTGATTTTGTTGTTTTCCCTGATGACGATCTTTTTTCGCGATTTTTCTGCCGAGTGGATTGGGCGCACCCTGGACTGGGTGTCGAAAACCTTCGGCTGGTACTATCTGCTGGCGGCGACGCTGTATATCGTCTTCGTCGTCTGCATTGCCTGCTCGCGCTTCGGCTCGGTGAAGCTCGGGCCGGAGCAGTCAAAGCCCGAGTTCAGCCTGCTGAGCTGGGCGGCGATGCTGTTCGCCGCCGGCATCGGCATCGACCTGATGTTCTTCTCGGTCGCCGAGCCGGTGACGCAATATATGCAGCCGCCGGAAGGGGCGGGGCAGACCATCGAAGCGGCGCGCCAGGCGATGGTCTGGACCCTGTTTCACTATGGCTTAACCGGATGGTCAATGTATGCCCTGATGGGCATGGCGCTGGGATACTTTAGCTATCGTTATAATTTGCCTCTCACCATCCGCTCGGCGCTGTACCCGATTTTTGGCAAACGGATCAATGGGCCCATCGGCCACAGCGTCGATATTGCGGCGGTGATCGGCACCATCTTCGGCATCGCCACCACCCTCGGTATCGGCGTCGTGCAGCTCAACTACGGTCTGAGCGTGCTGTTCGATATTCCGGACTCGCTGGCGGCGAAAGCGGCCCTGATTGCGCTGTCGGTGATCATCGCCACCATCTCGGTCACCTCCGGGGTGGACAAGGGCATCCGCGTGCTCTCCGAGCTGAACGTCGCCCTCGCGCTGGGGCTGATCCTGTTCGTGCTGTTCATGGGCGATACCTCCTTCCTGCTCAATGCGTTAGTGCTCAACGTCGGCGACTACGTCAATCGCTTTATGGGCATGACGCTGAACAGCTTCGCCTTCGACCGGCCGGTGGAATGGATGAACAACTGGACGCTCTTTTTCTGGGCGTGGTGGGTGGCCTGGTCGCCGTTTGTGGGCCTGTTCCTGGCGCGCATTTCGCGCGGGCGCACCATCCGCCAGTTTGTGATGGGCACCCTGATTATTCCCTTCACCTTTACCCTGCTGTGGCTGTCGGTGTTCGGCAACAGCGCGCTGTATGAGATCATCCACGGCGACGCGGCCTTTGCCCAGGAGGCGATGGCCCACCCGGAGCGCGGGTTCTACAGCCTGCTGGCGCAGTATCCGGCGTTTACCTTTAGCGCGTCGGTGGCGACCATCACCGGTCTGCTGTTTTACGTTACCTCCGCCGACTCCGGCGCGCTGGTGCTGGGGAATTTCACCTCGAAGCTGAAGGACATCAACAGCGACGCCCCGAACTGGCTGCGCATCTTCTGGTCGGTGGCCATCGGTCTGTTGACCCTCGGGATGCTGATGACCAACGGCATCTCGGCGCTGCAGAACACCACGGTGATCATGGGGCTGCCGTTCAGCTTTGTGATTTTCTTCGTGATGGCCGGACTGTATAAATCTCTGAAAGTGGAAGATTACCGCCGGGTCAGCGCCAGCCGCGACACCGCCCCGCGCCCGATGGGCCTCCAGGATCGTCTGAGCTGGAAGAAGCGCCTGTCGCGGCTGATGAATTACCCCGGCACGCGCTATACCAAACTGATGATGGAGACGGTGTGCTACCCGGCGATGGAGGAGGTGGCGCAGGAGCTGCGGCTGCGCGGCGCGGCGGTGGAATTGAAGAGCCTGCCGCCGGAAGAGGGTGAGAACCTTGGCCACCTCGATCTGCTGGTGCACATGGGCGACGAGCAGAACTTTATCTACAAGATCTGGCCGCAGCAGTACTCGGTGCCGGGCTTTACCTATCGGGCGCGCAGCGGGAAATCCACCTATTACCGGCTGGAGACCTTCCTGCTGGAGGGCAGTCAGGGTAACGACCTGATGGACTACAGCAAAGAGCAGGTGATCACCGATATTCTCGACCAGTACGAGCGGCACCTGAACTTTATCCATCTGCATCGGGAAGCGCCGGGGAACAGCGTGATGTTCCCGGATGGCTAATCAGGGAAGCCCCCGTCGGGGAAAGGCTGACGGGGGCGATGGTCGTTACTGGTAGTTAAAGGCGTCCGGATGGTTGTCGAGGCTGCCGCTGAGGGCGGCAAACAGCACGGTTTTGCCATCGATGGACAGGGCATCGCTGACGTTAAGCCAGGTCAGCTTCTCCTGGTCGGTTTTTTCATCGACCACCGAGTAAACGCCGGACATCTGTTTGCTTTTTTCCGACCAGATCACCGCGATACGTTCATGGCCGCAGTCGTGGGGTTTGCAGGCGCTTAACACCTGCCAGGATTCGCTACCCAGTTTCACCGTCTGCGCGGGCGAACCGGTGCCGCCGGTGGTCACCCAGGCGGGCAGCTGATGGCCTTTGACCATCTGGTTAAACGACGCCCGGGTGGCGGCATCGTGAGCCAGACTGTTCAGCGTGACATCGCTTTGCGCCATAACGCTGGCGGAGGCGGCTAAGGCGACGATAGCGGTAAGAGCTTTAAACATGTTTCCTCCTGGACTTATTCCGTCCTCATAACAAGCCTCTTTATAGTGAGCGTAGAGAATGATTAATGCAAACTCTGACATATTTTCTGTGAATGATTAGAAGCGGTGCGCGCATGGACGTTACGCTAAGCGATATGCCATGATGCGGATTGATTTATTTTCCAAATATATGCCCTTGGGATAAAGCATTTAGCGAAGTGGCATAGTTATTCAGGCGATAAAGCATGGCGTATGTGAATCATCTACTGACGTTTATTGAGAGTAATCCGGCGCTGGCGGTGGGGTTTAATCTTATTCTGCTGCTGCTCTCCGGCATATTTGCCCATCTTTTATGCAAGTTCTTGCTGATTAAAGTGGTGCGTAAGGTCTTCTTTAGTAGCCACAAACAGGATGTGCCGCTGGAGAAGGATCGACGCATCGCCGAAAAGCTGTCCAATTTCATTCCGGTTATTATCATCTATTACGTTCTGCAGTTTATGCCGGCGATGCCGGCATCGCTGGTGACGGCGATTAATACTATCTGCGGGATCTTGTTTTTTATTTTTATGTCGGTGTTTTTCAACGAGATGCTGGATATTGTCAACAGCTCCTATCTGCGAAAGACCAAACGTAAAAATCATTCCATTAAGGGCTATATCCAGATAGGCAAAATCTTAGTCCACATCCTGGCGGCGATTATGATCCTCGCCGTGATGTCGAACAAATCGCCGATCATTATTATCTCCAGCCTGGGGGCCGTGGCGGCGGTACTGATGATCGTGTTCCAGCATACTCTGCTGTCGCTGGTGGCGAACGTTCAGCTGTCGTCCAACGACGTGCTCCAGCTGGGGGACTGGATTGAAATGCCTGACAAGAACCTCAGCGGTGAGGTGACGGATATCGCGCTGCACACCATTACCATCCGCAACTGGGACAATACCATCTCCCGTATCCCGACCAAGAATTTCCTCACCGAGACCTATACCAACTGGCAGGCGATGTTCTCCTCCGGGGCGCGGCGGATCATGCGCAGTATCGCCATCGATCAGCACTCGGTGCGTTTTCTCGACCAGGAGATGCTCTCCTCGATGCTGACCATCCGCGGGGTGAGTGAGCCTCTGGCGACGCTGCTTGACGGCCGGGATCCCGGCGGCGTGGCCGACCGCTGGTTTGTCGATAACGGGCTAACCAACCTGACCCTGTTTCGCCACTATCTGATGCACTATCTCGCCGAGCGGACGGATATTATTAAGGAGATGTACATTGTGGCGAGAACGCTGAAACCGTCGCCCTCGGGCATTCCGTTGGAGATTTACTGCTTCACCTCCTCAACGCTTTGGAAAGACTACGAAAACACCCAGTCGGCGATATTTGAGTACATTACTGCGGTGGCCGGACAGTTTTCCCTGCGCCTCTATCAGTATCCCGCCGGGCACGATTTCTGGCGTCTCTCACAGGAGCACGCCGCCCGGACGGGCCTGCCGCCGTCGGCCGAAGGCTAAGCGCTGATCTGCTGGCGCCAGAGGGCGATCTCCTCCTCCAGCCAGGCGATGAACCGGGCTACTTCCGGCCGGTTCTCCGCCTGCGGGGAGACGGTTAGCCAGTAGTGCCAGGGGTAGGGGACGGTGACGGCGGTGAGCTGCACCAGCTCGCCGCGGGCTATCGCCCCCGCCACCAGGGAGCGCCGTTCCAGCGCCACGCCGGCCCCCAGGCGGACCGCCTCCAGCACCAGATTGGAGTCGTTCAGGCGCAGGCCCGCGGGGACGATCGGCTTTTCCAGCCCCGCCTGGCTGCACCAGGCGTTCCAGGACTCCATGGAAAAAATGATATCGCTGGCGGCGATCGCCTGCGGG
>CWGQ01000070.1_pt3 | contig 11582 bp, 7 predicted proteins | sample 672311 | NCBI WGS metagenome assembly CWGQ01 (sample SAMEA3735795, study PRJEB9488) | human gut metagenome | biome: ENVO:mammalia-associated habitat; material: ENVO:feces | place: Malawi | collected 2009-02-27
CAGCAGTCGGGTCGGCGCGGTCAGGGTGATGTTGGCCCGGAATCGCCAGCCGAGGTAGACCCGCAGCAGGATGAGAAAGTCCCGAAACAGCGGGCCGTCAGGCTTCCAGCCCTGCGCCTCCGCGGGATTGTCGGTGGTAAGGGCGACGAGGAGCTGGCTGCTGGCATCCATCGCTTCGTCACCCAGCGGCGTATTGCCGTCCAGGAAGAAGTCGTCATCGCCGTAAAACCCCAGCGGCTGGCTGATCGCCACCGGACGCAGGCTGTACGGGCTCACCCTGACGGTGGTCTCCGGGGCCAGCAGGGTGACCAGCGCCTGGATCCCCTGCTGGGTTTTGCCCGGCTGACGCAGCACGCCGGTTAGCGCCAGAAAGCGCGACGCCGGCGAGGCGATATGCTGCGTCATGCCGGGGATGCCTAGCCCCGCCAGGCCCAGTAGCGACTGCGAGAGACGATCGGTGCCGCCGGGCTCAAAGGTGGCGGGCCAGGAGTATTTCCGCCAGATGCGGTAAAACTGCGTCATGATCCGGTGGCTGAAGATATCCAGTAAGCCCTGCAGCGCTTCATGCCCTTCCCTGTGCTGGGCGATATCATCGAGATATGCCGTCGGGAGCGGCGAATCGACACCGTACAACCCCATAAAGGTGGTGCGAATGACCGGCGGCCTGCTGTCATCGGCCTCATCGTATTCCACGGCTTTCAGTTCGCTGGCGGGAAATCCCATTCCCGGATGCGGGTAAAAACGCACCGGATCGTCAGCCGGATGGCTGGTTCCCCCCATCAGTGGTTGGCCGGGACGCCGTTTTTCCAGAAGCTGGCAGAAGCGGTAAAAATTGATCCGCGGCAGGTCGGCCTCCAGTCGCGGGGTCAGCCGGGAATGCGGCGGCTGTGCTTCTCTTCCCATTCCAGTCGTTCTCCGGTTGGTTGCAGAATGATAATCAGGCGGTTGAACAAGTAGATGTCGGTGTAGAGCGCGAAGAAGCGGCTAAGCATCTCGCCAAACAGGCATATATCGCCTCGTCCGGCAAAGCCGTGACTGTCGAGGGTGACTTCAATCTGCACGCCGCGCACCAGATGGCCTTGTGCAAAGCGCTCTGTTGCGCGGTGCTTCACGTCGAGGATGGCTTCCAGACGCCGACGATTCATCTCGCTGTCGGTCCATTCATACAGCGCCAGGGTGCCGCGCAGGACCTCCGCGTTATCCATCAGGGAAAGAAAACTGCTGCCCAGATGGCTCAGCACCCGCCAGTGAAAACGGTCCTGGGCGGGGGGATAGCACGGCAGCGTCGGCGCGCAGAGGTTACGCACTGCAATACTGGCGGAAGTGGTTTTCATCACCGTATCGAGCACGGTGCTCTGCAGCGCGCGACGCGGCAGCTGGCCGTTGGTTCCGGTGAGGGTCAGCGACAGGCTTTCATCTTCCGGTACGGTATGATTATCAAAGGCTTCTCCGCCGACGATAAGCCAGGTGTTGTACAGCCCGGAGGGGCCACGGCGCACCCGGGTATGATAGTAATAGTCCGCCGCGTCATGACGCATCATGCCGCCTTTGTGGCGAAAACTTGAGAACGGCGCGTAAACCTGCTGGTGTGAGGAGATCACGGAATCGACGGTGTAAATTTCGGTGTGGCCGTCCTGCACGCGCATCGGGCGCAGCGGGTATTCGGTCTGCAGGGAATTGATGGTCAGCGGATCGGACTCCAGCGGAAACAGGTTGATCACTGGCACGCAGTGCAGGCGCAGGTGCTTTTCGCTGAAGCGGAAGTCATGTTCCCAGCGTTCCGCCAGCACGACGTCAATTTCAAACCACGCCAGTCCGGCCGGAAAAACCACCGTCTCCAGCCCGCGCAGATCGATGAACATGAACTTTTCGCGAAAGGTAAAATACTCCAGCAGCAGCTGGTAACCGCGAAAACTGCGGCCATCTTCAGGCCAGAGGCCGTCATCCTCGCCAAATCCCAGCGCGCTGAAATACCCGTCCAGCGGCCTTCTGTCCACCTCATCGGGCATGCGCAGCCACATCCGGGCCACATTGAGGGTAAAGGCCTCGTGCATGGCGCAGGCCAGCGGCGCATCGGCGTTGCAGTACAGCGGGATATGACTGAGATCGACCCGGCGCCAGTCCGTCAGCTGGCTGCAGGTAAAGCGCAGCGTGATCGCCGACCGGCCATCCGTATCGGTGGCCAGCTGGACGCGCTCCAGGGATAACGGCTGCAGAGCGATCGCTTTGGTGGTGGTGTACCGGCAGCGCGTGCCCTTTTCACCGATCGGCCGGGAAAGCACTTCAAAGCCTTTGGCCATCGTCATCGGCTCTTTCATTTCCGGCCAGTCGGGGGTGAACTCCACGACCGACATCGAGGGAATGGTACGTAAATAATGTGGCCACAGCAGACTGACCACGCCTTCGGTCAGCTCAGGCAGATCGTCATCGAGTTTCTCGCGCATGCGGCCCATCAGGAAGGCAAAACCTTCAAACAGGCGCTCGACAAAGGGGTCGCGAGCGCCCGCTTTGTCGAGATTGAGCATTGCCGCCTGCTCAGGATGAGCGCGGGCAAACTCTTCACCCGCTTCCAGTAGGTAGCGCATTTCAGCGTCGTAATAACGCAGGGTTAAATCGTCCATAAATTAATATTGATTTCCTTTCAATCATCAGATTTTGAAACTGGCAACTAAAAAAATAACCTTTATAACACCTGAATTAATACTTATAATTAAATGCCTTTATTTTTTTAAAACATTTATTGCTTGAACCATTTTTAATCGCGCCCTTAAAAAAATCATCTTTTATATAAATCGATGCGTAGCACACGCCCTCTTTTGAAGAAAGAATAAAATTTTGACCACCGCTACCTGCAGCGTTATATTCGTATTGACCACCAACCCTCCAACCAATGTCGAGCGCTGCATCTTTCCTAATCAGAGATGTAAACGAAGCTTTAATCTTAACTCTTTTTCCAGGTGCTATAATTTCAGGCTTTGATCGTACTATACGCGCGACTTCGTCAGGCTCAGGTTCGACATTATATATGCTCTCACCTGCATATACGAATATAGTTTCGTTAGTGTTATTTATAATAACAACGACTGGCCTTATCGGAATAAAATGAGCGACAAGGACTAACACCGCTATAAATAATGCAATACCCGTTAACGTTTTTGTTTTTTTCAAAATGATTCGTCACTTTTTTCTGGATTATCTGTATTCCAGCACCAATGATTTTCTCTTGAGTGAGGAAGGTGCGCGCCAGGTGTTGTTTCTAAAACGCAAAGAATATTATCTGCCGTCAACGTCTCAGCAAATTTCCCATGTTCATAAAATAGATTAAACCCTATTTTCATGCTAGTAATGTCATCCATGGTATCATCCCCCATGGCACCTGGCGTCATGTTTTGTTCCCAAGTGGACCCTTTCAAGAGAATTGCTTCAGAAAAACCGACACTACGTCCAACATAACCATAATGTATGTTTGACCAAACATCATAAAAATAATCATGCTGTTTAAACTTATGATAATAAGACTTTGATGATTTTCCTTTCCTGGGAAGTGGTCGTGCTACTGCAACGGATGAAAAAAGATCGCGGATCTTCGGTTTATGATCCCAGATTGAACCTGTTTTCACGGTCTGATACCAAATAGCCATTGCAGCAAGTAAATCTGCTTTTGGGGGGCGGCCCCAGCCTTGCATAAAAGGGAAGTTTATTCCATTCAGTAAGTCTTTTTATTATAAAATCTACGTCGATTAAATATCGTATTGTTTCTGCCGTATCGCTTCTGACATTCGCCTTTATTTCACTTATTATATATTCTGCAACTTTAATCGCCCCATCTGTGTGAGTACACTGTCGTTCAGTCTTATTTTCTGGATGAAGATTCTTATAGGGTTCCTGTAAAGATGCCATAAGCCCATTGAGTGAAAATAAAGTAGTTATGCATTCACCTCCTTTCTCATAAGTATCATTCATCATTGATGGAATAAACCTCGCCTTACAGGGGCAAGTACTAAAGCTGTCGAGGGTTCCGGCCATTCGCCGGCCATGAATGGTATCGTTGTCGATGCCACCGGCAATCTTGTATAGCCCTGCGTGCTTTCCGCAAGTGACGCTGTCCTGCTCCCGGGCAACAGGTTTATCAAACAGAGTGTGATCTTCTGCGCCTGTAGTGATTCTTCCGCCGCAGGTCGTTCTGTCTCCCTGTACCAGATAAAAACCTTTTGCTGCCATATGTTCTCCTTAGTGTCAGTTTCCGTTCTGTTAGCCGCAAAGCACCGCGCTACTGGCTGGATCGAGCGCAATCAGACCTGCCAGCAATTGATCCATCTCCGGTTGCAACCGTAACTTTTCACTCTCGCTGCGCGTGGCTTTCATGCGCAGTAGCCTGAGCCGTCGCGATTTAATCTCGAACAACAGGGCTGGGATCCACTGCGTGAGGGTGATTGATCCCGCCGCATCGTCGAGTTCTCGCAGAAGATAGAGCGCGAGGTCATTCTTCCCCTTTTGTTCGGCCACGCGGGCCATCAGCAGGCGCAACAGCCATTTTTCTTTAGTGGATTCAGTGCCCGGGCGCGTCTGAATCCAGTGGAGTGCAGCATCGAGACCGTCAGTGTCAGCCTTCTCGAGCGCTTCAGGTTCAAGGGCCAGAATGTCGTTATCAGCGCCGCTGGCAGCCGATACTGGCTCATCCTGCCAGACGGACATATCGTCGAGTACACTCTGATTTATCCAGTTCAGCGTGACCTCATCGGCAAATGGTGTGCCGTCGTTAAAAGCTAATGTTTCAAGCCCGGTGAGACGGCGCAGCAATCCTTTCAGATCGGCAATTATAATATCGGCCAGCACATCCTGACCCGACCTCACCAGCGCCTGATGGATATACCATTGCAGGTCAAGCCAGAGGTGGTTAGCGCCACGTGAGAAGGTACTGTCCGCCTGTTCCAGTATCTCCGACCAGCTCTGTTGCAGGTACAGCCGCTTGAGCATGGCACGCTGATCTGCTCTGGGAGGCTCGATACGTGTTTTTCCTTCAGCATCAGGCGCAGGGATGATTGTCAAGGTGTCATGACGAAGGCTTTTCATTAGCCGATGTGCGGCAAGCCAGCCATCGGGTTGAACACGCAGATATGCTGTCAGGGTTCGCGCCTGGGCCAGCAGATCCTGACCGGAGGTGATGTTACTGAGAACCGGCGCTTCGTATTCAGCCATGCGTGAAGCGGTTTGAGCCAGCCCCCGGTTTCCGACGTTCTGCGGCACCACCGCATCGACTCCCCCGCCCTTTATCAAACGAGACTCCAGTGCACCCCAGAGTGCTTGCAGATCTGGCCGTGATGTTTCTGGTTCTGTCGTCAGACAATCATCAATGAGAAGCAGCGCGCCGACGGTACGCCTTGCGTCCTCCCGCACAACTTCTGGAAAAAGTGAAAGACTGTCTAAGATACGAGTACCCGCCAGCCACTCGAGGGCTGCTTTGCGGCTACGGTCGCGCTGCGGATAAAGCTGCATACCATATCGTTGCAGCAAGCCTGCCAGCAGCTCCAGCCCATCGGCCAAGCCAGCTTCCCCGTCCTGGTGCAAACGGGCCCAGCAGTAATAGGTAACAATCCGGATATCTTTTGTTGTTGCCAGTAACTGTCCAGCCAACTGGCAAATCAGTACGGTATCGACACCGGAGATCTTATTGACCTCCTCGCGGATACGCTGAAAATCATCGTCATAGCCCGGATCGCTCCCGGTGGGCTGGCTATCACTGATTGGCGCAAGCCAGGACTGCCACTTCGCCTGACGTGACCGGGCCTGCTGGCGCAGTACGCTTTCATCCAACTGACTGGCGGCAACCAAATTTTGTAGAATACTCATAATTCCATCTCATCCATGTCACTATTCCCTACCCCCGTCGTCAGGGCCTGTGCGCTCTCAGCCGCATCGACAGTGAAAATCTTATCCGGCAGGGTCAATCCGCGCAGCGCCAGAAGCGCCAGCGGGCCGCTCCCAAGCTGGGAGCGCAATACCCACTGCAGGGTGCGGCCATCCGGGGCGGAGAAGCTCATCATCCACTGGCTGCGATCCAGCGGATGGCGTTTACCCTGCTCCAGCCAGCGAATAAAGCCCCAGGTACCGCTGTAGTCACCGAACAGACGCGTGCCCGCATTGACGGTGGTCCAGGTCAGCAGAGTGCCGGGTTTATACGTCTCCCCCGGCCAGCGGAAAGTCTGCCAGTCGGCCATCTGATTGAAATAGCGCAGCTTTTGGCCGTCTATCGTCAGCTGTGTCTCGACAACCTCCGGGGCAGGCCTGGCCTGTAACTCAAAGCTGATCCCCTGGCTGCCGTCGGTGAAAAGAATGTCGGACAGCTGGCTTAGCTGGTTGATCGCGCGCAGAAAGGCCGGATTAAAGACCAGGCCGTGACTGTTGACCTTATCCGGCACCCATTGGCTGCCTTCTTTATGCAGGACACCGTTCAGCTCCGTCGTGAGAAAACGTTCGATTCGCCCGCTGTCTTTGCGCACAAACTCAGCCAGCATCGGCAGGGAGGCATCGCTTTTGCTGGCGGCAAACGGAAAGCGTCCGTCAAAGGCGGTGTGCCAGTTGGTGACCACCGAGCGGCGCCATTTATCATTCAGACTGGCCGCCGACGGCAGAAGCACGGTTTCCCAGGCCTGAGTCAGCGGCTGCACAAACAGAGTATTACCGAAGCCACTCCACTCTTCGCCAAGGCTTGCCGAAATCAGGCTACCGTACTGTTGCGTGTCGGTCAGGTCGACGCTTTTCCCCTGGAAGACGGTCTGCGCCAGAGTCTGCATCATCTCCAGCGGATCGGAGGCATTCGCAACCTGCTGCAGGCGCAGGCGCACGCGGGTGATACGGGTCAGATAGGTTTGCAGGCTCAGGGAGCTATCGGCCGACATGACGTTGCTGCCCGTGTTTTTCCCCATCAGCTGGAGCAGTGGGCCGAACGTGTCATCCAGAGGCCCCTGCGGGCCGGCTGCCGACTGGTCGATGACCGGCTTGTCTTTCCCGCCCACCAGATCTTTGGCCGATTTAATAAGGCTGTCCGACAGCCCCTTCCTTTGTTGCCCCGCCTGCCCCTGCCAGGCAAGGGTATTCATCAGGGCAATCAGCGGCGACTGGCGGACATCGCTAATCAGCGTGAGCTGGTCGGTAACATCGGCGATATTGGTCGCCGGATTAAGTCGCAGACTGTTGAGAAAATTCAGCCAGCTGCCGGCGAAATCGGTGAAGTAGCGTCGGGTCAGACGCGCTTTCAGCGCCTCCGGCGACAGGTCTGTCGACACCGTTTTGCGCGAATCGCTCAGCACCCAGTCGATTTCCTCCCGGCGCGAGCTGGCTGCCTTATCAATGGCCTGCTGAATGCCGCCTTCCCATGCCTGGCGGGTAAACATCCCCGGGACCACTTCATCGGTGGTAAACAGGCGGCGCGCATCGGTGCCACTGGTCATGTCTTCCAGCGATACATCGGCAAAATTACGACGCACGGATTTGAGCATGTTCTCATATAAGGTGCTTTCGGCATTGCGGCGACCTAGCTGCTGCAACAGAACCTGACGGCTCTGACTCACCCGTTGCGCATCCGGGATGATCTTCCACTCTGGCCGCTCGGGCAGCAGGGAGAGATAAAAGGCCCACAAATCCGGCGCCAGACTTTGCCACAGACCGGTCGAGATCCCCATTCGCGTCGGCTGGACCGTTTTCATGGTCTGCGCAAAAAATGCGTCATCGGCTTTATCCGGACGAGCCATCATCAGCCAGGCTTTCAGCTGGTCATAGCCCGGTTTCGCCAGCCTGGCTCGTTGGTCGCTATTGGGGGCGGAGTTGACCAGCGCGTTGAGCGCCTGCTGCAACGCGGCATTGGCCGGGTCACGTATCAGGCGATGATTTGCCACACCGTACCAGGGTAGGACGGCGTTTAATAGTTGCTGATGATGGTCCAGACCAAAGCGCCGATACCAGGGCGCCCCCTTCTGCCCATCGTGCACGAGACGGCCGGCCTCATTGCGCAGGGCATGGAGGGCCGTCAGTTGATAGTCAGAAACGGAGGGGTGGGCCACCAGGTCGCGGGCTTTTCCCGCTACCGAAGCAATCTGACTGTAATTGAGGGCAAAGGAGAGCAGCAGTCCCGCCGCCCACAGGCCGAGGATGGCCAGCAGACCGCACGCCAGGCCCCGCTCCCACGCCATTCCCACGTGATGCCCGCGTAAACGGCGGCAGTCATCGACGATCCCCAGCCAGGTGGCGGGCAGCGTCAGGAGATGAGGCTGGCCCGCAGGCGAGGTATCCGCCTCCTGATACGGATCTACGGTACGAGGCTCTGGCAGGCTAAACATCAGGCCTCGCAGCGCAAGCCGCTGCCGCGAGGCGGTCAGCCACGGCGCCAGCTGCCAGCGCCATTGCGCGATCCCCCCGTCGATAAGCTGCTGTCCCAGACGCAGCAGAAAGTCGTGGCGGGGCTCCTCCGCGATCTGGCGCATCCCCTGCTCCCGCAGCGTGGGCAGCATCTGCGCAAGCTGACGGGCGACATCGTCCTCGGTAGCGCGCAACGGGAAGCTAACCCCTACCGCCTGCACCGCGCGGTCAGCCTGCGGCCACTCACTATCGCATAGTTTCCACAACCAGACCGGGGCGGCATAGCCCAGCAGTTCGCTGATTTTTTCCAGCCCGTGCAGGTCGCTCTCGCTTATCTGCGGCGTCAGGGTGAGAGACGACGGCATCACCCGCACAATTCCGTCCAGAGGACGGCCACGGCGCAGCTTGCGCAGCGCGATGTATTTTTCTCGGTCAGGCTCCGATGCAAGGCTGCCGCCGTAAATCAGCACGGTGCGGTTGCCTTCAAGCCAGTGCTGCTGACGCAGGCCAGGCACCAGTTGTTCGATTGCCGCCTCGTCGCCGGTGACTAAAAGCAGGCGGACTTTGCGCCGCCAGTGAATTCCAATTCGGGTTCGCAGATGGTCACGAATCCTGGCACACATCACCACTGCTGGAGAAACAGAGATGTTTTCACTCTCATCTTTTCTCTTATTGTCATCACCACGAGTGACATCCAGGAGCGCCTCAAACTCCTTTTTACCGGCACTGCGAGCTGTCCACAGGAGCATAACTAACATGATAAAGATACATCCGGTAATGCAGCACCCACCAATAAGCCAGTAATTCTGCTGCTGACTATCGCCCTCAAGTCCGGCCATGTCAGGATGTTTCCAGACGATAAATGTCATTGCAGCCAAGAGTAAAAAGAGAATGAATACGACTGAAAGATAGCGACCTTCCGTAGTTTTCGGTGCTAAAAGTAACTTCACAGATCCATCTCCTGTCTTGAAGCTATCGGGGTAATAAGCGTGCTCCATAGCACTTTCTGAGTGGTATCCCCGCAGATAATCATCTGCGGGGAATGTGTTTGTCGGGCGATTTCAGTGGCGGCAGCAATAGCCAGCCAGGGTGCAGCGGCTCCAGCATTCCCCATGGATATATCGAGTGAAATGACAGCCTCATCTTTTACGCACTGCGCAGGATGTGCATTCTGACATCCAATCGCTTCTGCACGTTGCTCACCTGTCATTCCAGCGAGCCATAAATTTTTCACCATACTTTCTTTTAGCGGGACGTTCCAGGCGGCCATCCTCATCCCTTCGCTAAGTTCACCTGAGGGAGCAGCATCTGGCCGGTGTAGTAATGCGAGGGGGTCAAGCGCCTCTTGCGTTAGGCGGTTGCCAAGAAGTAGAGCAACAGCCGCTTCAGCAGTATTGTTTGTAACAACCGGATCAATCTGGAGGCCAACGATCAATAACATTGCTTTATCTTTAATACGTTCATTTAACCAGCGGTCAATTACACTAAGACCACGCCCTTCAACGTGTTCAACAGGAAAAGTGATATTGTTCTTTTGCCATGCCTCATCCCAGTAATGGCGAATGTTCTCCAAAGGCAGCGATGTTGTTACATCAAAAACTACTACTAGTGGGCATTTATCAGGGATTTGTGTAAAAGGAATGTCTGCAATCATCTGCGAAAAAATATTCATTATCACGAATTCCATAGAATCCTGCGGGCTGGAAGAAATTTGGCTCATTCTGGCGCTTTCATTACCATCCCGGCCGACCTGTGAAACAATAATGCTGTCGTTGTTTTGCATAGCAATAGCGGTATCTTTCTGAGCAACTGATGAGTGGCCGGTAATAAATGTTGCACTCAGCACTTGTAATGCACGCCGTGCCTTACGGGTTTCTCGAAGAATCCACTGTTCTCGCTGTTTGTCAAAAGCGTTTGCTTTGCTATCCTGTAAAGACCAAACAAGCAGACGAGAAGAAAGCAAGACACTCCACAAAGCAACAGGAAAACCTAAAGCTAATCTCCAGAAGTACAGATTTTCAACATAACGCCCAAATATACGCATTATGATAATACTGACTGAAAGCATGACAACCAGAGCAACAAGCCAACGAGAAAATTTCAGAGGCTTAGGTCTGGGGTAGCGTTCTGGCAAATGTTTAAGTGTATATGGCATTAATTTCCTCATATTACAGGATGGCTAAATTAGCTTGATATGCAGGCGAAACAAAAACTCACCACATTATATTTCTTTCATTAGCAAACTCACACTTAAACATACGACCATCCTTTTTGGTAAAAAACAGAAATCAACGTGCTAGTTTACTTTTGTCGTTGAAGTGGCCTTCCATTTTTTTCAGCATGTAATTTAACAGAGACTTGTCTTTTTTAATTATAATCAGGAATCGGAGGGTTTTCTCCACCACACCTACCGTTTTCAACTATGATATTCTCTTCCCCTCGTAGGGCATATTTCAATCCATTTTATACGCGAAATAGTTGACAGTAACTGGGTCTATCCCACCAATACATCCAATTAATAAGCAAATAAAACAGTGCCTTCGTCATTGGTAAAGCTACTGTTTATTTCAACTGATTCTTTTACCCCCCATTCAGATTAATATCCATTTCACAGTCAATAATATAATCATTTGAAATGCAATCATCCTTACCCTTTGTCACCTGTTTTACAGATAAATACTCTGCAGTATTATTCTGGTTGATTTCCTTTTTCATCACCAGTAAATGCTTACCAGAATTACCTTCCCACTTTGTAGAAAAGATTGGATTTTTAGTAAAAATAGAGTTTATTGGTTACAAAATAATATGCAACACAACCTAAAAAGCAGCAAGAGCGCTGAATAATGATTAATCAACAACACCCTTAATTTAGGGCGAGATGCTTACATCAATACTCACAAGCTATTTTTGCAGCATAAATTTATTGGCAGCTTTGCAAGCTAAAGTTCCGTCGGGAAGAGAATCAAACAAAGAGGTAAAGTTATATAGAACTGTTTTCCCATTAACTTTCTTAAATTCAATAAAATACCCATAAGCACCATCATCATCACATTTTTTTCTAATAGACTCTGGTAGTGCAAAAGATACATTCCATACACACACTTTTTCATTTGGGAAAACTGCCGATGTGTTAACAGGATACTTTGATTTTTTGTCCACTCCCCAGCCATAGTAAACCTCAGATACATTGACAAGTGTGACCTGCCCCCAGGATTAGATACAACCGT
>CWGQ01000019.1_pt1 | contig 10667 bp, 8 predicted proteins | sample 672311 | NCBI WGS metagenome assembly CWGQ01 (sample SAMEA3735795, study PRJEB9488) | human gut metagenome | biome: ENVO:mammalia-associated habitat; material: ENVO:feces | place: Malawi | collected 2009-02-27
GTGCCGGCTGCACCTCCGGCTCCGGCAGCGGCTTACGCGGATGAAACGCCAGGGCACGCAGCAGCGTCATTTCGACGCCCATCCGCCGGTCCGGGGCGTAAGGCAGCTCTTTGCGGCCAATCAGCAGCGTTTGGTAGTAGAGCTGAACGTCGCCGGGCGGTACGGTTCGCGCCAGTTCGCGCATCCGCACTTCGACCGCGGCCATGTCGGCGCCCAGCGCCGAAGGCGACAGCTGAACCATGGCGATGCGGTGCAGCAGGCTCTGCATCTCGACCAGCAGCGCCTCCCACTCGACGCCGCGTGCGGCGGCGTCATTGACGCCCGCCATGACCCGCTCGCCGTCGGCAGCAACCAGCGCTTCAATCAGCGACAGCGCCTGATCGTCATCAAGGGTGCCGAGCATGGTGCTCACCGATGCGGCCGTCAGCTGCCCTTCCCCACTGGCAATCGCCTGATCGGTCAGGCTTAAGGCATCGCGCAGGCTGCCATCGGCCGCCCGCGACAACAGCTGCAGCGCGCGGGGCTCAAAGGCAATCTGCTCTTCGCCAAGAATATGCTCCAGCTGATGGCGGATCTGTTCAACGTCCAGCGCCTTCAGGTGGAACTGCAGGCAGCGGGATAAGATCGTTACCGGCAGCTTCTGCGGATCCGTCGTCGCCAGCAGGAATTTGACGTGCGCCGGCGGCTCCTCCAGCGTTTTTAACAACGCGTTGAAGCTGTGACGCGACAGCATATGGACTTCGTCGATGAGATAGACCTTAAAGCGGCCGCGGGCCGGCGCGTACTGGACGTTGTCCAGCAGATCGCGGGTATCTTCGACTTTGGTTCGCGAGGCGGCGTCAATCTCAATCAGATCGACAAAGCGCCCCTGTTCAATTTCCCGGCAGTTATCGCACACGCCGCAGGGGGTGGCGGTGATGCCGGTTTCACAGTTTAACCCTTTCGCCAGCAGACGGGCGATGGAGGTCTTCCCGACCCCGCGGGTACCGGAAAAAAGATAAGCGTGATGAATGCGCCCTAACGACAAGCCGTTCGCCAGTGCGGTCAGCACATGTTCCTGGCCGACGACGTCAGCAAAGGTTTGTGGGCGCCATTTACGGGCTAAGACCTGATAACTCATGGGCTGGCTCTGAAACGCTGGAAGGTGAAATCACGAAGGGGTCATGCTATCACAGCCCCGCCCGATCGGCGAGGCTATGTGGAGGGATTTGCTTAGTGGCCCGGGAACGGCACCAGACTGTAGCAGTGGATCCCCAGCTTCTCCAGGCGCTGTTCGCCGCCCAGATCGAAGAGATTGATAATGAAAGCGGCATCGTGCACTTCGCCGCCGAGGCGGCGGATCAGTTTGACCGTGGCGTCGATAGTGCCGCCGGTCGCCAGCAGATCGTCAACCACCAGCACTTTATCGCCCGGTTTAATGGCGTCAACGTGGATCTCCAGCTGATCGGTGCCATACTCCAGCTCATAGGTCTCGGCGATGGTTTCACGCGGCAACTTACGCGGCTTGCGTACCGGAACAAAGCCCACGCCCAGCGCCAGCGCGACCGGGGCGCCGAACAGGAAGCCACGCGCCTCAGTCCCTACCACTTTGGTAATACCCGCGTCTTTGTAGCGCTCGGTCAGCAGTTCAATGCTAAGCGCGTAGGCCTTCGGGTCTTCCAGTAAGCTGGTGACATCGCGGAAAAGAATGCCAGGTTTTGGATAATCCTCGATACTCTGGATGCTGTTCTTCAGATATTCAAGCTGCTGTGCAGTTGCGGTCATAAGTGTATGCCTGATTGAAACGGTATTACCCACGGGCGTGCAAAAGGGGCCAAAGAAACATTTGTTTAACCTTTGACCAGGCTTGCCCGCGCTCGAAAACGCCAGAATTTACTGGCTGTCGGCAACAATTGCAACAGGCATTATTGCGCATCAGTGCTTTTGTTGCTTTGCGTCAACCACCGGAATGCGCCACATAAAGATCAGCAGACAGGCCAGAATGACCAACAGCATGATGCGCACCCACGTAAGCTTAACCAGCCATAGCGAAATAGCAAAAGTCACCACGATCATCGCAATGGCGCGCGGTTTAGCGCCGCGAGGCATGGCGCGGTACTGTTGCCAGTGGCGAAGATAGCCGCCAAACCAGGAGCGATACAGCAGCCACTGGTGAAAGCGCGGCGATGAGCGGGCAAAGCACCAGGCGGCGAGCAGAATAAACGGCGTCGTCGGCAGCAACGGTAAGAAGACGCCCAGCGTACCCAGCGCTACCGCCAGCCAGCCGATAATGGTTAAAATAACAGGTGGCATAATGCGAATCGTTATCAAACAGATGAGGCTACTGTAGCACAGTTGGCTGACGGAAAATGGAGGGGGTTGGTGAAAACTGCTCAACTTTTACAAACGCTGAACGACCAGCTGAGTGAGCTGGCCGCGCTGGTGGCGCCGCTGGCGGAGCACGCGACCCTCAGCCCGCGCTTTGACCGCCAGCTCTTCCACACCCGCAGCACGCTGATGCAGGCCTATCTGGCGGAAGCCCAACACAACTTTAACCAGCTCCGCCAGGCCGTCGAGCGCCAGCAGCTGCCGCAGGTGGTCTGGATTGCCGAGCGTCTGGCGGCACAAATCGCCGCGCTGCGCCGTGAAACCGCCACCTGGTCCTTGCGCAGTTGGGACCACGCGTCGCCAACGTTGAGCCGCTGGCAGCGCCGTCGCCTGCAGCATCAGGAGTATGAGCGCCGCCTGCTGGCGATGCGCGACCAACGCCAGCGTCAGCTGGCGCAGGCGACCAGCCTTGACGAGCAGCAGCGGCTGGGGAAAGAAGTTGAAGCCTACAGCGGCCGGTTGGCGCGCTGCCGACAGGCGCTGGACAAGATTGAAAACGTACTGGCGCGGCTGACGCGCTAACAGGAGAGCCCGATGTCGCTGGAAAATGCATCCGATGAGGTCAAACTGGCCGTCGATTTAATCATGTTGCTGGAATCGCATCAGATCCCGGCGCAAACCGTGCTGAGCGCGCTGGAAATTGTCCGGCGGGATTATGCAAACAAGTTAAAAAACGCGGAAAGCGGGTCGCAAAACCCAGAGAAGTAGGATGTTGTCTCCGGCAGTGTGCTGGCAGTCTGGTCCTCTGCGCATGACGCCACTGGAGACAATATTGATGGAAAAAGTCAGTCAAACCCCACACGACGCGGTGTTTCGCCAGATGCTCATGCATCAGGCGGTCGCGAAGGATTTTTTGCAGTTGTACCTCCCCGCGCCGTTTCTGGCGATCTGCGAACTGGATTCGCTGCAGCTGGTCTCCGGTAGCTTTGTTGAAGAGGACCTGCGCGCCAGCTATTCCGATATCCTTTACTCACTGCGCACGCGTCATGGACCGGGCTATGTGTACGCGCTGATTGAGCACCAGAGTACCCCGGACAAGCTGATGGCGTTTCGCCTGCTGCGCTATGCGCTGGCCGCCATGCAGCGTCATCTGGACGCCGGCCACGACACGCTGCCGCTGGTGGTGCCGATTCTGTTTTATCACGGCAAAGTGAGCCCCTGGCCCTGGGCCCGCAACTGGCAACAGCTATTCGCCGATCCGGCGCTGGCGAAGGCGCTCTATAGCAATGATTTTCCGCTGGTGGACCTCACCGTAATGCCAGATAATCAGATCGCCCGTCATCGGCGGATGGCCATGCTGGAGCTGCTGCAAAAGCATATCCGCCATCGCGATCTGGCCGAGCTGCAGGTGCCGCTGATTGCGCTGATGACGCAAGGCTATCTGACAGAAGCGCAGCTGAATACGCTGCTGCGCTATATGTTGCAGGCGGGAACTACGGAACATCCGGGGGCGCTGATCCGCACGCTGGCGGCGCAGTCGCCCAGGCATAAGGAGCTGATTATGACCATTGCCGAATGGCTGGAAGAGAAAGGCCGTAAACAGGGACAGCAAGAGGGTGAGCAGGAAGGTCGAGAAGCCGCCACTCGCAGCATCGCCGCCAGAATGCTGGCGCGCGGCCTCGAACGTCAAACCGTGCAGGAGCTCACCGGGCTGAGCGATGAAGAACTCGCCGCGCTGGCGCCCTGATACAGCAGGGGCGGCTTTGCGCCGCCCCTCTTCGATCAGGACGCGGTGGTGGGCGCCAGATCGTCGCCTTTCCCGTCCCGTTTCACTTCGGTGACTTCATCGCCTTTTTCATTGCGCAGATGAACTTCCAGCTGGTTAAAGGCAATGTTGATGTCATTCTCCCGGCACAGGCGGTCGATGGCGCGGTTGAGTTCATCCACCGTGTAGCTGCGATCGCGCAGTTCTCGAACATACAGACGCAGTTCATGATCCAGGGTACTGGCCCCGAAGGTGGTGAAGAAAACCGCTGGCGCCGGCTCCTGCATCACTTTCGGATGATCGTGCGCGGCCTTCAGCAGCACCTCTTTCACCTTATCCAGGTCTGAGCCATAGGCGACGCCGAGGCGGATCACCACCCGGGTCACGGTGTCGGAGAGCGACCAGTTGATCAAGCGCTCGGTAACGAACGCCTTGTTCGGGATAATCACCTCTTTGCGATCGAAATCGGTGATGGTGGTGGCGCGAATACGGATTTTGCTTACCGTCCCCGAGAAGGTTCCGATAGTGACCGTATCCCCAATGCGCACCGGACGTTCGAACAGAATGATTAGGCCGGAGACAAAGTTACCGAAGATCTCCTGCAGACCAAAACCTAAACCAACCGACAGCGCGGCCGCCAGCCATTGCAGTTTATCCCAGGAGACACCCAGCGCCCCGAATACCGTCATCGCCCCGATAGCGATAATCGCATAGTTGAGAATGGTGGTGATGGCGTAGGAGGTCCCCTGACGCATGTTGAGCCGCGACAGCACCAGCACCTCCAGCAAACCCGGCAGGTTGCGGATCAGCGCCCAGGCGACCATTGACGCCACAATGGCGAACAACAAACTGCCCATCGTCACGCTGCGTACCACGCTGGCCCCCGCCTCGGTACCGTTGTAGTGCCAGAGGGTAATGCTGTCGAGGTAGGCGAAAACGGTGATCAAATCAGACCAAATCGCCCAGAACATCACTGCGAACAGCGCGACCATCACCAACATGGTGATGCGCAGCGTCTGCTGGTTGACCTGCTCGAGAGCGATAGTTGGCTCTTCCTGCGGCTCGGCGCCTTCCGCCCCTTCCTTCACCAGATGTTGACGGCGCGCCAGCGCGCGGCGCCAGGCGATACGCCGCGCCGCCACGCTCAGGCCGCGCAGCACCGTCTGGTACAGCAGGTTCCAGATCATCACCAGATACACGGTCTCGATCCAGCGTCCCGCCAGACGCAGCGTCGTGTAGAAGTAGCCGGTTGCCGTCAGCACCATCAGGGCCACCGGAACGATAGACAACACCGTGATCGTCAGCAGACGCAGGCTGTGCGACTCTTTATCGCGCCAACTTTCCCGGCACATCGGCCAAACCAGCACCGCGATCAGCAGTAAGTTGAAGAAAATCACCAACTGCCCCAGCACGTCGTCCATCAGGTTCAGCGGCGACAGTTCGGAAATCACCGACCAGAAATTCAGCGGCAGCAGCGCCAGGCTGACGCGAACAATCTGCCGCCGCCAGTGGCTGGTCAACTGCGCCGGCATATTAAAGTGGTTGACCGCGACGCCGTTCTTTTCCAGCACTTTCCAGCACAGGCCAAACACCAGCCAGAACATAGCCAGCTTTTTACTGTACGCCCACAGCAGTCCGCTAATATTTAACTGCATGGTGAGTAAGATCAGACCGATAGCCAGAATCAACAGCACCACCGGTAAGGCGCGGATCAGATCGATCAGGATCGCCTTCGGCGTATGCAGCTGGGTATCGTTGCGCAGCTGTCCCACCTGGGAAGCAAGCTTTGCCTGATAATCCTTGAGCCACTGCAGACGCCAGCGGATGAGGCCGGCAATCAACAGCAGCGGTAAACCGGCCAGGAAAGCGACAAACACCGCAGGCCACGCTTTTTCCCAGTTCACGGTGATTTTCATCGCCTTAAACTGACCTTTCAGCGCCTCCGGGAAGGCCTTAATCCACTCCCAGTCCATCGGTTTATTGCTGTTCACCCAGAAAATTTGCTGGGTCAGAATTTCCTTCAGACTGCTCGAGACGCTCATCAGCTGCTGCTGGTTGATCTGCAGGTTGATGGCCATCATCAGCTGGTTGCCCAACTGTTTGTTGAACTGATCAAGCAGTTCGCGACGCATGTCGATCACTTCCAGTAGCGCGGCGTGGACTTCATCGTTCACTTCGCTGCTGTGCCCCTCCTCCAGTTTGGCGACAAAGGCATCGCTCTGGAACAGCGCGTCGCGCTGCTGGTTCACCTCAAACTGTTCAAGCCGCAGGTCGGCGATGCGGTTGGTCATATCCTGCAGCTCATCCGCCGACGGTAATGTCTGTTGCTGTTGGTAAAGAATACGCGACAGCAGCAGGCTCCCCCGCAGAACTGAAATTTGCTCTTTAATATCCCGTTCAGACTGCAGCGCGCGGTCGAGCCAGTTTTTGACCTGGATATTGCGCTGCACCAGCTGGTTACCGTTCTCTGTTGCCTGGATCAGCTTCTCGCTGAGCTGATGGTTAATATCCAGCTCCTGCTTGACCAGCGGGTTGGCCTGAATACGCGCCGTTTCGTCGGGGGTAACCGCCTCCTGGGCGGTTTTCTCGGTCAGGGTCAGCCGTTTGCTGTTCACGGCCTCCTGCAGCAGCTGTAGCTGATGATCCAGCCGGTTGCTCCAGGCGGTGACGTAGTCACGCTGCTTCTGCAGGGTATCCTGCAGGATAGTGTTGCCTTCGAGGCTCTTGCGCTGTTGCTCGATCTGCGCGTTGAGCAATGCCTGTTGAGCCTGCAACAGCACCTGCTGGGTCGGGCGTAGGGTCTCGTCGCCCACCGAGGTGCCATTCAGACGATTGCGGATCTGCTGCAGCTGCTGGGAGGCGTTGAACATCGCATTTTGCACGCGTTCCGGCTGCGTTTGCAGGGAAACCAGTTGGCTGTTATAGGTCGCCAGATCGTTTTGCGCATTCTGCAGATCGTCCAGCGTCTGGGTGACGCGCGACTCCAGCTGACGCAGGGAGAGCGTACTTAGCGTTTTGCGCGTCGCGTCGTCGTTCGGGACATCGCTCAGGTTATTGAGGCTCTCCACCGCCTGGCGCAGCTTCGCCGGCGCCTGCTCGACCTGCTGTCGCAGCTGTGCCGTCTCGCTTTTGATACGCTCGATTTTATCCAGCGTTTCCAGCGTCTGAGTCAGATCCTGCTGGACCAGTTTGTCCTGCGGAGTCAGTTCTTTTTGCTTGTTTAACGTATTGAGCTGGCTCTGCACCTCTGCCCGATCGGGGAGATCCGCGGCGCGGCCCTGGACTGGGCTGAAAAGGCCAATAAAACAGAGCAGCGTGATAATAAAGATGAACGTGGCGCGTTGCCTGGAGATCGTGTGCAGCATAGTTAATATGAATGAATGCAAATGCCGGAGAATACCGGGGGTCGTCGCAAGCGCGCAGAATAGCACTTCTCAGCGCTGGCGAATAGCGGCGGACGGCGCTAAAAATTCACGCCCATCCGCGCGCTACCTTTAAGCTGACAAGCTCTCCGGGCCGCGTAGCGTCGGGCAGAATTGATACATCTCCAGCAGAATAGCGACGTAGTCCCGCGCTTCCGCATGCAGGTCGAACGAATCGGGGGCAAACAGCCAGTTTTCCATCAGCCCGGAAAGGTAGCTGCGCATTAACACGGCCGCCCGCCGGGTGAGTAAATTGGCGGGCAGCAGCTTCGCCGCGATGCACTCTTTCAAGGTCTGCTCGATACGCTCATAACTCGCCAGGGAGAGCTGCCGCTGGGCCTGCTGCACCACGGTCATTTCACCGACGAACTCACACTTATGATAGATAATCTCCATCATTAATCGTCGACGTTCTTCTGTCACTGTCGCTTCAAGAACATAGACTAGAATCTCCCTGATAACTGAGAGTGGATCGTTGGGGAATTTTGCCCGATACTCAATTTCGAGATCGCTAATACTGGCGTCTGACAGCTCCCAAATTTCGTTGAATAAATCTGATTTATTCTTGAAATGCCAGTAGATAGCCCCCCTCGTTACACCCGCAGCTTTTGCAATTGTTGCCAACGAGGTAGATGATACGCCTTGCTGCGAAAACAGACGCAGAGCAACATCCAGAATCAGTTGCCGGGTTTCACGTGCCTGTTGTTTGGTTTTTCGTGCCATAGGTTAATGACTTTACAGAGGTTACGTTTACATACATTTGTGAATGTATGTACCATAGCATGACCATAATAGAAAGACTGTAGTGGGTTTGTGGTTGTTTGAGCCACTGAACATTTTGAAATTGGACACTCGAGGTTTACATATGAACAAAAACAGAGGGTTAACGCCTCTGGCGGTCGTTCTGATGCTCTCAGGCAGCTTAGCGCTAACAGGATGTGACGATAAACCGGCTCAACAGGGAGCCCAGCACATGCCGGAAGTCGGTATTGTGACGCTCAAATCCGCACCTCTACAAATAACCACCGAACTGCCAGGCCGCACCAGCGCCTATCGCATTGCGGAAGTCCGTCCTCAGGTCAGTGGCATTATTTTAAAACGTAACTTCGTGGAAGGTAGCGATATCCAGGCCGGCGTCTCCCTGTATCAGATCGATCCAGCCACCTATCAGGCCAGCTATGACAGCGCCAAAGGCGACCTGGCAAAAGCCCAGGCGGCGGCAAACATGGATCAACTGACGGTCAAGCGTTATCAGAAACTGTTGGGCACCAAATATATTAGTCAACAAGACTACGATACCGCCGTTGCGACGGCGCAGCAGAGCAATGCGGCCGTGGTCGCGGCGAAAGCTGCCGTTGAAACCGCGCGCATCAATCTGGCCTACACCAAAGTCACCTCGCCGATCAGCGGCCGGATCGGTAAATCCGCCGTGACCGAAGGGGCGCTGGTACAGAATGGTCAAACGACCGCCCTGGCAACCGTACAGCAGCTGGATCCGATCTATGTTGACGTCACCCAGTCGAGCAATGATTTCCTGCGCCTGAAGCAGGAGCTAGCCGACGGCCGCCTGAAACAGGAAAACGGCAAAGCGAAAGTGGAGCTGGTGACTAATGACGGTCTTAAGTATCCGCAGTCCGGCACGCTGGAATTCTCGGATGTCACCGTCGATCAGACCACCGGCTCAATCACACTACGCGCTATTTTCCCGAACCCGGATCACACCCTGCTACCGGGGATGTTCGTCCGTGCCCGTCTGGAAGAAGGGATTAACCCTGACGCCCTGCTGGTACCGCAACAGGGTGTTACCCGTACGCCGCGCGGCGACGCCAGCGTCATGGTAGTGGGGGAAGGCGATAAAGTCGAAGTCCGCCAGGTCACTGCTTCTCAGGCGATCGGCGATAAATGGCTGGTCACTGACGGTCTGAAATCCGGCGATCGCGTTATCGTCACCGGCCTGCAAAAAATCAAACCAGGTGTGCAGGTAAAAGCGCAGGAAGTAGCTTCTGATGATAAACAGCAAGCCGCAGGCAACGCGCCATCAGAACAAACCAAGTCTTAACTTAAACAGGAGCCGTTAAGACATGCCTAATTTCTTTATCGATCGCCCCATATTTGCATGGGTGATCGCCATTATCATCATGCTGGCTGGGGGATTATCAATCCTCAAATTGCCGGTGGCGCAATATCCGACGATTGCGCCGCCAGCAATTTCCATTACCGCCATGTACCCCGGTGCTGACGCCGAAACGGTGCAGAACACCGTAACTCAGGTTATCGAACAGAATATGAACGGTATCGATCACCTGATGTACATGTCCTCAAATGGCGACTCCACCGGTACGGCAACCATTACGCTGACCTTCGAATCCGGTACCGATCCGGATATCGCCCAGGTTCAGGTTCAGAACAAGCTGGCGCTGGCGACGCCTCTGCTGCCGCAAGAAGTACAGCAGCAAGGGATTAGCGTTGAGAAAGCGTCCAGCAGCTTCCTGATGGTTGTCGGCGTCATTAACACCAACGGCACCATGAACCAGGACGATATTTCGGACTACGTGGCGGCCAACATGAAGGATCCGATTAGCCGTACCAGCGGCGTCGGCGACGTTCAGCTATTCGGTTCCCAGTATGCGATGCGTATCTGGATGGATCCAAACAAACTGAACAACTTCCAGCTTACGCCGGTGGATGTGATCAGCGCCCTGAAAGCGCAGAACGCCCAGGTGGCCGCGGGCCAGTTAGGCGGTACGCCGCCGGTGAAAGGCCAGCAGCTTAACGCCTCGATCATCGCGCAGACGCGTCTGACCAATACGGAAGAGTTTGGCAACATCCTGCTGAAGGTGAACCAGGACGGTTCCCAGGTTCGTCTGCGTGATGTCGCCAAAATTGAGCTGGGCGGCGAAAGCTATGACGTGGTGGCGAAGTTTAACGGCCAGCCGGCATCCGGTCTGGGTATTAAACTGGCTACCGGCGCGAACGCGCTGGATACCGCCAACGCTATTCGCGCTGAACTGGCGAAGATGGAGCCGTTTTTCCCGTCGGGGATGAAGATCGTTTACCCGTATGACACCACCCCGTTCGTGAAAATTTCTATTCACGAAGTGGTTAAAACGCTGGTGGAAGCGATCATCCTGGTGTTCCTGGTCATGTATCTGTTCCTGCAGAACTTCCGCGCC
>CWGQ01000059.1_pt1 | contig 10493 bp, 7 predicted proteins | sample 672311 | NCBI WGS metagenome assembly CWGQ01 (sample SAMEA3735795, study PRJEB9488) | human gut metagenome | biome: ENVO:mammalia-associated habitat; material: ENVO:feces | place: Malawi | collected 2009-02-27
ACGAAGATCTCTGATTTAGCACTGCACTGAATTTGGGCCAGGGTCAAATCTGGCCGGGAACTCAAAAATGCATGCAACTAAAACAGGGTTATTTACAGACAAATTTAAAATTAGCTGAAAGTTAATATTATTTTTGCGGAGCCCTTTCGGGCCCCGAATATTACTTTATTTTAACATTGATTTCACTTTCCGGGCAACCCGGCGAACCAGGCTGGTGCCTCGTTTTGCGCCTTGGACATGAATTGCTTCATACAGAGCATTAAAACGGTCATGGGCCCAGCCATCTCTTTGCTGAGAAATAAGACCATCAACCTTATTATTTAAAAGTTGTAACTCGTTACTGACAGAATGACCACCATTGATGCTCCGCAAGCGATTCACTTCACTCTCAAGTTCTTGAATCTTCTCGAGGTAGGAAGGTATCAACCCCATTGCATAGTTATATTTAACATTCTCATCCATAAAAGGACGGAAACTGCGGTAGTTATTTTTACTCTTATTTCCACTTAACAACATGCCGGAGTTTGCAACTCTATACCAAAATAGAGGTTCCGGGACGATTTGCAATTTATATCCCTGTAATGATATTTTGGCAAAAAACTCCCAGTCTTCATGACCTAAACCGTAATCTTCAGTAAATCCGCCAACTTTTTCGAAAACCTCTTTTCTGATCAGCGCATTAGCATCGCCAAAGCAGTTACTAAAGCTGGCGATATTTAAATCAGGCCCTAACGGAAGCCAGCAGTGCGTCATTTTACGGAACGGAGAAGGGAACTCCTCACCAAAAATAAGATCGCTTGGTGTGGTTAACACATCGGCCCCAGAGTTTAATGCTGCAGTAACAAACGTTTCTACCTCAAAAGGCTTAGCAACATTATCATCGTCCATAAACATCAGATATTCGCCAGAGGCGTGTCGCGCAGCCAAATTCCTTGCAGCACCCAGATAGTTATTAGAACTACGGACAATTTTCCAGCCTCGAGAGTTAAAATCATTCTCGATGAGATTCAAATAACGATGAGAATCTTCTGTCGTACTTCCATCATCAACCAAGATGACCTCAATATTTTGGTACGTCTGAGATTTTATTGATGCGAGTGCTTGCTGAAGCAAATGGTGACGTTCGAAGTGAGTTATACACACGCTAACTAACGGGCTGTTAGCTTCATCGATTTTCTTGAATGCGCGGTTGTTTTTTCGTTCAACTGCGACAAACCAAGCTTCTTTAATATTGTCTTGTGATTCAGCAAGCCCTGGTTTTATATTTATATTTTTTAAGCGATAGTGGATTTTCCCGTATAAATCGACAGGTGTAGGAATAAATAGAACTTCCGCATGATGCTCCTGCGGAATAAGCTCTGGAATTCCACCAACGTTTGAAGCGAGGAAATTAACGTTATTAATCAAGCATTCATAAACAGTATAGGGTGAGTTTTCTACAAGTGATGGAATGATGACTAATACATTTTTTCTTTTTATATATTCATTAGCGTTGGTACGATCATAGTCGCTGATGACATTAACTGCGAGTCCCAAATTTTTAGTCTGATTCATAATATAAGTAAATGAATCAGTTTTCCCCATAGTGACATTTTTTCCGAGGAAGGTTACTCCAGAAATGCTCTCTTTATCTTCATCAGATAGTTTTCTTAATGCACGCAGGAATATGTCAAGTCCTTTACGGGTTTCAAGGCGGCCGAAAAATACAAGCTCAACGCCAGAAGCTGGCTTTTCATTTATTTTAACTGTAACATCATCTCTCGTCACAAACCCTTGAAATGGCTCGCAATTTAAAATTACATGACGTTCTTCAGGAACATTCCAGTGCTTACTCAACATCCAATCAATTAAATACTGAGACGGACTAACAACTTCATCCGCCATTTCAACCACCATTTTCTCCATATAATAGAGTTCAAGATGGTTCTGATCATATGGAAGCTGGTAATTACCTTCATCAGCCCATAACGTTGAACTGTGAGTATTTACAATGAACTTTGTATTTTCAAAATCCGTTCCATTCTTTTTGCTTAATAAAGTGTAATAAAGATCTGCCTGCCACTCACAAGAAATAACAGTGTCATAGATGTTATTTTCTTTCAACCAGAGATAAATTGAATAACTTTTCCTTCTAAAATACGGTGCATCAATATTAATCTCTTTTATCAGTCCGGTTCTTAGCAGATTGATACCAAAGGTACTATAAATACGTGACCAGTCGCTAAATTTCGATACAGATGATTCAGAATAGTCGCCACATGTATACAATACATCAACATCATACCCCTTTTTTGCCAAAGTAGTGGCAAGAGCAGTGAAAGCAGTACCAATACCGCCGTTACGGACAGGCCCCTCAATGTCCGGCGTCATTATAAGAATTTTCTTCATTGTAACCCTTCCTTTGTAACCTAGACTTTTCTATGATATTAGTGAATTGAAGTAGTGTAAGATAGCAGTCGGTAGCTTCTGTTAAACAGGATAAAAAATGACCAATATGAAGTTAAAATTTGATTTGCTTCTAAAATCTTATCATCTATCTCATCGATTTGTCTATAAGGCAAACCCTGGTAATGCTGGAGATGGTGTAATTGCATCTGCGACGTATGACTTTTTTGAACGAAATGCTCTTACCTATATCCCTTACAGAGATGGCGAGTGCTACAGTTCTGAAACTGATATTTTAATTTTTGGAGGCGGAGGAAACCTGATAGAAGGATTGTATTCTGAAGGTCATGACTTTATCCAGAATAATATTGGGAAATTTCATAAAGTAATAATAATGCCGTCGACAATCAGAGGGTATAGCGATTTATTCATCAACAATATTGATAAGTTTGTTGTTTTTTGTCGCGAAAATATCACCTTCGATTATATTAAATCTCTCAACTACGAACCAAACAAGAACGTATTCATTACTGATGATATGGCATTTTATCTCGATCTTAATAAATACCTGTCACTTAAACCCGTCTATAAAAAACAGGCCAACTGCTTCAGAACGGACTCCGAATCTCTAACTGGAGACTACAAAGAAAACAATCATGATATTTCGCTCACCTGGAATGGCGATTATTGGGATAATGAATTTCTGGCGCGTAATTCTACCCGTTGCATGATAAACTTTCTTGAAGAGTATAAAGTTGTCAATACCGACAGGCTGCATGTGGCAATTTTAGCATCTCTGCTTGGCAAAGAAGTCAACTTCTATCCTAACTCATATTACAAAAATGAAGCTGTTTACAATTATTCACTTTTTAATCGTTATCCAAAAACATGCTTTATTACGGCAAGTTGAAAAAGGCAGCGTATAATAATACGCTGCCTGAAAGCCATATAACTGTTACAGCATTGTTAATTATTACCTGCCAGCTTTTAGGTGACTATTCATTCGCACGCCTATAGTCTGCAAATCTATCGATTATCGCAGTAAAAAACTTATCAATGAGTTTAGTTGTTGCACCGAGGTTTTAACTTTCCGCATCACTTTTCACTTACAGTATTTTACTGACTCCGTGTTTCTTAAATTCTATTGTATGCTGACAGATTTTCCCACTTGCGTCGTCACGACTGGAGCAACACTGGATACTGCTGATCCCATTTCGCTTCCAGTTCATCCAGCACCGTTTCTGCGGCTTCTTTCGACCCCGCGCGATATACCGGTTTCAGATCAGCCATAAAAGCTTTATGGTCATTTGAGGCCACGTATTTAATCGAGTTACTGATTTGGTGAATGACGCACAACTGAACCTCTGTCTGCGGATAAATGCTGTTTATCGCCTCCGGGAAGCCGGTCAGCCCGCGCACGCAGGCGATCAGGATGTCTTCAATGCCCCAGTTTTTCAGGTCGCTTAATATAGACAGCCAGAAGTTAGCGCCTTTACTTTCTTATAGATACCGGCCCAGAGTTTCTTTCTTGCCTGCCAGATTCAGCGCCAGAACGGTATAAACCGTTTTGCTCTGATAACGGCCATTCTCACGGACTTTATAGTGAATACGTTCAGCCAGACGAAGGGGTAAACCTTTTCCAGCGGGTGCTGTTGCCACTGTTTTAGTTCAGGGGTAACTTTATCGTACTACACTGATGGTGGCGGTTGACATGCTGAAAGCATATAAATCTTCGAACTCTCGGCTAATGTCCTGGTAGCTAATCCCCTGCGCAAACAGCAGAATGATCTTGCGTTCAATAATAAATGCGATGATGCTCGCAAAATCCTTGCCGATCAACCCACCAGATGCGGCGGTTCTACGTGGATCGCGATTTAACTATCACTGCTAGTTATTTGTTCGAAAAGCCCATAGCTTTCTATTTATACTCAAGCTTCGCGCCATCAGATAGCTATGTCTTATGAAAAAACTACCGGACCATTTATCCAGGGAATGCATCATCGCCGCCATTCGCGCTTACGATGCAGGCGTTGCGCATCAGTTTAAAAGCGCGCGTCTGTATGAGATCGAGTTTGAGGGGCGTCGGTATCCTTCAAAAGCCATCGTCGGGTTAGCGGCCACGCTTGCGACAGGCACGGAATTTACCCCGGCGGATTTCAGCGGAGGGATTAAATCCAAATGCGTGCGTCTGTTACTGGATCAAGGATTTACGATCGCGTCGCAGGGCGCTGGCGATGACGAGGTTGCGCTTTTCCCCGATGAGGGACAGACGACTATGGAGTTCGTGGAAGGGGCGGCGATGCAGGTGGTGGTCAATCGCTATGAGCGCGACCGTCAGGCTCGTCAGGCGGCGCTTCGCCTGCATGGCTGCCGGTGTCAGGTATGCGGTCTGGATATGGCCAGCCGCTATGGCGAAATCGGCCAGGGTTTTATCCATATCCACCATCTCATTCCGCTGGCCGGGATCAAGCAGGACTACCGTCTGAACCCTGAAACCGATCTGATCCCGGTATGTCCCAATTGCCATGCAATGCTGCACCGGCGAGATCCGCCGTTTACTCCCGAAGAGCTGAAGGCCCGGCTGCGCCCCGCAGACTGACATCCGACAGCACTCGCTTTAATTACATCAAACACACCACAAAACCCACGCTACCTCACCGGTAGCGCGGGCCCGCTCTTTCTTACTTATCCCGCGTCTCGCCAGCCTCCCAGCTATAGCTCCCATCGGCCGCTAACGCATCGCCCAGCTCCTGATACTCGAACTGATAAAACTCAGCCTGGGTGCCGTACCCGGCGTAGTCTACCGCCACCAGGCCGACGAACGCCCCGGTAAAGAACCCGCCGTAGCTCTGCAACACATAGTCATCGGACAGCACCGCGGCATCCAGCTGGACCGGGATCTCGGTGAACGACACGCCATCGAAGCTGTATTCATAGCTGTAGGTCTGCTTGCGGACCTTGGTCCGGAACCAGACGTATTCCACGCCGTCCGGCACCTTGATGGCGTTATCTTTCAGGTACGACGTGTATTTTCCGCGGTTATTTTCGCCGACTTCGATGACCTTGCCGTTAATTTCATTCCAGGTCAGGAAGACGAAGCTCCAGTGGCGGTCGTTATAGTAGTTTGTTAATCCGGCCATCTGCTGGTAGCTGAAGGGTTCGAATTTCACCTTCACCGCGGCGTCAAAATAGAAGGCCTGCCAGCGGCGGGCAATCAGCGACAGGTCATGCGTATTGGCTAACGAACCCTGGCCGATTAAGGTTAATTTGCCGTCGCCGGTGGTGCCCATTTTGGCCGTAAACGGCACCCGCAGGGTATTCCAGTTCGGGTCGAGCGCTGGGGAGGTAAAGTCATCCTGCTGGCTATTATCGCTGGCGCTTTCGGTGAAGATGGCGTCTTTTGGCCCTTCGACGAAGGTTTTCCCGCCGTGACCGCCTTCAATACGCGGCCAGCCTTCGTCGTCCCAGTATACTTTCTGGATCGCGGTTTCCCGGCCGAGGGTTGACCAGCCGCGCGGGTCGTAGATGGATTCCCCCGGGCGATTCCATGGCCGGGCGCAGAGCGAGGCGTAATACCATTCGCCTTCCGGGGTGGAGACCAGCGCGCCATGGCCCTGTTTCTGGATGTAGCTGTCTGGGGTATCGACGTTGGTTAAGAACACGTCGCCCGGCTCGGTTTCGAAGCTGTCGGCCTCGAGGGTTTTCGACCGCGCCACCACCTCCTGGTGGGTAAACACGGTGCCGCCCTGGGCGGCAAACAGATAGTAGTAGCCGTTCAGTTTATAGAGGTGCGGCCCCTCGACCAGCGCCACGGCGGTGCCGCGGTAGATGGTGCGCGCGGTTTCCGGCATTAACTTCAGCGTTTTGGTATCCAGCTCCGTTAAGGTAATGCCATCGAAGGGGTGATGATACTCCCGGTGATCCCAGGTTTGCTGGACGATATATTTCCGGCCATCGTCGTCATGGAACAGCGAGGCGTCAAACCCGACGCCGTTCAGCTTGATCGGGTCGCTCCACGGGCCCCGAATATCCTTCGCGGTGGTCAGATAGTTGGTCATGTCTTTGAAGGCGCCTTCGGTGACCTTCACATCGGTATACACCAACCAGAATTGCCCATCGGCCCAGGAAAGCGCCGGCGCCCAAATGCCGCCGGAGGAGGGGTTGCCCTTCATGTCCAGCAGGGTGGTGGTGGAGAGCGGCGAAGGCAGCAGGTTCCAGTTTTTCAGGTCTTTCGACTCATGTAAACGCACGCCCGGGAACCACTCAAACGTCGAGTTGGCAATATAGTACGTATCCTCGACGCGAATAATACTGGGGTCGGCATTAAAGCCGCGTAATATCGGGTTTTGAATAAGTGACATTTCATTACACCTTTTAAAATGGAAAGTTAAGGATCGGTCTGATTTATAATTTTTTTAACTACACGCGGATCTCATCCAGCTGACGGTTGATGTCGGTAACATGTTTATCGGAGATCGGATAAACCTGCATGATCACCATCGAAATAGCGGCCAGCGCGATTGGGATCCACACCGCGGTCATAATGATCCCGTCGATGGCGCTGGCGCTCTGCACGGCGCCGCTTTCATTAAATCCATACACCGCCAGCAGCCACAGTGGGATAGCGCCGCCGATGGTGAAGCCGATCTTGAAGAAGAGTCCCATAATGGCATTGATAATGGCGGCATTGCGTTTGCCCGATTTTAATTCGCCGTACGCGATAACTTCCGGTACCAGCGCCCACATAAAGCCGGTGGCGGAGGTTAAGCCCCACTGTTTAATAAAGGTGGCGATGTAGGCCAGCCACAGGGCGTCGTGCATCCCTTCGCGGGACCAGACGTAGGTCAGCAGTTCGCCGACGATGAACATGGCGAGGAACAGATGGAAGAAGCCTTTTTTACCAAAGATTTTTTTCAGTTTCGGCCAGAACACCGGGAAGGCGATGCCGGGAATAGACGCGACGAGGCCCACGGCGCCCATCCATTCGGAGTGGCCGACGACGAACTGGTTGAAGAAGCCGTTAACGGTGTTCATGAAGAACATGAAGGTAAAGGCCAGCATAAAGAACATGCCGAGAATAACCAGCGGACGGTTATGTCTGAGCTCGTGGAAAAGGTCGGTAGTTTTGACGTTGGCGGTCTGCTCGGCGGTCGCGACAACGCGTTCTTTGGTGCATTTGTAGCAGATAAACAGGGCCACCGCGCCGATGATCATATAGATGGCGTACACGCCAAACCAGGCGTAGTTCGCCGACGGATCGGTATAGTTGCCGAGATTCAGCTCAAGGCCAAAAAAGCCGGTGTCTTTCAGGCTGCGATCTTTCGGCGCCGCCATCTGCACAAACATCGGGAACAGGGTATAGACCAGCAGGTTGGCGCTGTTGGCCAGCATCATGCGGGTACTGGTCAGCTTATCGATCGATTCCGGGTCGCGGGTCAGCGAGGCATTCAGCGAGCCATAGGGAATATTGACTAAGGAATAAACCAGGTCCAGCGCCAGATAAATAATAAAGGCGAAAGCCACCGAACCTTTCACCCCAGGGATTGGCGCGAACAGTAATGCCGACAGGATCACCAGCGGAACGCCGGCTCGTAACAGCCACGGACGATATTTCCCTGCTTTCGAGGTTCGTTTATCCACGTAGGTTCCGACCATCGGATCCCAAAACACATTAATGATGCGGACAAAAAGAAAAATAAAGCCTGCCGTTGCCGTGCTGATGGTATTTACCGTCAGCATATGCAAAGCCAGAAAACCCCCAATTGTGCCGAAAACCAGGTTTTGCGCAAAGTCGCCCATGCCATAACCAATTCGTTCACCACGGGTTAATTTATGATATTCATCATGCCGACTGTGCATTATGTTTTTACTCATTCTAAGCAGACTCCGGTTTGTTTTGTGTAGGTGAAACACTTTCTGACACAGTTGACCTGGAAGAATCTATTACGTTTTTAAATTAAGTAATTATGTTTTTTTACTTCTGTGATCCTCGAAGCAAAGGCCTGTATCACCTGCGTTGAATCGTTATCCTCCGCTAATTTTCGGGCAGACAGGCATTGTGACAAAACCGGCATTTTAATTCGCTATGTTCACCTGAATTCCCCTGGAAGTGTACGCTATACGCGCGCGAAGCGAGATATTTAAAATAGTTTTATTTGCGAGATGGCTCACATTTGAGCATTTTCTCAATCGCTGAGTGAAATAACGTAATTGAGCAACCGACGATGAGAATACACGATGTGTCACAGTTGTTAATTTTCGGCTTCCTCAATTTCGGAGTTCATCATGCAAACTTATTTTGACCAGCTCGAACGCGTTCTTTTTGCCGGACCTAAAACCGATAATCCTCTGGCGTTTCGCCACTATAATCCGGATGAAATCGTGCTGGGAAAACGCATGGCAGATCATCTGCGTTTTGCCGCCTGTTATTGGCATAACTTCTGCTGGAATGGCGCGGATATGTTTGGCGCCGGCTCGTTTGAGCGTCCCTGGCAGGCCGCGGGCGATGCGCTGGAAATGGCCAAACGCAAAGCGGACGTGGCGTTTGAATTTTTCTACAAGCTCAACGTGCCGTATTACTGCTTCCACGATGTCGACGTCTCGCCAGAAGGCGCGTCGCTGAAAGAGTATTTGCATAATTTCGCCGTGATGACCGAGGTGCTGGCGGAGAAACAGCAGCAAACCGGCGTGAAACTGCTGTGGGGCACCGCCAACTGCTTTACCCACCCGCGCTACGGCGCCGGGGCGGCGACCAACCCCGATCCGGAGGTATTTGCCTGGGCGGCCACGCAGGTAGTGACCGCCATGAACGCCACCCACCAGCTCGGCGGCGAAAACTATGTGCTGTGGGGCGGCCGCGAAGGTTACGAGTCCCTGCTGAATACCGACCTGCGCCAGGAGCGTGAGCAGATTGGCCGCTTCCTGCAGATGGTGGTGGAGCACAAGCATAAGATTGGCTTTGGCGGCACGCTGCTTATCGAGCCGAAACCGCAGGAGCCCACTAAGCATCAGTACGATTACGATGTCGCAACGGTGTATGGTTTCCTGAAGCAGTTTGGTCTGGAAAATGAGATCAAGGTGAACATTGAAGCCAACCACGCCACCCTGGCGGGGCACTCTTTCCACCATGAAATCGCCAGCGCCATCGCGCTGGGCATTTTCGGCTCCGTTGATGCCAACCGCGGCGATGCGCAGCTCGGCTGGGATACCGATCAGTTCCCGAACAGTGTGGAAGAAAATACCCTGGTGATGTACGAGATCCTTAAAGCCGGGGGATTCACCACCGGCGGCCTGAACTTTGACGCCAAAGTTCGTCGGCAGAGCACCGACAAATACGACATGTTCTATGGCCATATTGGCGCCATGGACGTGATGGCGCTGTCCCTCAAGCTGGCCGCGCGCATGATTGAAGATGGCAAGCTCGATCAGGGTCTGGCAAAACGCTATGCCGGCTGGCAGGGCGAGCTGGGGCAGAAAATTATGAGCGGGCAGATGTCGCTGGATAATATTGCCCGATACGCTGAGCAGCACAATCTGAATCCGCAGCCTCAGAGCGGGCGTCAGGAATTACTCGAAAATCTCGTCAATACCTATATCTTTGGTTAATTTTTGCTGACATGCCCCTGCGGGGGCATGTATTGCGCCGTCTATCCGCTGCCGGGAAATAGCGTTTATTGGTTCGTGCTGTGTTTTTTTTTGTCAGTGGCGAAAGACCACCTGTTTAATATCAGCGAAGGAGGAAGGGTAACGATAATTGTGTAACGCCTCTGTGACCGTACAAAATAAAAAATAACTTGTTCTGATGATAGCGACATATTCTGTCAGCTCAGAATAGGCTGGTTATTGTCTGAATAAAATTAACCTATATTGAGAAACTCATGACAATGATAAAAAAACTTTCATTAACCATGGCGGTTATCGCCACGTTTTTTCCGCTTACCTCTGTAATGGCGCAAGAATTTACTCAGGAACAGATCGACGCCATCGTCGCCAAAGCCGTTGATAAAGCGCTGGCCGACCGCCAGGCGAAAATCGACGCCGCGGCCGACAAAAAGGTCGACGTGATCACCAACCCGCAGACCACCGCCGCCTCGCCGGATATGGCCATT
>CWGQ01000051.1_pt1 | contig 9658 bp, 9 predicted proteins | sample 672311 | NCBI WGS metagenome assembly CWGQ01 (sample SAMEA3735795, study PRJEB9488) | human gut metagenome | biome: ENVO:mammalia-associated habitat; material: ENVO:feces | place: Malawi | collected 2009-02-27
TTGGGTGTCCAACTTTTGGGGTGCAGTCCACTGCGCTTGCGCGGGCCTACGTTGAGGGGTAACAATCTGATAGAGAGATGGTTACGTAGGCCGGGTCAGGCGTAGCCGCCACCCGGCAATAACAAGCGGCACCAGAGGCGCCCGGTGAAAGGCGCCTGGTGGAGAGATTAAATCTCGGTAATGGTCGTCGACTGCGGCAGACGCGACTTCGGCAGGGTAGCGTTGAAATCTTCTACGCTATGGTGGCCGACCGGGACCACCACCAGGCTGGTGTAGCCCTGGGCTTTCAGGTCAAATTCCTCATCGAGGATCGCAAAATCGACCCCTTCAATCGGCACGGCGTCGAGACCCATCGCCGCTACGCCCAGCAGGAAATTGCCGACGTTGAGATACACCTGTTTCGCCATCCACTGATCGTCATCTTTCAGCTCTTTGCGGTGCATATCGGCAAAGAAAGTACGACCCTTGTGGTTAGCGGCTTTTGCGTCCGGGGTGGCGAAACGGCCATCGGCCTCTTCCTGATCCACCACGCGCTGCAGCCAGGCGTCGTCCATCGCGGTTTTCGCGCAGAACACCACCACGTGCGAGGCGTCGAGAATTTTACGTTCGTTGAACACGTAGGTGCCGCTGGCGGCTTTCGCCACGCGAGCTTTCCCTTCATCGGTGCTGGCGACAATAAAGTGCCACGGCTGGGAGTTGGTGCTAGACGGGCTGTACTGCAGCAGCGTTTTCAGCTGTTCCGCTTCCCCGGCAGTCAGCTTTTTCGTGGCGTCAAAGGCCTTGGTGGAATAGCGCTTCAAAGCGACCGATACGATATCCATAACTCTTCCTCACAGTTTACAGCACCTTACCGGTGCGTTCAGGAGAGGAAGAGTACAGCGAAGATCGCAAAATGATAAGGGTGAAAAATGCGATAACACTTATCGCATTTGGCTGAAAATCAGCGCGGACGCAGGCGCTGCTGCGCCTTTTTACTCAGCTTGTTCACCACCTGATGCCACGAATCGTCAATCAGCTCGGCCAGCAGATCCTCGCTGATATCCTCTCCTGGCACCACCGTGATCCAGTGTTTCTTGTTCATATGGTAGCCGGGTTCGATACTGCGATAAATTTGCTGATTCAGCAGCGACTTCTGCGGCTCGGCCTTGAGATTGACCAGCGCCCGCCCGCGAATAGTCATGGTGATCATAAAGATGCGGCCGTCGACCTTAAACACGTCGTACTCTGGCCCAAAGGGCCAGCAGTGTTCGGTAAACGGGTAGGTCAGGGCGATACGGTGAGCGCAGGGATGCAGTGTTTCCGGCGTCATTATGCGTCCGCCTCATGCAGGGCGTGCCACATGGCTTCAAAGCCGAGGGCGATAATCTCCCGGGCGCGCTGCGGATCGTGGCTGGCGAATTCGATGGTGGTTTCCGCCAGCGACAGAAACAGGGCGTCGCCAAAGGCGCGGTACGCCTCGCTGAGGAATATCTCTTTCACCGACAGCTGGCACATTTCGTTGAGCTCCGGAAAGCTCTCTTTTACCTGGCGGCGGGTTTCGTCGGTGATGCGCTCGCTGAGCGCCATCCGGCGGATCGCTTTGTGCTCCATCGGGTTGCGCACGCCCCAGTCGATATAGCTGTTCCAGATATTGCGCGCGTTCTCTTTCGGGCGCTTCTCGTCCGGATCCAGCCCGGCGATCATTGTGCGCACCAGGCGCAGCTTAATCGCGAGGTACAGCTCGTTGAGCAACTCATCCTTGGTGGCGAAATAGCGAAACAGCGTTCCCTCGGCCACACCGGCGCTGCGGGCGATGGCCGACGTCGAGGCGGCTATGCCGGACTGGGCGAAAGCCGCGGTGGCAGCTTCCAGTAACGCTTGCTTTTTATCTTCACTCTTTGGACGAGCCACTACTTTTTTCCTCACGCAGGTTTAAACAAACCGCCGATCTTGGCACGTCTGACCAGGTCGCTGCAACGGCGGAACGCAAAAATTGAAAATCGTCTTGACGACTTTCATCGCTTTCCTAATAATGAGTGCGTACTCACTCATAATCAAGTTATATCATAAAGCCTCCGGGATGGGGGCTTTTGTCTGGTCAGGATATGAACCGTGTCACTTTCAGCGTGGTCGCCATCATGTTACTCGCAGCAGCAACGACATTGCCGTTTGTTCTTAATGCCGGTTTTGGTAAGGCGCCGCAGGGGGCACAGCTTAGCCAGGTGGAAGCGTCTCCCCACTACCGGGACGGCCAGTTCCATAACCAATTGCCCACGCCAGGGTTCACCGGGCAGAAAAATATGCTGGCGGCGTGGTGGGATTTCCTGATGACCAAACGGGAAAACGCCCGTCCCGCGCAACCGCTGCCGCTGGTGAAGACCGATCTGGCGACGCTGCCCCTCGGGCAGGACGTGATGGTCTGGCTCGGCCACTCCTCCTGGTACCTGCAGCTGGCGGGAAAACGCATCCTGATCGACCCGGTGTTCAGCGATTACGCGGCGCCGTTCTCTTTTATCAATAAAGCCTTCCCCGGCGACTATCCGTGGCGGGCGGAAGGGATGCCGGAGATCGATCTGCTGATCATCTCCCACGATCACTACGACCATCTGGATTACGCCACCATTCGCGCCTTACTGCCGAAAATTAAGCGGGTCATTACGCCGCTGGGGGTCGGATCGCATCTGCGCTACTGGGGAATGGACGGAGCGCTGATTACCGAAGCGGACTGGCAGCAGGCGGTACCGGCCAGCGACGAGCTCACCGTCCACGTGCTGCCGGCGCGGCACTTTTCCGGCCGTGGGCTGAAGCGTAACCAGACGCTGTGGGCCAGTTTTCTGTTCGTTACCCGGCAGCAAAAGATTTATTACAGCGGCGACAGCGGGTATGGGCCGCACTTTAAAGCGATAGGCGATGAGTTCGGTCCGGTCGATCTGGCGATCATGGAGAACGGGCAGTATGACCAGGACTGGAAATATATCCACATGATGCCGGATGAAACGGCTCAGGCTGCCGACGATCTGCGCGCTCGCGCGGTGCTGCCTGGGCATGCAGGACGATTCGTTTTGGCGAAACACAGCTGGGATGAACCGTATCAACGGCTGGCGGCTGCCAGCGAAGGAAGGGCCTGGCGTCTGCTGACGCCTGTGCAGGGCGAGCCGGTGTGGGTCGCCGATAAGACGCAATCATTTAACGCCTGGTGGCGCTAAGCGCCAGTGCAGTATCAGAGGAGAGAGCATATGACGATTTCCGCTCAGGTGATTGATACTATCGTCGAGTGGATTGATGATAACCTGCATCAACCGCTGCGTATTGATGATATCGCTCGCCATGCCGGGTATTCGAAATGGCATCTGCAACGGCTGTTTTTACAGTACAAAGGGGAGAGCCTGGGGCGCTATATTCGCGAAAGGAAGCTGCTGCTGGCCGCCCGCGATCTGCGCGACACCGATCAGCGGGTCTACGATATCTGCCTGAAGTATGGCTTCGATTCGCAACAGACCTTTACCCGCGTCTTCACCCGGACCTTCAATCAGCCGCCGGGCGCCTACCGCAAAGAGAACCACAGTCGCGCCCACTGAGGCGCGCCTCTCCTGGTTTACCGCTCGAGGGAAAACCAGCGACGCCACACCCAGCGCAGCACCAGATACTCAATGGCGCCCAGCGCTAAGAACCACAGACAAAACAGCACCGTATAGAGCTGGTTGAGATCCATCATATGGAATGTCTCAACCAGCTTTTGCGCCAGCGTCAGGCCCAGCGAAGGCGCGGGCAACAGCAGACAGGAGAGCAGGGCCAGCAGTAAGATCCCGGCGGCGGAGAGCAGCGTTTCCAGTGGATGTTTCATGTCATGTTAATCATCAGTTAAAAAACATATTGTCCGGTAAAATAATGCTTAACGCAATATGCTTTGTTTTTTTACTCGCTATAGCACGACTATTTTAAATATTATCGCCTGCCTTTCGCTCTCATGTTAATTAATCTGAAATAATTTGTAATTAAGTTAATTGCAGCCGGATGTAAATTAACGTCATTATTATGCCAGCGCTTTTACAAAACTGTAAGTGCTATATCCCACCAGCGTAGCAATGATGATGGCTAGCGCAATGTACAGCGCCAGACGGCGCCCGCGGTAGATTCCAAACATATTTTACCTCGTTTAGTTTTGGTTTATTAATATTCTGTAATAGTTGGTTTGTGGAATTAACTTATCACAAAATTTTTATTTTGCGAAAAATTTAGACTTGTATTGGTTCACATTTTTATCGGCATTTTTGCCCTCTTTTACTTCATTGGCCAGGAATGATTTCAGGCTTTCCGACTCACGGAATTTATAAGGAAAATGTAAATTGACCAAGATGAATAACCCAAAGTTTACGACGCCCTCGGGCGACACCGCGCCACGGCAGGTCTGGCAGCAGACCGTTGACGCAGTGCTGGCGCAGACCAAAAGCCAGGCCGCTGGGTTAAGTTCCGCAGACGCCGCCGAGCGCCTGAATACCTGTGGGCCGAACGCGCTGCCGGAAAAGAAAGGCAAACCGGGCTGGCTGCGCTTTCTCGCCCACTTTAACGACGTACTGATTTACGTGCTGCTGGCCGCCGCGGCGCTGACCGCCATCATGGGGCACTGGGTCGATACCCTGGTGATCCTCGGCGTGACGGTGATTAACGCCCTGATCGGCCATATCCAGGAGAGCAACGCCGAAAAATCGCTGCAGGGGATCCGCAACATGCTCTCCAGCGATGCCCGCGTCCAGCGTAACGGCAAGCATGAGACTATCCCGACGCGCGACCTGGTTCCGGGGGATATCGTTATCCTGCGCGCCGGCGACCGCGTGCCGGCGGATATGCGCCTGATTGAAACCCACAACCTGCGGGTGGAAGAGGCGATCCTCACCGGCGAGTCGACGGTGGTGGATAAAATCACCGACGCGCTGGAGGGCGATCTGCCGCTGGGCGACCGGGTGAACATGGTCTTCTCCGGGACCACCGTCAGCGCCGGCGGCGGCGTCGGCGTGGTGACCGCCACCGGCGCGCAGACCGAACTCGGCCATATCAACCAGATGATGGCGGGTATTGAGAAGCACCGTACCCCGCTGCTGGTGCAGATGGATAAGCTCGGCAAAGCGATTTTCGCCATTATTCTCGCCATGATGGTGGCGCTGTTTATCTTCAGCCTCGCGCTGCGGGATATCCCGATGGGCGAGCTGCTGCTGTCGCTGATTAGCCTGGCGGTAGCCGCGGTACCGGAAGGACTGCCGGCGATCATCTCGATTATTCTGTCGCTCGGCGTGCAGACGATGGCGCGCAAGCGGGCGATTATTCGTAAGCTGCCGACCGTGGAAACCCTCGGCGCCATGACCGTGGTCTGCTCGGATAAAACCGGCACCCTGACGATGAACGAAATGACCGTCAAAGCGATCATCACCGCCGACTGCTGCTATCGGGTGGAAGGCGACAGCTACGAGCCGCAGGGGCGGATCTTCCTCGAGGGGAGCGATGAGCCCGTGCAGGTTCAGCCCGGCACCGTGCTGGAGACCTGGCTGCGCACCATCGACCTGTGTAACGACAGCCAGCTTACCCAGGATGAGCGCGGTCTGTGGGGGATCACCGGCGGGCCGACCGAAGGGGCGCTTAAAGTGCTGGCGGCGAAAGCGCAGCTCCCGGCGGTGGAGGCCCGTCTGGTGGCCAAGATCCCCTTTGACTCGCAGTACAAATATATGTCGACCCTGCAGCACATCGATGGCAATGCCCGGGTGCTGATCACCGGTGCGCCGGACGTTATCTTCGCCATGTGCCGCGAGCAGATGAGCCGCCACGGCGCGGTGCCGTTCGAGGCGCAGTACTGGGAAGAGGAGATGGCGCGCTTCGCCCGTCAGGGACTGCGGATGGTGGCGGCGGCCTGTAAGCCGGCCAGCCTTGATGCCACCACCCTCAACCATGAGGACCTGCAGGAGGGACTGATTTTCCTCGGCATCGCCGGGATGATGGATCCCCCGCGTCCGGAAGCCATTGACGCCATCCACGCCTGCCAGACCGCCGGCATCCGCGTGAAAATGATCACCGGCGACCACCCGCAGACGGCGATGAGCATCGGCCAGATGCTGGGGATCACCAACAGCAGCCAGGCCATGACCGGCTACCAGCTGGAGCACATGGACGATGCGGCGCTGGCGAAGGCGGCGGTGGAGTACGACATCTTTGCCCGTACCAGCCCGGAGCATAAGCTGCGCCTGGTGAAAGCCCTGCAGGATAACGGCGAAGTGGTCGGCATGACCGGCGACGGCGTCAACGACGCGCCGGCGCTGCGCCAGGCCGACGTGGGTATCGCCATGGGTATCAAAGGCACCGAAGTCACCAAAGAGGCGGCCGACATGGTGTTAACCGATGATAACTTCGCCACCATCGCCAGCTCGGTAAAAGAGGGCCGTCGGGTCTATGACAACCTGAAGAAGACCATCCTCTTCATCATGCCGACCAACCTGGCGCAGGGGCTGCTGATCATCATCGCCCTGCTGGCGGGGAACATTATTCCGCTGACCCCGGTGCTGATCCTGTGGATGAACATGGCGACGTCGGCGACGCTCTCCTTCGGCCTGGCCTTTGAGGCCGCAGAGCGCAACGTGATGAATCGTCCGCCGCGTAAAACCGGCCAGCATGTGATGGATGGTTTCGCCGTGTGGCGAGTGGCTTTCGTCGGGTCGATGATCGCGATTGCCGCCTTTATCCTTGAGGCCTGGCTGGCGCCGCGCGGCCACAGTCCGGAGTTTATCCGCACCGTGCTGCTGCAGATGCTGGTGACGGCGCAGTGGGTCTACATGATCAACTGCCGCAGCAGCGACAGCTTCTCCCTGAGCATGGGTCTGCTGCGCAACAAAGGCATCTGGCTGGTGACCGGCGTCCTGCTGCTGATGCAGCTGGTCATTATCTATGTCCCGCTGATGCAAAGCATGTTTGGTACGGAAGCGCTGCCGCTGCGCTACTGGTTTGTCACTCTGGTCATCGGCGTCGCCATGTTCCTGGTGGTGGAAATCGAGAAGCGTCTGACGCGCCGGTTCCGCAAAACGGCCTGAACAATCTCGCGCGCCTCGCTGCAGGCGCGCGTTACTGTCGCAAGGATCCTCTATGATTAAAACCTTCCGCTTTGCTCTGCTGGCCTGCGGTCTGGTCGGCGGCGCCCTGACGGCGACCGCCGCGCCGGCGGTGCCGGTCCGCGTCGCCACGGTTGAACTGGCTCCTCATGCTGAAGAACGCGCTATCCCCGGGCGGGTCGAGGCGATCCGCGCCGTCGACATTCGCGCGCGCACCGAAGGGGTGATTGTTCAGCGCCACTTCCAGGACGGGCAGTATGTTACTGAAGGTGACCTGCTGTTTACCCTCGACGACGCGCAGCCCCGCGCGGCGCTGGCTCTGGCGCAGGCCGAGCTGAAAAGCGCCGAAGCCTCATTACGTCAGTCGCAGCAGTTGCTCGCTCGCTACGAGCGGCTTATCAACAACCACTCCATCAGCCGCAACGACGTCGATACGGCCCGGATGCAGCGCGACGTCGCCGCCGCTGCCGTACAGCAGGCCAAAGCCCGCGTCGAGGCCCAGCGGATAGTGCTCAGCTACACCCGGATTGCGGCGCCGGTGACCGGTCGCGTGGGCCATAGCGCCTTTCACGTCGGGACGCTGGTCAATTCGTCCAGCGGCGTGCTGGTGGACATTGTGCAGTTGGATCCGGTGCGGGTCTCGTTCGCCCTCGACGAAGCCGCGTTTTTCAGCAAAACCGGCCAGCACGCCGATATCCACGCTCTGAAGCAGGCGTGGCTGGCGCAGATTGAGGTTGATGGTAAACGGCGCGACGGGGTGTTGACCTCTATCGATAACCGGATCGACGCCCGCACCGGCAGCGTAGCGGTGCGGGCCGAGTTTGCCAATCCGCAGCACCGTCTGCTGCCGGGCGGCAGCGTGACGATCCTGTTCCGTCCGCAGGAACTGCCGTCGCGAGTGATGGTCCCGGCCGTCGCCGTGCAGCAGGATCCGCAGGGCTTTTTCAGCTGGGTGCTGAAGCCGGACCACACCGCCGGGCAGCGTCGTCTGACCCTCGCGGGGCAGCAGGGGCAGCAGTTTGCGGTCGAGAAAGGGCTGCAGGCGGGCGAGCAGGTGATCACCGACGGCGCGCAGCGGTTGCGCGAAGGCGCCGCGGTGCAGGTGCTGAACTAGCTAAGGAGAAGGGATGCTGACCTTTTTTATCCGTCGTCCGCGTTTTGCCATGGTGATCGCGCTGCTGCTGACCTTTGTCGGCGCAGTGTCGCTGAAGCTGATCCCGGTGGAGCAGTACCCGGCGATCACCCCCCCGGTGGTGAACGTCAGCGCCAGCTGGCCGGGCGCCAGCGCGTCAGACGTGGCGGAAGCCATCGCCGCCCCGCTGGAGACCCAGCTCAACGGCGTCGATCATATGCTGTATATGGAGTCCACCAGCTCGGATGAGGGGACGTACCGCCTGAGCATAACCTTCGCGGCGGGCACCGATGCCGACCTGGCGGCGATCGACGTGCAAAATCGGGTGGCGCAGGCGCTGGCGCAGCTCCCGGCGGAGGTGCAGCAGAATGGCGTCCAGGTCCGCAAGCGCGCCAGCAATCTGCTTATGGGGGTAAGCCTCTACTCGCCGCTGGGCACGCTGTCGCCGCTGTTTGTCAGCAACTACGCCAGCACCCAGGTGCGCGAGGCGCTGGCCCGCCTGCCCGGCGTCGGCGAGGTCCAGATGTTTGGCGCCCGGGATTACAGCATGCGCATCTGGCTGCGCCCGGACCGCATGAACGCGCTCAACATCACCACGGATGATGTCGCCCAGGCGCTGCGCGAGCAGAATGTGCAGGGCGCGGCGGGGCAGGTGGGCACCCCGCCGGTATTTAACGGCCAGCAGCAGACGCTGACCATCAACGGGCTGGGGCGTCTGAACGAGGCGGCCAGCTTTGGCGAGATTATTATCCGCCGCGGCGCGCAGGGGCAGCTGGTGCGTCTCGCCGACGTGGCGACCATTGAGCTGGGCGCCCGCAGCTACAGCTCCGGCGCCCAACTGAACGGTAAAGCGTCGGCCTATCTGGGGATCTATCCGACGCCCACCGCCAACGCCCTGCAGGTCGCCAGCGCAGTGCGTGCGGAGCTTAACCGCCTGCACACTCGCTTTCCGGCGGATCTCACCTGGGAGGTGAAGTTTGATACTACCCGCTTTGTGGCGGCGACGATCAAAGAGATCGGCGTCTCGCTGGCGCTGACCCTGCTGGCGGTGGTCGTGGTGGTGTCGCTGTTCCTGCAGAGCTGGCGGGCGACGCTGATCGTAGTGCTGGCGATCCCGGTGTCACTGATCGGCACCTTTGCGGTGCTCTATCTGCTGGGCTACAGCGCCAACACCCTCAGCCTGTTCGCGATCATTCTCGCCCTGACGATGGTGGTGGATGACGCCATTGTGGTGGTGGAGAATGTGGAAACCAAAATGGCGGAAGGGCTGGATCGCCTGCAGGCCACCGCCCAGGCGCTGCGGCAGATCGCCGGGCCGGTGATCGCCACGACCCTGGTGCTGCTGGCGGTGTTTGTGCCGGTGGCGCTGCTCCCGGGTATCGTCGGCGAGCTGTACCGGCAGTTTGCCGTGACGCTCTCCACCGCGGTGGCCCTGTCGAGCCTGGTGGCGTTAACCCTG
>CWGQ01000063.1_pt1 | contig 6595 bp, 10 predicted proteins | sample 672311 | NCBI WGS metagenome assembly CWGQ01 (sample SAMEA3735795, study PRJEB9488) | human gut metagenome | biome: ENVO:mammalia-associated habitat; material: ENVO:feces | place: Malawi | collected 2009-02-27
CTCCCTGCGCCATGCCAGGCATAACGCAGAAGATTAACCGGGAGCGCAAAATACGCTGAAGCCACAGATAACATAAAAGACTTCCCGGCAGTGCTTTCCCTCACCCAGGCCTTCTTCCGGAGGGAGAGAGAACCGTACGGCATTCGTTGCCGTTCCATGACGCTCCCTGCGCCACGGAGAACCAGGTACAGCACCACGAAGCGGGAGCACAGAGTACGCTGAAGTCACGCGTGAGAAACGCATTCCCGGGCTGAGAACCAGGAAAACCGATAACCGTCTCCGGCAAGAAATCAGGCTCCGAGCCCAACATGTTGCCGGGTGGCGCTTCGCTTACCCGGCCTACAAAGGCTACCCGCGATTTGGCGCTCTATTCGCGCCCTTCGTAGGCCCGCGCAAGCGTAGCGCCGCCGGGCAGTTATTGCGCCTGCTGCTGCGCCTGCGCCAGCTGGCGGACGATCGCCTCGCGCCGCGCATCCCCTTCCGGTAGCCGGGCCAGCAACGCCTGCAGGGCCGCCACGGCCTCGGGGTAATCTTCATTGCGCACCGCGCTCAGGGCCAGCATCTCAAGCACCGGCAGGCTGTTCGGCTGCCGCTGATGCAGGTCACGCAGCAGCAGCTCGCCCATCCGAACCTGACCGCTATCCCCCGCCCGCACCAGCGCGCTGGCGTAATCGAAAGCCGCCGCCGGGTCATCCCCCGACAGAGCATGCGCCCGGCCAAAGGCGCCGATCGCCGTCTCGCCATCGTTTAACAACAGGCCCAGCCGCCCAAGCAGCTGCCAGCCGGCGAGGTCGTTCGGGGTATCCTGCAGGTGGCTGCGCAGGCCAAGCCGCAGCTCCGCCAGCTCATCCATTCGCAGCGGCGCCGCCGTCGGGTCCTTAACCTGCTGCAACAGCGCAGGAAAATGTCGTTCAGCCTGCTGCCAGAGCAGCACCTGACCAATATCGCTGGTTTTCAGATACAGGCCCAGACTCAGGACCACCAGCAGCAGCGCGCCCGGAAGCAGCGCCCAGCGGCGTAGCGGCCGTTCGCCAGGCTGTGCCTGGGGCGGAATATCCGTCAGCAGGGTGCGCTGCAGTTCGACGACCAGCGCCGGGTTGTCCTCGCCGCGCTCCTGCGCCAGCTCCTGCAGGCGCGACTGGTACAGGGCGCGGTTGAGGGCATCGCGGTCTACCGCCCCTTTGCCCGACCACGGGAAGTACAGCAGCCCCAGCGCGCCAGCCAGCAACAGCCCGGCGATAACTACCAACAGGCTCATCGTTCTTTTCCTTCTTGCAATAATGCCGCCAGCCGCTGGCGCTCTTCGGCGCTGAGCGCCGCGTCAGGAATGTCGCGACGGCGGGCGCGGGCGATAATCACTCCCGCGCCCGCCAGCACGAACAACCCCGGCCCCAGCCACAGCAGCACCGTGCCCGCGGTCAGCGGCGGCTCGTAGCTGACAAAATGACCATAGCGGGCCACCATATAGTCAACGATCTGCCCTTTCGTTTTCCCCTGCTGCATCAGCTCGTACACCTTCTGCCGCATATCAGCGGCAATCATCGCGTTTGAGTCGGCGATGTTGTTGTTCTGGCATTTAGGGCAGCGCAGTTGGGAGGTGATCTCGCGGAAGGCCTGCTCCTGGGCCTCATCCTTAAACTGCCAGGTATCGATGGCGGCCCACGTCTGGCCGGTCAGCATCAGGGCCAGCAGGATGACTATTACACGTCTCATCAGCCCGCCCTCCGGTTGTATTGATCCCACAGCGGCTGGAGCTCCTCGCGCCACACCCGTTCGTTCAGGTCGCCGGCGTGCCGCCAGCGGATAATGCCCTGACCGTCGATGAGAAACGTCTCCGGCGCGCCATAGACCCCGAGATCCAGGCCAAGCATGCCGTTGCCGTCGTAGAGGCTCAGCCTGTAGGGATTACCCAGGCGCTGCAGCCAGCTCATCGCCTTCTGGCGATCGTCTTTGTAGTTCATCCCCACCACCCGCACGCCCTGCTGCGCCAGGCCGTTGAGAAACTGATGCTCGGCGCGACAGGTTGGACACCAGGTGGCCCAGACGTTGAGCAGCAGCGGCTTGCCGTCAATCAGCGTCCGTCGGTCCAGCGTCTGACCGGGGGTATTCAGCCCTTCAAGGCGAAATTCCGGCAGCGGTTTGCCAATCAGCGCCGACTCGAGGGTCGTCGGGTCATCGCCCTCGGCGTTGCGCATCAGTTGCCAGAACAGCGCGGCGGCCAGCGCCAGAAACAGCACCAGCGGGATAAACAGTAGCTTCCGGTTCACGAGGCCTCCTGCAGCTTCTTACGCATCCGGTAGCGCGGATCGAGCATGCAGCACAGACCGCCGAGGGCCATCAGCACCCCGCCGTACCAGATCCAGCGAACGAACGGTTTATAGTACAGACGCACCGCCCAGCTGCCGTCGCTCAGCTCTTCCCCCAGCGCGGCGTACAGATCGCGGGTCAGCCCGCCGCTGATCGCCGCCTCGGTCATCATCATCCGGCTGGCGGTGTAAAAGCGCTTCTCGGCATACAGCGTCGCTTCCGGGCGGCCGTTGCGGGTCACGGCAATAATGCCTTCGCCGCCGGTCCAGTTGGGGCCGACGATATTGCGCACACCGTTAAACACAAAGTGATAGCGGTGGATATCGATGCTGTCGCCGGGGCGCATCCGTACATCGCGCTCCACGCTGTAGTTCTGGCTGAAGGTGATGCCGATAACGGTCACCGCCACGCCGACGTGGCCGAGCACCATCCCCCACTGGCTGCGGGTCAGAGTGCGCAGGCCGCGCCAGAAGCCGTGGCGATGGGTGGCCCGTTCGTGAACCTCCATCAGGGCGAAGATCAGCACCCACAGGGCCATCATCAGGCCTATGACCGCCATGGCGGTGATACGGTCCTGCAGCAGCCACGGCAGCGCCAGAGAAAGTGACAACGTCACCAGCAGAGCGATAATCAGGCGCTTAATCTGCCTGGCGACGTCATCGCGCCGCCAGCGGATCAGCGGTCCCAGCCCCAGCAGCAGCGCAAACGGCGCCATCAGGGCGGTGAACATGGTGTTAAAGAACGGCTCGCCGATGGAGATGCTGCCGAGGCCCAGCTCTTTATGCACCAGCGGCAGCAGCGTTCCGAGGAGCACCACCAGCATCGCGGCCATTAGCAAAATATTGTTGCCAAGCAGGAACGACTCGCGCGACCAAAGCGTATGTTCCACCCGCGCCCGCACCCGGCCGCCCTTCAGGGCGTACAGCAGCAGCGATCCGCCGATGGCGACAATCAGCAGTACCAGAATAAACAGCCCGCGCGACGGATCCGAGGCGAAGGCATGCACCGAAACCAGCACCCCGGAGCGCACCAGGAAGGTGCCCAGCAGGCACAGGGAGAAGGCGGCGATGGCCAGCAGCACCGTCCAGGCGCGGAAGCTGCCCCGCTTTTCGGTCACCGCCAGGGAGTGCAGCAGCGCGGTTCCCACCAGCCACGGCATAAACGAGGCGTTTTCCACCGGGTCCCAGAACCACCAGCCGCCCCAGCCCAGTTCGTAGTATGCCCACGCCGAGCCCAGCACGATGCCGAGGGTGAGGAACATCCATGCCGCCTGGGTCCAGGGACGCGACCAGCGCGCCCAGGCAGTATCCAGCCGGCCCGCCAGCAGCGAGGCGATGGCGAAGGCGAAAGCCACCGAGAAGCCGACGTAACCCATATAGAGGATCGGCGGATGGAAAATCATGCCGATATCCTGCAGCAGTGGATTGAGGTCGCGACCATCAATGGGGTACTGCGGCAGGCCGCGGCTGAACGGATTGGAGGTGAAGAGGATAAACAGCAGGAAACCAAAGGCGATCATCCCCATCACCGCCAGCACCCGGGCGACGGCGTCGAGCGGCATCCGGCGGCTGAAGATGGCGACGGCGAAGGCCCAGACGCTGAGCAGCAGAACCCACAGCAGCAGCGAGCCCTCGTGCGCCCCCCAGGTCGCCGCTACCCGATACCACACCGGCAGCGCGCTGTTGGAGTTTTCCGCCACGTAGCGGACGGTAAAGTCATTGACCACAAAGGCGTGCACCAGCAGCAGGAAGGCGCCGCCGATACAGGCGAATAGCCCCCAGGCCAGCGGCCGCGCCAGGGCCATCAGCCGCCGATCCTGTCGCGCCGCGCCCCACAGGGGATAGACGCTCAGGAGCAGCGCCAGCCCCGCCGCCAGACACAATAAAAAGTTGCCCAGCTCCGGCATCATGGCTGCGCCCCCGTTTTCTCCGGCGTCATGGCGTTTTTCACCTCCGGCGGCGTGTAATTTTCATCATGTTTGGCCAGCACCTGCTGGGCGGTAATATGCCGCTCGCCGTCCAGCACGCCCTGGGCCACCACGCCCTGCCCTTCACGAAACAGGTCCGGCAAAATGCCCTTATAGCTGACGTCCACCACCCCGCGGGCGTCATACAGCTTAAAGCGCACGTCGAGAGTTTGCGGGTCGCGCTGCAGGGAGCCCGGCTGAACGTAGCCCCCCACCCGCAGCCGCTGACCGGTATGGGGCAGCGCCCGGGTTTCCGTTTTACCATAGATAATTTCCCCCGGGGTGTAGAACAGATCGATATTACTGCTCAGGGCGTACAGCGTCAGGCTGACGGTTAGCCCGAGGCCGGCGAGCACCGCCAGCACGATATACAGCCGGGTTTTACGACGCGCTTGCATCCGCGGCCTCCTTGTCGTGTTCGCGGGCGGCAGCGATCCGCCGCTCGCGCGCCTGCTGGCGTCGCACCTCATGGAACAGCGCCCGCCGCGCCCACAGGGTATGCACCGTCAGCAGGCCAAAGGCGGCGACGGTCACGGCCACCGCCAGCCAGACGTACACGGCATAGCCGCCCATATTCAGGAAGGCGGCGAAAGACGAAAAGGCGGGGCTCATCGGGCGGCTCCTTTATTCACCAGCGCCACCACCCACGGTCGACGGCGCTCCAGTTGCAGGATCAGGTTACGCAGGCGCATCAGGGTCAGGGTGACCGACAGCGTGAGGAAGGCAAAGATGCAGATCCGCAGCGGCAGACGCATGCTTGGGTCGATGGTTTGCTGCAGGTTGGTCGAGCCCTGGTGCAGGGTGTTCCACCAGTAGACCGAGTAATGAATGATGGGCAGATTGACCACCCCGACCAGCACGAGGATCCCCGCCGCGCGCCCGGCCAGCCGCCGGTCGTCAAAGGCGTGCCACAGGGCGATGACCCCGGCATACAGAAACAGCAGCACCAGCTCTGAGGTCAGACGGGCGTCCCAGATCCACCAGGTCCCCCACATCGGCTTGCCCCATGCCGCGCCGCTGACCAGCGCCACCAGGGTGCAGACCGCCCCCACCGGCGCCAGGGCGGCGATCGCCAGATCGGCCATTTTGATCTGCCAGACCACCCCGACGAAGGCCGCGACGGCCATCGCCAGGTACAGCCCCATCGACCACATCGCCGCCGGGACGTGAAGGTACATGATCCGGTAGCTTTCCCCCTGCTGATAGTCCGCGGGGGCGAAGCCAAAGCCCCACCCCAGGCCGATGACCAGCAACAGCGCGCTCAACGCCGCCAGCCAGGGGATCCAGCATCCGCACAGGCGGTACAGCCGCTCGGGGATCGCCAGTTGATGTAACGCTTTCCACATAGACGCTTACTCACACGGTTATGATGGCCGCGCCCGCAGGCGCAGCGAGTTATCGCACGGTCAGCCGCAGCGCAGCGGCGGTGGCGAACGGACACAGGGTGGCGCTGGCGGTTAAGAACGCCGCCAGCATCGCCAGATAGCCGCCGACCGGGAGCCCGGCGGCGGCCGCCTGGCAGGCCGCGGTGGCGAAAATCAGCAGCGGCACCGCCAGCGGCAGCACCAGCAGGCTCAGCAGGACGCCGCCGCGCTTCAGGCCGACCGTCAGGCCAACCCCCACCGCGCCGAGAAAACTGAGCGTCGGGGTGCCAAGCAGCAAGGTCAGCGCCAGCACACCGGCGTCATGCAGACTCATCCCCAGCAGCAGCGCCGCCAGCGGCGAGACGATCAGCAGCGGCAGGCCGCTCATCATCCAGTGGGCAACCACCTTCACCAGCACCACCGCCACCAGCGGCGTCGGCAGGAGCATCAGTTGCTCCAGGGAACCGTCCTGCCAGTCGTCGCGAAACAACCGATCCATCACCAGCAGCGCCGCCAGCAGCGCGGCGACCCACACCACGCCCGGCGCAATCTGCGCCAGCAGCTGCGGCGCGGCACCTACGCCGAACGGAAACAGGGTAATGACGATCAGAAAGAACCAGAGCGGATTGAGGATCTCCGCCCCGCTGCGCCACGCCAGGCGCAGTTCCCGGGCCAACAGCGCACGCATCATTGCCCGCCTCCAGCGTCGCCGCCGAGGCGCAGGGTGCGCAACGGACAGCCCAGCGGCCGCAGCGGCTGGTGGGTGGTGAGGATGGCGCATCCCCCCTGCCGGGCGTGCTGCTCCAGGCGACGGGTCAGGGTTTCCATCGCCGTGGCGTCGAGGGCGGTGAACGGCTCATCGAGGATCCACAGCGGCGCGTCGGTTAACCACAGGCGGGTGAGCGCCACCCGGCGCTGCTGCCCGGCGGAGAGCTGGCTTAAGGGGAGATCTTCATAG
>CWGQ01000047.1_pt1 | contig 3936 bp, 5 predicted proteins | sample 672311 | NCBI WGS metagenome assembly CWGQ01 (sample SAMEA3735795, study PRJEB9488) | human gut metagenome | biome: ENVO:mammalia-associated habitat; material: ENVO:feces | place: Malawi | collected 2009-02-27
CGTCAATCTGTCGCTGGTTAGCCAGATGCCAAAGGCGAAGGCGTAGGTTCGGACGATGATGAAAACGGAACGTCCGTTGTGGGGCCGGGGCATTATGGTGTCGCCTCAGCATTTTCAACAGCAGGCTGCGTATGCAGCCTGGACTGCGGAAGTGATTGCCCGGATGGGTCTTAACCACCCCTGGGGAGTGGTTGAGGCGACCTTCGAACCAGAGATGCTCAAACTGGGCCGCCTGCAGGCTCACAGGCTGCAGGTCCGGTTCCAGGATGGCACGATGATTGATACGGACAATGCCGATGCGCTGCCGTCCGCGCTGTCGCTGGACGGCGCATCCGGCGAGGCGGTGATCGTGCTGGCGCTGCCCCTGATGCAGGCGAATGGCGGCAACTGTCTGAAGCCGGAGGAGGTGGCCGAAAGGCCGGCGCGCTTCCGCCAGCGCTGGCGCGATGTCCGTAACCAGTTTGGGGATGATACCCGGCAGATTGCCGTCATACAGCCGGAGCTGACCCTCCGCTTCGCCCACCAGGACAACAGCGATTACCTGACCTGTCCGCTTGTTCGCCTGCAGCGGGACTCGCAGGGGGCCTGGCTTATCGACGAGACGTTTCTCCCGCCGCTGCTGCAGATCCAGGGCAGCCGCTGGCTGGCGACGCAGCTTGAACAGCTGCTCATCCAGCTCCGGGCTCGTCTGACGCGCCTGATGGCCATGCGTCGCGAAAGCAATGAACGGATGGCTGATTTTGCCGTAGCCGATGTCTCTCTGTTCTGGTTGCTGAATGCGCTGAACAGCGCCGAGCCGGTGCTGGGGTACTTTCTGCGTTACCGGCAAAGCCCGCCGGAACGCCTCTACCCGGAGCTGGCGCGCCTGGCTGGTAGCCTGCTGACCTTTTCGCTCACCCATCAGGCGAATGCCGTCCCGTTCTATCAGCATGACCAGCTGAACGCGGTTTTTCCGCCGCTGTTTGATTTACTGAGCGACCTGCTGGAGGCGAGCCTGCCATCGCGGGTGGTGGCGATTGCGCTGGAGCATGATGTCCGGCTGCACTTCTGGCAGGCGCGTCTGCACGATGCCCGGCTGCGGGAAGGGGCTGATTACTACCTGTCGGTTCGTTCGTCGGTACCGGTCGCCCAACTGCAGGAGCAGTTTCCGCGCCAGTGCAAAGTGGGCAGTCCGGATCATGTCAAAGCCATCGTCAACTCCTCGCGGACAGGGGTGCCCCTCACGCCATTGCGTCATGTGCCGGCGGCGATCCCGCTACGTCTGGAAAATCAGTATTTCAGCCTCGATGTGTCCCACCCTCTGGCGACGGAAATGCTGCAGAGCGGCACCTGTATGTTTTACGTCCCGGGGATGCTCGGTGAGCCTGAACTTGAACTTTTTGCGGTACTACGAACGTGAATGAGCCTAAACGCGGCAACGCCGCGTCCATTGATATTGATGCGCTGCTGCAGAACACCTGGCTGCAGGTTATCAGCCTGCGCCACGGCCCGCAGTTCCGCGATGAGGAAGGGTACACGCTATGGCAGCGCTGTATTGCTGATGTCGAGCGCGTGCAACATGAGCTGAAGGCGAGCGGGCTTGATGACGCCAGCTGTCAGCATATTCTCACCGCCCAGTGCGCGCTGCTCGATGAAGCCGTGAAAGGTCGCGGCGTGGAGGATGAGGCCTGCCTGCAGTGGTATGACATTCCGCTGCAGGGGCACTTCCTCGGCACCATGGACGCCGGCGACACCCTGTGCGAGCGGATGCGTGATGTGTTGCGTGAGCCGGCGCCCAACCTGGCCGTGGTCACCTGTTTTCAGCGGGTGATGCTGCTGGGTTTTATTGGCAGCTTTCGCTCCCTCCACGACCCCGAGCGCCTGAAGCTGGTCAACGCGCTCGGTGAGCGTGTTCCTCCTTTTCAGCGCCCGGCTACCGCTCCCGTACTGGTAGAGAGTCGCGCCGGTCTGGGGATAAGCGGCTGGCTGGCCCCATGGCCGGTACGTATTGGCCTGAGCGTGGTGGTGGTACTCGCCCTGTGGTGGGGACTCAACCACTGGCTCGATCACCTGCTGCTGACCTTGTTACCGGGGGAGGTGAAATGAGCCCCGCGCAGCAGCGTGGGCTGGCGCTGTGGGCCAGTCTGCTGAGTGCGCTGGTGTGCCTGCTATTTTTGCCGGTTCCCCGCTGGGGGGCGTGGCTCATTCTGCTGGTCACGCTGGCCCTGATCATCGGGATCTGGCGCATCGCCAGTCGTCGTACCGGACGTAACGTCGCATCAACCCTGGACCCTCTCCCGGAGGGCGCTTATCGCCAGCCGGTGGTCCTCGTTTGCGGCGACCTGCCGTGTGTCTGGCCGCCAGCGTCACCGGTGCGAGTCGTCAAACAGGGCTGCTGGATCCGCGTGGAAAAGACGGAGGAGCTGCAGCAGGTCGCGCGCCAGGTATTGAGCCAGCGGCCGGAATGGGGGCCTCAGCTGTCGGTGCTGCTCTGCGTCTGCCCGCAGCGGCATGCGCAAAGCGATGCGCTGACCAGCGCTCTGCTGGCCCTGCGCTGGCAACTCAGCCAGCTGCGTCAGCAGACGGGGTATGCCGTACCGCTGGCGCTGCAGGGGCAGGTGGGCAGCGCGATGAGTCGCGACCTGTTGTGGCAGGCGGCGATACCGGGTGAAGCGGTCAAAGTCTGGCAGCCCTCCTGCGCCCCCTGTTCCGTACCGGCCTGGGTAAGCGCCGGTGGGGCGGCCGCGCTGGAGCAGCAGGTGCTGATGAACAGCCTGATGGGCTGGTTTGAACAGCACGTCCATGCCGTGTTGACGGAAGAGAATACCGACCTGCCACCTCTGCCCCCTGCGGCCGTGCTGTGGGGCCTCGGGCCCTCGCTGCCTGGAAGTCTGGCATCGTCGGCCTGGACGACGTGGTTATCCCGACATAGCGGCCTGTCGCGGGTAGCTGGCTGGCAGCCTGGCGAGAGCGACACCGGGGACGCTTCAGCTTTGCCGGAATTCATCCTGCCGCAGTTACCGGCGGGACGGGGACTCACGCCACGAGGCTGGGCCTGGCGCGCGGCGCTCGCGATTTTCACCCTCGCGGCTGTCGCCGCGCTGCTCAGCAGTGGCTGGAACAATCGACAACTGCTGCAGCGCGTGGGCGTCGATATTGCCCGTTATGAGCGGATTGCGATGGATGATTATCGACCAAAAGCCAGCGCTGTCAGGGTGCTGCGTGAAGATGCCGCGCTGCTTGATAGCTGGGCGCGTAACGGCGTCCCGCTGCGCCAGAGTCTGGGCTTGTATCACGGGGAGCAGATTCGCCTGCCGTTGCTGGAGGCGATTCGCGGTTACGTGCCGCCTCCACCGCCGCCCAGGCCGGTGCAGCGCGTCGCGCCGAACGTCATCCGCCTTGACAGCATGTCGCTATTCGATACCGGGAAATGGGTACTGAAGCCTGGTTCGACAAAGCGGCTGGTCAGCTCGCTGATGGACATTAAGGCCAGGCCCGGGTGGCTGATTGTGGTGGCGGGCCACACCGACAGCGTGGGTGAGGAAAAAGCCAACCAGCTATTGTCGCTGAAACGTGCGGAATCGGTCCGCGACTGGATGCGCGATACCGGCGACGTGCCGGACAGCTGCTTTGCCGTTCAGGGCTATGGCGAAAGCCGACCAATTGCAACAAACGATACGCCGGAAGGCCGTGCGCTGAACCGTCGTGTCGAAATCAGTCTGGTGCCGCAGGTAGACGCCTGCCGGTTACCGGACCAACCCTCTGCGTCATCCCAGGATGATGGCGCTTCACTACACAATGGAGAGTAATTCCATGGCAATTCCTGTTTATCTTTGGTTGAAAGACGACGGCGGCGCGGACATTAAAGGGTCTGTCGACGTTCAGGATCGTGAAGGCAGTATCGAAGTGGTGGCTCAGGAGCATAACCTGTACATCCCGACCGATAACAACACCGGC
>CWGQ01000081.1_pt4 | contig 3247 bp, 3 predicted proteins | sample 672311 | NCBI WGS metagenome assembly CWGQ01 (sample SAMEA3735795, study PRJEB9488) | human gut metagenome | biome: ENVO:mammalia-associated habitat; material: ENVO:feces | place: Malawi | collected 2009-02-27
TCCTGTAATTTCGCCGGGTGGCGGCTACGCCTTGCCCGGCCTACAGGGGCCTCTCACAGGCTCATACCTCGCAGGCCCGCGCAGGCGCAGCGCCGCCGGGCATGAGGAGATTTACTTCCCGGCTTCCGGATGGGTATCGAACGCCGCCATCACCGCCGCCAGCGCCGCTTCGCTGAAGCCATGTTTAGGATCGTCCACCCCCAGGCCGAAACGGGTCTGCAGCGCTTCATACAGCGCGGAGACATCGGCAAAATCGACCTTCTCCACCACATGGTTATTCTCCCAGTGGGTAAAGTGGAAGTTGGTGAGGGTCATTTTGCCGCCGTCCGGGAGATGACGACACATCAGCAGATGGTGACGGAAGTGGGACTGCGGCCAGTGCGCCGACCAGAAGTTGCCCATCACATAATCAGACGCATACTGGCGGCCTAAATCGAAATGGTACATCGACTGCCAGTGTTCGTGATGGTTGAACTGCAGCGTCCACTCATCCCCTTCATGCACCAGACGATAGCTGCCGTGCGGCGTTTGCTGTGGGATATCGGCCAGCAGTTTGATCGGCGCGGTCAGCGTCTGGCCGCCGAAGCCGACGTCGGCGATCCAGCGCTCCCCCGCCACTTCCACCAGCAACAGACGGTGAGTACGCGGCGGCATCTGCGGCGGGTTGGCCAGCACCACGCGGCCCAGCAGGCTGCGGACGTTAAAGCCTATCTCGCGCAGCGCGCGCTCCAGCAGGCCATTCTGTTCAAAACAATACCCCCCGCGGCGGGCGGCGATCAGCTTCTCTTCCAGCGCCCCATCGTCAAGGTGGATTTCACGCGGCAGCAGGACGTCGAGGTTTTCAAAGGGGATGGCGCTGTTATGCTGCAGATGCAGTTCCCGCAGGGTATCAATGGAAACATCAGGCTCACCCGTCCAGCTCAGACGGGTAAAATAGGCGCGTAAAAAGGGACTCATCAGGGCCTCCAGCTGTAGGTGTCCGACATTTATAGCCTATTTTTCCGCGCCGACCGTCTTTTTTGTGCGCTTAGCGTTAACCGCACGTGCGGCGCTGCATCAGCGCCAGCGCCGTCAGCATCAGGACCAGACCGGTCAACAACGTCAGGCTGGCCATCGCCATGCCCTGACCGACGGAACCCTGTTCGAACTGGCGCCAGATAAACACCGCCACGGTTTGCGTACCGGCCGGAGAGAGCAGCAGCGAGGTCACCAGCTCCCGGGAGGCCACCGCGAACACCATCAGCATCGCCGCCAGCAGCGCCGGAAAGACCAGCGGCAGGACAATCAACCGCAGCGCCTGCAGTGGCGACGCCCCGTGCACCCTGGCGGCGGGCTCAAGGTTCGGGCCCAGCTGGCGCAGCGCGCTGCCGACATAGCGCACCGGCCAGGGCAACAGCAGGCAGCAATAGGAGAGCAGCAGCATCCACAGCGTGTTATAGGGCGAGCGCGGCCAGAAGGGCTGATTCCACAGCAGGATCAAACCGACCCCCACCACCACGCCCGGCAGCGCCGCCGGCATCAGCGACAGCGCGTCCACCATCCCGCGCCCTTTAATCTTCTGCACCATCACCAGCCAGGCGGCCAGCAGGCCCAGCGCGCCGACGATTAGCGCCGAACCCAGGGCCAGCGACAGGCTGGTGCCGAGGGCCGACAGGGCATCTCCCTGCTGGTCAAACAGCGCCGCGAAATGACGCAGTGTGACATTCTCAACACTCACGCCACCGGAGAGCGTGCCCATCACGCTGGTGAGCATCATCGAGACGGCGGGGACGCCGACCGCCAGGCCGCCGACGGCCGCCATCGCCAGCACGGCGGGCAGCGTCATCCAGCCCAGCAATGCCCCGTGGTTCTCCCCCGGCTTACCGGTGACGCTGGTGACCTCTTTCTCCCCCACCAGCCGCCTTTGCAGCCACCAGGCGAACAACGCCACCGCCATCAGCAGCAGCGACAATAGCGCGGCGCCAGGGAGATCCACCGGCCAGTCGGCCAGCTTTTTCTCAATACCGACCGTCAGCATCACCACTCCCGCCCGGCTGCCCAGCGCCGCCGGTACGCCAAACTCCTCGATGGCGAGGGTAAACGCCAGCAGCATCCCCGCCGCCAGCGCCGGAGAGAGCATCGGTAGCGTCACGTGCCAGAAGGCGCGCCAGGCGCTGGCGCCATGGACGCGGGCGACCACCGCCAGCCGGGTCCCGCTCGCCAGCAGGCTGCGGGAGACGGCAAAGTACACCACCGGAAATATGTTAAAGGTCATCACCAGCACGATCCCGCTGCGGCTGAACAGCAGATCGTTCAGCTGCCAGCCGGTCAGCTGCTGCAGATAGCCCTGGCTTTGCAGGGCCAGCATCCAGGAGAGCGCCGAGATATAGGGCGGCGTCAGAAAGGGGATCAAAAACAGGAGATCCCACAGCCGGGGCAGCGGCAGCGAAAACATACCGCGCAGGATGCCGAGCGGCAGGCCAATCATTACGCTGACCAGCGCCACGCCGGCGGCGATCCACAGCGTACCGCCGAGCATCGCCGGCAGCTGAGGATCGGCCAGCAGCGCCGGGATGCCGCCAAAGGCGTCCCCGAGCGAACCGGCGCTAAAATGGGGAAAAATCGCCTGCAGCAGAATAAACACTAACGGTAACGCGACCAGCATCACCAGGGCGGCAAGGGTCGCGCCGGAAAGGAATGTTTGTTTCACAACCGGTTCCTGAAGCTGAGGGTCCTCCGGCGGCCAGCGCCGGAGAAACGGGATCAATTACTGCGCGTACAGCTGACTGAAGCGGGCGAGCACGGCGCCCCGCTCGCTGCTGCCCTCGCTGGTGGTGGGTAGCACCTTCAGCGCGTCCAGTAGCGGACGTTTAGCCGCCACGTCGCGGCGGGCGGGCATCAGCCAGGCGTCGGCGACCTTCGCCTGACCTTCCGGCGACAGCACGTAATCGATAAAGGCTTTGGCCTCGCCGGGATGCTGGCTGGTTTTGAGGATCATCATCGGGCGCGGGGCAATCACCGTTCCGCTGGCCGGGAAGATCACCTTCAGCGACTCGCCCTGCTGAATGTTGCCGTAGGAGACATAATCCACCGCGCCAAACACCGCCGCTTTCGCTCCCTGCATCACCGGCGTCACCGCCTGGGCGTTGGGTCCGCTGACTACCATGCCGTTCTTTTTCAGATCGTCAAACAGTTGCCAGGCCTGGCCGCCCATGCTGTTTTGCAGCCCGATCAGCAAATCCAGCGACGCGCCGGAGAGCGCCGGGTC
>CWGQ01000052.1_pt2 | contig 2323 bp, 2 predicted proteins | sample 672311 | NCBI WGS metagenome assembly CWGQ01 (sample SAMEA3735795, study PRJEB9488) | human gut metagenome | biome: ENVO:mammalia-associated habitat; material: ENVO:feces | place: Malawi | collected 2009-02-27
CGCCGCCGGTATTCTGCAGGGCCGCACCTGCAGCGCCTATCCCGCCTGCGCCCCGGAAGTGCGTTTGAGCGGCGGGCACTATGCGGATATTGGTATCGACCAGGCGCATGTGGACGGTAACCTGGTTACCGCCCCCGCCTGGCCGGCTCATCCACAGTGGCTGGCGAAATTCGCCGCCCCGCTGGCGGAATAAACATACTTAGCCGGCGTTTTTGTTGAGCCACCCGCTCCCCTGCGGGAATCTATGCCTCAGCGCGGTGTTTAGTCTCGGGTAAACGCGCTGTTGTAAGTTATACCGATGGCGGGGATGCGCCACGATTTACCGCTTATCTTCAGGGGCCGGTTAAAAAACCAGCCCCTGAAAGATTTATCGCTGCCCTGACGGGCATCATCAATTCAGCAACGCGATCTGCTTGACCACTATTTCATTGATTTTATAGATTATTTCAGGAGTTACGCGTTCTTTGATATCGCGGTCAACAAATACCCGAATGCAATATTTGATGATTTGATACTGATTTAACTTATCACCACATTCAATTAACGGTTTTATTTCGTAGCGGTTCTTAAGATCTTTCACCAAAAGCTTAACTTCGGTTTTATCCAGGTCTTTAAAGGCGCAGTCGGAGACAATATCAACGGCAAATTCATGTGGTTTGAAATGAGGCTGTAATACAGAAGTCAATAACCCGGTGAGTTGACTCTTCCACGCCTTATTTTCCTTGTCAGCGATGTTAGCTTTATACACAGAGTGTTTGGCCTCATAGACCTTCGACCATGGGTGTCGGTTAATAATGTCATCAAGTATTTTTTTATTAACCGCCTCGGTATCGCTGATATCTATCCATTCACCCACCTTGTCATTCAAAAAATAATCATCACTGCACGCCAAATAAAACTCCTTCAGCGCGTCGATGAAGCTTTCATCGCTATGGTCAACGATACGGTCGGTAACGTCAGCGATAATGACATTTTGTGGATCCTTGCTTTGCATAATCTCACATAATGTGCTCAACATCGTCGCAAAGGCGCGGTTTGTTTTATGGTAATACACCTGCGAGAAAAGGCTGGAGCGCGCCCCAATAAACTCAGCGATCGAATCAATCCCACTCTCTTTGTAAGCAAGGTACAATTTTCCCTGTTCCTCGACCGGGACAATTGACATAAACAAGCGATTGTAATCGTAGATACCACACTTGACGCCGGAGAAATAGCCATCTCTGAGCAAGTAATCCATCCGGTCGGCATCGATCGGACAGGAAGAGATGATCGAGGTCATTAACGGCAGGATATCTGTTGCCTTTCCATTAATTTCCTCAATGATCTGTTGGTCACCGTATCTTTTTTCGATGATTTTTAACACATTTTCGATATTTATTTCGTCATCGACCTTACCTTGTTTTCTCAGATCATGATAAATCATCAGGCTGAACAACAGCGAAAGCTGTTCATGTTCAACTTTCTGTTCTGGCTTGCTTAATACATCAATGATCGAATGGTAGGCTGTGGGGAGAACATCGGAGAATTCGTGCTTACCAGGCATAAAACTCTCAAACTGGTGGGATACAGGCCCATGCCCGATGTCATGCATCAGGGCAGCGAGTCTCAACTCCTGAATGTTGTGTTTTGGTATCTGATCGATATGACCAAACACATGGCCATCATCATATTTCTTTTGATACCGTATCGCATTCAGGCGTAAATTATTGAGTATTTCACTTGATAAATGCAGCACCCCGAGAGAGTGTTCGAAGCGGCTGTGCACCGCAGAGGGAAACACCTTATATAAAAAAGAGTTCTGTTTAATGTTGCGTAAGCGCTGGAACAGGGGGTGATTGATAAAGGCAATCTCGAGTGTCGTCAAACGAATAGTGCCGTGAATGGGATCAAGGATCTTACTGGTCAGTTCATTTTCAAAATCCATATCTTAAATCCTTTCATACGTGCATTAAATATATTTAGCATATTGACTGTTTATTCAACAATAATCTTGCGCATTCAGGCAATAAGGTCAATCATTAATATTTAACGAGCAACGCGGCAGATCATTATTTCCTTATCTCTCCACAGCGTCGCGCTATATCGGCATCCACTGACATATCGATTGACTACGGATGAAAACAGCCCCGGTTTTCTTCGCTCAGATGCGCATTCCCCCGGAAACCTCAATGCGCTGGGCATTCACCCAGCGATGATCATCGGATAACAGCGAGGCGATCATCGGCCCGATATCCTCTGGCAGGCCAGGTCGGCCCAGCGCCGTCATGTTCGCTACCGCCTGAGCGACCTGCGGGTTATCCCGCACCACCCCGCCGCTGAAATC
>CWGQ01000007.1_pt1 | contig 1221 bp, 2 predicted proteins | sample 672311 | NCBI WGS metagenome assembly CWGQ01 (sample SAMEA3735795, study PRJEB9488) | human gut metagenome | biome: ENVO:mammalia-associated habitat; material: ENVO:feces | place: Malawi | collected 2009-02-27
TGACCTGCCCCCAGGATTAGATACAACCGTCAGTTAGTAAGGTCGGTTTGTTTACCTTCACATTTTCCATTTCGCCACCGTGCTGCAAACTCTGATGGCGTCTGATAATTCAGTGCTGAATGTGGACGACACTCGTTATAATCCTGCCGCCAGTCATTAATGATTTTCCTTGCGTGAACGATATCGCTGAACCAGTGCTCATTCAGGCATTCATCGCGAAATCGTCCGTTAAAGCTCTCAATAAATCCGTTCTGCGTTGGCTTGCCCGGCTGGATTAAGCGCAACTCAACACCATGCTCAAAGGCCCATTGATCCAGTGCACGGCAGGTAAACTCCGGCCCCTGGTCAGTTCTTATCGTCGCCGGATAGCCTCGAAACAGTGCAATGCTGTCCAGAATACGCGAGACCTGAACGCCTGAAATCCCAAAGGCAACAGTGACCGTCAGGCATTCCTTTGTGAAATCATCGACGCAGGTAAGACACTTGATCCTGCGACCGGTGGAAAGTGCGTCCATGACGAAATCCATCGACCAGGTCAGATTGGGCGCCGCCGGACGGAGCAGCGGCAGACGTTCTGTTGCCAGCCCTTTACGACGTCTTCTGCGTTTTACACCCAGGCCACTGAGGTGATAAAGCCGGTACACGCGCTTATGATTAACATGAAGCCCTTCACGGTGCAGCAACTGCCAAATACGACGGTAGCCAAAACGCCTGCGCTCCAGTGCCAGCTCAGTGATGCGCCCTGATAAATGCGCATCAGCAGCCGGACGGTGAGCCTCATAGCGGCAGGTCGACAGGGATAAACCTGTAAGCCTGCAGGCACGACGTTGCGACAGACCGGTCGCATCACACATCAGCATCACGGCTTCCCGCTTCTGGTCTGTCGTCAGTACTTTCGCCCAAGAGCCACCTGAAGCGCCTCTTTATCCAGCATGGCTTCGGCAAGCAGCTTCTTGAGTCTGGCGTTCTCTTCCTCAAGCGACTTCAGGCGCTTAACTTCAGGCACCTCCATACCGCCATACTTCTTACGCCAGGTGTAAAACGTGGCATCGGAAATGGCATGCTTGCGGCAGAGTTCACGGGCGGGTACCCCAGCTTCGGCTTCGCGGAGAATACTGATGATCTGTTCGTCGGAAAAACGCTTCTTCATGGGGATGTCCTCATGTGGCTTATGAAGACATTACTAACATCGGGGTGTACTAATCAACGGGGAGCAGGTCA
>CWGQ01000052.1_pt1 | contig 1030 bp, 1 predicted proteins | sample 672311 | NCBI WGS metagenome assembly CWGQ01 (sample SAMEA3735795, study PRJEB9488) | human gut metagenome | biome: ENVO:mammalia-associated habitat; material: ENVO:feces | place: Malawi | collected 2009-02-27
TGGGGACTTCATTCTGGAACGTATCAGCCATAGCAGTTCCTTTCCTTAAGGAATAATTATTGAAGATATATTGATATGAAACGTGACGATGATAAAGCAAAAATGGATTACCGATCAACTTAACCACCTAATAATTATATTTATTCATAAACACCCCCCTTTCACCACGAAAATAAAAGCACCATGAATATCAATATTTGAAATGTGTAACAACAGCCAATGATAAATTCAATAAATAATGCACCAAAGGAATGTTTGCAATGGATACTATAAGGCGTGCTAAAACATTAAGCGGATGAATAAAGGAAACCATAGAGACGACCGGGGCAATATAATTCGCTCATTATGCAAATTTAGCGTAACAACGCAATAAATTACTCAGAGGGATAATATCTGGCTTCCATCCGATTGCCCCTTCGCGGCGGACGCTTAATAGTGCAGGCGCGAAATCTAAACGGTAACAATATTCTTCTGCTCCCCTTACTCCCCACAAACCGATTTTTTGCGGATAACGAGCCACAGCGCGATGTCGGACAAAGTTGTCGTTAGCAAAAAAACATGAGCCCGGTTACAAGACGCACACGACACCGTCGTCGGCATCCTGAACGGTTCGCATTCTGCAAGTCGCCAGGCTATATCTAAGACACCTTTCGCCCACAACGAGACACAAAGATGAGCAAGAAAATCCTAATGCTGGTCGGCGATTATGCCGAAGATTACGAAACAATGGTTCCTTTTCAGGCGCTGCAGATGATTGGCCACCAGGTCGATGCCGTCTGCCCGGATAAAGCCGCTGGCGACTATGTCATGACCGCAATCCATGACTTTGACGGCGCCCAGACTTATAGCGAAAAGCCGGGCCATCGCTTCACGCTGAACGCTGACTTCGCCGCAGTAAAGGCCGAGAACTACGATGCGCTAGTGATCCCCGGCGGCCGGGCGCCGGAGTATCTGCGCCTGAACGAGGAGGTTATTAAACTGGTACAGGCATTCGACGCCGCGCGTAAACCTATCGCCGCCGTCTGCCACG